>VOFK01000841.1_pt1 | contig 21759 bp, 16 predicted proteins | sample 5384121 | NCBI WGS metagenome assembly VOFK01 (sample SAMN12384730, study PRJNA508395) | human gut metagenome | isolation source: healthy gut J | host: Homo sapiens | reverse complement strand
AAAGGTTTGTTCTCCATATCGCGGCAACCGTGTCCCGTACTCGGCTTTCTGTTCGAAAACGACACATCATATTCCACGTATTATTTTAACATAAAGCAGCGGCAACTTCATACACCGAACGCAGCAGAACAGCTCACGATGTTCCGTAGAGACAGTGAAATGCACATTCGCTTTCCGGTCTTTTTACCGCATACAACACACCCTCCACCAAATGTTCTTCCAGGCGGTGTACGCGCCATCGCATACATTGGAATTTCAACCCCTTCGGTAATGCCCATAGTTCAAATGGCCAGGAGCACCAGCAAAATTGGCTACTATAGGTTTATACTCCTTCCGGCCATCAGAAGCACATCAATATAACATAATATTATCCATACAAGCCATTCAAGTCATTGTAGAATGCGAAGCTACATGAATATAATTCGAAAAATTTCTTTTTAAAATCAGTCTTGGAGTATTATAAATGGCTGAGGAATTCGAACAAATTCTTATGCGGCTGCTGGCTTTGAAGGCAGGTAAACTTCACGATAGTTTTCTCCCTTCCTTATATGTATCCCTGCTTCCAAATAATTTTTCATTTCATTTCGGCAGACCATGATTCCCTTCAACAGAAGCCCATTTCAAAAATGGGAAACCCTTTTCAAAGCAAGCCGGAGTTGTTCTGCAATCTGCGCTTAAATTCCTTTTTCGCTAATAAGTCTTTGTCTTCAGGTGTTAACATAAGGTACATGATTTTATATGGTTTAAATAAATTGTTACCTTATTCTTTCACTATTAATTGCCCAAAAAAATACAAAAAAATGAGAACACTACCTAATAAATAAAGAAAAAAACTACCTTTACCCTCAGAAAAGATTTCACGTGTTATGGAAGAAAAAGCATTTTTCACAGCCAAAGAGCGTGAGCAACTGTTCGCCCTCTATAAACGATTGCTGCAATTGTCGGCGACACCTTGCGTGAAGGGTGATTGCCATAGGAAAGTTTAAGCCACACCTCATAAAAGCAGTTGCAGAAGGGTAACCTGCCCACACGAGAGCCAGCTGGAGATGAATCCCATCATCAAAGGAATGTACAGACTGTCATCATTGAAAAGCCGGGGAAATTGGGATGAAACAGGCTTTAATCACAGGGGATCATCTTTGCTGGTCGGTAAAGACCATTTATGCACATAGCATCTGTACAACAGGAATATGGGAAGGAGGATGTGGCGGGGATCATGGGGTCTTTGTGAAAATCAATGAGCTATGCTCAAAGCCCTACCATAGAATCAGAGGCTGCAATACCTCTCTCTGCCCGAAGACATGCGTGTTATTCTGATGTCATTGCAGACCGCGTGAACCTGACAAGAGACAGATAAAGGGGCTCAATATAGAAGCACGCACCAGTAGCCAACAAAAGAAGGCTGCCTATCTGCAACCGCACCAACGCTGAAGCTGAGGGCTATACAAACTGAAATCAGGCCCCGGAGACGCTTTCAGCAGAAATATATGCGAACACGGCATGTATTACTTAAAGGACAAACTGAACGAAACGAAAGCCTCCCATTGACAAATACGCTTTAGCCTGCTTTATCGAACCGATACGAAAATTTGGAAGAAGCAGGGTTGAGAAGTTTTCCACACCTTGAAGGCATGCCAGGTAAAAATACATTCATCTATGAAAATGAAGAAACAAGAAATGTCCCTTCGAAGGAGTGTATGACTTGTTTGCCATCCGAATCATTCTGGACTCTCCCGTCGACAAGGAAAAACAAGAATACTGGCCTTAGGAGGTATGTTTAAAAAAATTTGGCGACCGACCAATAACATATGCCAATCCCAAACGTCTGCGCAGCTGACTCTCCGTACCCCAGAAACTAACGGATGCGAATCGCTTGCATAATGGGGCCTGAAGGCAAATGGGTGGAAATACAGATACGCACCAGAACATGGACGGGGCCAGCGGAACGTGGTCACGAGCCAGCGGCAAAGGCGTAAAAAGGAAGAAAGCGGTCTGGATGAATGAAAGCTGACTCATCCGAGGAAACTGGGAGAACGCCGACAGTGACTGGTGATGGACTGATTCAAAGCTGAATTATGCGAAGACAGTATTCGTATTTTACCCCCAAAATTGACTTGGCACAGATGCCGAAAGGGCGACCATCTTGGACTTTGCTTTCGCCATCCACAACCAGCGGGGTCCAGTAGCCGTGAACTAAGGTAGACAGGAAGAACTTGCTAATTAAAGCAAACGCTTTGAACAGCAGTGACGGAGTAAGAAGTCATGACTTCAGCACCCGGACACCAAACGCGGTGGCTGAACATGTGCCCTTCGAGAAGGCAAGAACCAAAATACGCCCGGGCCATCAAAGAGATGGAAGCCCGCCGGACAAGAGTTCGCCAAAAGAAACCATAGAACGTAAATTCAAAAGAACCTGGCGGAATACGATGAAGCAGTGATGATGCGCCTGATAAAAATTTGGGATACAAACCCATGACCAGGTTTCTACGAGGGACACTGTAGCAAGAATGCGAACGACATCATCGAAAAATACGGAACTGAAGAAAAAGGAAACGGAAAACCGGGAGGGTATTGTCTATCGCAGCGCCGAGAATTTCAGCATGCAGACAGCACAGGACGACAAGACAGCCTTCAAGGGACGTGCGGTCATTGATCAAATTTGAAAGGGCTGGACTTCAAATTAGCCAAATGCTGTAACCCTATTCTAGCGGCGATGATGTATTCGGATTTGTAACCATCAGCGGAGAATCAAAATACACCGTACCGACTGTCCTAACGCACGGAGTTGCAATCACGTTTCGCCTACCGTATCGTAAAGGCGCGTTGGGCTGGGAAAAACCACGGCAAACAATACCCCATCACGCTGCGCATCGTTGGCCATGACGATATAGGAATTGTGACAAATATCCACCTCCATTATCAATAAGGAAAACGATATCCTGCTCCGTTCCATCAGTATCGACTCGCACGACGGGCTGTTCAGCGGCATGATGACCGTAATGGTAGATGATACTTCAAAGCTGGAATCATTAAAGTAAAAAAGATAAAGACAGTAAAAGGAGTAAAACAGGTAAACTGAGAGGATAAACTCACCCCAAACTTAAAAAATGAATGAACTGCATAAACGACTAAAAAGGCTTTACATACGCCTGAAAGGCGTATGTGTTACAAGCAAGGAAACACAATGCCGGATACATTGCTGACCATCATCGCCGTAACCATTGCAGGCATCGGTTTGAAATAACACGCACCGAATGGCTTGTCATCTCCCTGTGCTTTGCAATGGTGCTGGCTGCCGGAAGCTATCTTCAACACAGCCACATAGCTAGGAACGCCTGGTATCACCAGACTACCATCCTATAGCCCGGAGACGTAAAGGACATAGCGGCAGGAGCCGTACTGATTTGCGCCGCTATCTTTGCCGCCCTCATAAGGGTTGATTTATCTTTGTCCCTTATTTTTTAAAGTTGTTAATTTACCATTTATTTCACTAACAGTTAAAGACCTTTTATAAAAAAACAGTAATTTAGCCCCGATAATTTTTTAAAAGTGGAACTAATGAAGAAAATTTTGCTTTCAACATTATTGTTGATTATAGGGTTAACCACATACGCACCGTATGGCAATCTCAAGGAGAAGCAGAAATAACCTTTGAGAAAACAACACATAACTTCGGTTCATTCCCCCGAGTCTAGCCCGAAAGTTACTTGCGTTTTCAAATTCAAAAATTCTGGGAGACGGTCCCTTGGTCATTCATCAAACGATCGCATCTTTGCGGATGTACTGTTTCCCAAAGAAGCCCATCAAACCGGGTGAAAGTGGACAGATAACAGTGACTTATAATGGAGCCGGCAAATTTCGGGACATTTCAAGAAATCAATCATATCCGCACAAACAGGGAAAAATGAAATGACACGTCTTTATATAGAAAGGTGATATGACCCCAAAGGCACAGTTGCAGAATAAATTCTCACATCATAAGAGGGATGTATCAAAACAAAAGAAGATTCGAGTTTGTTATCATCTCTTTTATATCCGGAAAACACTGCCCCGCCTGCCTGTATCCAAGTAAAGACAAAAAAATAAGAAAAAAAAAGAACATTTTTCCCCAATAATAAGCCCTCTTATTCTGATTAAAATAACGTACTTTGCAGCAAATTGAAGAGAACAATGACAAACAAGCTATTATTCTTTGTCCTGCTGCCCTCTGTTTCAGTGGCTGTGACATGCTGGAAACCCATCGATGTACATATTACAGGAGAAAGAGGCGACCAACAAAAACATCAGGTTGATAGAAAACAAAATGCAAAGCAAAAAAACAATCCGCTTTGCCATGATCCAGTGATACCCAACGATGGTAATTTAACTCTGCCGAAGATGTTGTAAAGCCCTCAATGCCGTGGTGACATAGACTTTGTCATTCACGGAGGAGGAGACCAGATCCGATTTCGGCGTCACAAAAATTCATATGGATGCGGGACATGTTTAACAAATTCGGATGCCTACGTATGCCCTTTTTGGCAACCGACGACTGGGTACAGGTGAAGACGCATACAGAGCCATTTGCATGGAATCCCAACTTCGCCTTCACAGCCGGAAGTAACGCTTTATCTGCCTCAATACCAATGCGATGGAATATGATTATTCGGAACCGGTTCCCGATTTCAATTTTATAGAAAATGAACTGAACAACCTGTCGCCTGAAATAGAAAAAACGGTATTCGCAATGCACGTAAAACCTTTTGAATTTGTATTCAACAACAATGTAGCAAAAATCTTCCAACTATACGTCAACCAGTTCCCCAAGGTCCAGTTCTGTCTTTACGGCCATGAACACAAATTCGCAGTAGATGATCTATTCAACGACGGAGTTCTGTATTTCCAATGCCCCTGCATAGACAAACGCATCTACTTATTATTCACCATTAAAGAAGATGGAACCTACGATTATGAAACAGTTGAATTTTAAAAAGATATTTCTGAACCTATTGTGGCCACTATTGCCTTTTACGGCACAAGCCCAAGAAAATAATACACTTTACTCCATCTTATCCAAAGACAGCATACTTGTCTCCTCTCCTTCCGTTCAAAACCAAGAGGAAGATATTGTAACCCAAATGCCAAACCGGCACCATAAATACGACAAGCGCGTACACCGTTACAGGCGTGCGTGGGAAGCTTTGATCCCCACCCACACCAAATTACAGTACGCCGGTGGAATGGGCCTGTTATCCTGGGGCATAGGCTGGGATTATGGAAAAAGAGGCCAATGGGAAACCGATCTTCTTTTGGGCTTCATCCCCCGCTACTCATCCAAACATTTCAAGATGACCATGACCTTGAAACAGAATTATATCCCGTGGAGTATCTGGCTGGGCAAAGACTTCTCGCTGGAACCGCTGACTACCGGAATCTATTTCAACACCGTATTCAGCGATGATTTCTGGACAAGCGAACCTGAGCGCTATCCCCGTGGATACTACGGATTTTCCACCCGTATCCGCACCCATATCTTTCTGGGACAACGCGTCCGTTTCGATGTGCCCGAAAAGTACCGGAAGTTCTCTAAAAGCATCACCGCATTCTACGAAATCAGCACATGCGATTTATACGTTGTCAGTGCGTTCAACAACAGTTATTTGAAACCCGATGACTATCTGAGACTATCATTTGGATTGAAATTTCAGATATTCTAATCAAATCATGAGGATGTTTCTCTATTTTTTCACTATTTTTGGGCATTTATTATGATAAATTTCAAAAATAACAACATAGAGAAACATGAAACAAGAAGAAGAAAAATCGGTTGGATTGCCCGATAACGCGTTCCGACCTCTGAAACCGGGGAACAATATCACCCCATCATGTCACCAAACAAAAAATATCCCGAAGTAAACCTATGGTCTGTGCTATTGGGTATCGCCATGGCGGTATTATTCTCGGCGGCCGCAGCTTACCTGGGATTAAAAGTGGGACAGGTTTTTGAAGCCGCCATCCCTATCGCCATCATCGCCGTAGGTGTATCGGGAGCCGCCAAGCGTAAAAACGCGTTAGGTGAGAATGTCATCATCCAATCCATCGGTGCCTGTTCGGGAGTCATAGTGGCAGGAGCCATCTTCACATTGCCCGCCCTTTATATATTGCAGGACAAATACCCCGAAATGACAGTCAACTTCTTTCAGATGTTTGTCAGCTCACTGCTGGGAGGTATTTTGGGAATCCTGTTCCTCATCCCCTTCCGTAAATATTTCGTCAGCGACAAACATGGCGAATATCCCTTCCCCGAAGCCACTGCCAGTACGCAAGTGCTTGTTTCCGGCGAGAAAGGCGGAAGCCAGGCAAAGCCATTGCTTTTTGCAGGACTAATAGGAGGTCTGTACGATTTCATTGTAGCTACATTCGGCTGGTGGAATGAAAACTTCACCACCCGCGTATGCGGCTGGGGTGAGATGGTTGCCGAAAAAGCCAAACTGGTGATGAAAATAAACACCGGTGCAGCAGTATTAGGCCTAGGCTATATTGTCGGCTTGAAATACGCGGCTATCATTTGTGCCGGTTCATTGGTGGTATGGCTGGTTATTGTTCCAGGTATGGCCCTGTTGTTCGGCGACCAAGTGCTGAATGCATGGAATCCGGCCTTGACACAAACCATCAGCGAAATGTCACCCGAACTTATATTCAAGGAATATGCCAAAAGTATCGGTATCGGTGGTATCGCCATGGCCGGTGTGATCGGTATCGTGCGCTCATGGGGCATTATAAAGAGTGCTGTGGGACTGGCCGCCAAAGAGATGGGCGGCAAGAAGGTGGAAGCAAACGTCATCCGCACGCAGAAAGACCTTTCCATGAAAATAATCGCCTTCGGGTCCATCTTCACCATCCTGCTGATCTTACTGTTCTTCTTTTTTTTTGATGTGATGCATGGAAATGTATTACACAGCATTGTAGCCATCCTGCTCGTAGCCGGCATTGCATTCCTGTTCACCACCGTAGCAGCCAACGCTATCGCCATAGTCGGCACTAACCCTGTATCGGGAATGACACTGATGACACTGATACTTGCCTCAGTAGTAATGGTTGCCGTTGGACTGAAAGGTGCTACCGGCATGGTTGCTGCACTGGTTATGGGTGGTGTGGTTTGTACGGCACTCTCTATGGCAGGCGGATTCATCACAGACTTGAAAATAGGTTACTGGCTGGGCAGTACTCCTGCCAAACAGGAAACATGGAAATTCCTCGGCACACTAGTATCGGCAGCAACTGTGGGCGGCGTCATCATGATCCTGAACAAGACCTACGGCTTCTCCACCGGCGCATTGGCAGCTCCGCAGGCCAACGCGATGGCAGCCGTAATAGACCCGCTGATGAACGGTGTAGGCGCTCCCTGGCTGCTTTACGGAATAGGCGCTGTGCTGGCATTGGTGCTGACCTACTTCAAAGTACCCGCACTGGCTTTTGCGCTGGGTATGTTCATTCCACTGGAATTGAACCTGCCGTTGCTGGTAGGTGGAGCGGTGAATTGGTATGTCACTACCCGCAGCAAAGACGAGGCGGTGAACGCCGAACGTGGCGAGAAGGGAACTTTGCTGGCATCCGGATTCATAGCCGGAGGCGCATTGATGGGGGTTGTCAGTGCCGCCATGCGCTTTGGCGGTATCAATCTGATCAACGAAGAATGGCTGAGCAACCCGTTGAGCGAAGTGCTGTCAATGGCCGCCTATATCCTCCTGATCATATGGCTGGTTAAAGCCAGTATGCATATAAAGAAAAAAATAACCCTTTTCAAAAATACCGTGAAAATAAAAGCTATATGAAACGAATCTTACTAATGAGTTTACTTGCAATCTCTACCGCATTATCTGCCCAGAAACCTGTAGAGTTGGAATTATGGCCCGATGGCGCCCCCAACTCCAACGGCATCACCACTCCCGAGCAGAAATTAGAGAACAACCGGATTTCCAATGTCAGTGAGCCTACCCTTACCATTTATCCGGCAGCCAAACCGAACGGACTGGCAGTCGTGGCTTGTCCCGGAGGGGGATACATACGCCTGGCAATGAATCACGAAGGGCACGATATGGCAGACTGGTTCAACGCACAAGGCATCACATACGCCGTATTGAAATACCGTATGCCAAACGGACACCATGATGTACCGTTGAGCGACGCCCATCAGGCTATCCGGCTGATGAGAGAACACGCCAACGAATGGCATATTCAAAAAGTGGGTATCATGGGGGCCTCTGCGGGCGGACATCTGGCCAGTACGGCAGCCACCCACTATACAGCCGGAACGCGTCCGGATTTTCAGATCCTGTTTTATCCCGTCATAAGCATGGATCTGTCCAACTGCCATAAGGGGGCTCACGTGACAATCTTTTTAGGGAAAAAAGCCCGTCAGAAGAGCTAGTGAGACTTTTACTCCAATGAACTGCAAGTAACAGGCGACACTCCTCCCGCCTTCATCATGCATAGCAGCGATGACGGAGCTGTACCCGTCAGCAACAGCGTGAGCTATTACCTGGGCACTGGTAAAGAATAAAGTCCCTGCTTCCCTCCACACCTATCCTATCGGCGGCCACGGCTGGGGCTTCCGTGACAGCTTTACCTATAAGCGCCAATGGACGGGAGAATTAGAAAAATGGTTGAGAGAAATACTGTAAAAAAGCAAGGAGATGTGTCAAAACAAAAATGACTGCTCCGAAAAGTTACAGATAGTAATTATAACACTTATTCATTGGCCATTACCTGTCACAGGTGTGGTATAAACGTATTTGAATACCTATGCGAACATTATAGACCGTTGTGCCGCATGGTTTCCCAATACCTCTATAGAAAAATATCGTGATTTACTTCCGGGCAAATGGAAGCAGACACAAAAATAGCCGCCCCAAAATCCGGACGGCTATCTTTTTTATAGCTTATACGCTATCGCGGAAGGTTGTACCAATACAGAGTTTGATGCGACCCTTTCTTTAGTCTTTTAGGATGCTCAAATTATAAATTCATATTTCCAAAAACTGGATTTTGACACACCCACTTTCTATTTCCGATAAACACCTGCATCTTTATCTGCAGAAGACAAAAAACAGGCATTCGTTTCTCTTTCGCTTATTTTCTTGCGCCAAGTTGAATATCCAAATGATACAAAGCCACATCACCACCCAGCTTGATCTTGTCCAAAAATACCCTGAACGGTAGCTTCCTCTTCTACCTGCTCGCGTACAAATCCCCACAAGAAATCCTGAGAAGCCTTGTCCTTTTCAGCAGAAGCAACATCTACCAGTTTGTCAATCAATTCGGAAACATGGCATTCATGCTTGTATACATGCTCGAACACATCCAGCGGAGAAGCCCATTCCTGAGGAACAGCATCCACAGCCCCACCTTGGCTTGTCCGCCACGTTTCATCACATATTGCGCCAACACATCAGCATGATCACTCTCCTCATGAGCCTGCGCTTTCATCCATGAAGCAAAACCTTCATAGCCTTTCGCAGCGAAGAAATAAGACATGGAAAGATAAAGATTGGCCGACCACATTTCGGCTACAATCTGAGCATTAATTGCTTCTTGTAATTTTTGTGAAATCATAATTTTTATTTTTTAGTTAAATTGTAACTGTTGCAAATATATAATTTTTTCTAGCGATTAACACTATGTCCGTTCACCTTTTATATAAAAATTATATTTTATCTCATCCAAGTCTTTGCGATTCAAAAAAAAAAGTCTTACCTTTGCACCCGCTAATACGGGTTATTAGCATTAATTCAAATCATTAATTATAAAAGAAAAAACATTATTTAGAAATGGCAACTAAAATCAGATTGCAAAGAAACGGACGCAAAAGCTATGCGTTTTATTCAATCGTGATCGCAGACGTAAGAGCTCCACGTGATGGTAAATTTACTGAAAAAAAAATTGGTACTTACAACCCTAATACCAATCCTGCCACAGTAGATTTGAATTTTGAACGCGCACTTCATTGGGTAATGTGCGGTGCACAGCCTACTGACACAGTACGTAACATCTTGTCAAAAGAAGGTGTTTACATGAAACAGCACTTGCTGGGCGGTGTTGCCAAAGGCGCATTCACAGAAGCAGAAGCTGAAGCTAAATTCGAAGCTTGGAAGAACAACAAACAATCTGGTCTGGCTACTTTGAAGGCTAAACTGGATGAAGCAAAGAAAGCTGAAGCAAAGCTCGTTTGGAAGCTGAAAAGAAAAGTAAATGAAGAAATTGCCAAGAAAGTAGCTGAGAAGAAAGCTGCTGAAGCCGCTGCCAAAGCTGAAGCAGAAGCCGCTAACGCTCCTGCTGAAGAAGCACCTGCTGCTGAAGCTACTGAAGCTCCTGCTGAAGCATAATTCAATTTTACTTCAAAAAGAACAGCTCCTCTGATCTATATCGGAGGAGTTTTTTTATGCTCTTATCCGAGGAATCAAAGGGAGTTTATCTCATCTTCCGAAAGTCCGGTAACTTTTGCGATTTCAGCTATGGAAAGCCCGGCATTCTTCAAATTTCCTGCAATAGCTTTGGCTTTCATCCATTCACCTTCTGCAATGCCTTTCTGAATAGCTGTATTAATCACATTGTTCCAATCTCTATATACTTTCAAACTCTCCTCATAGGCATAAAGGTTCTCTTTTGAGAACTGAGCAATTTCGGCAGCCTCAAACAGCCGGTTGAACACACGTTCTTGAAGGGAAGTAGGACGTTCCATCAAACGGGCCAGATTCTTGAGCACAAACATCCATTTATCAAACAACGTATCCAACTCCTGCTCGGTTTTATGGAATTTAGGCATTTCCAGATACACAAAAGTCAGTTTGTCAAAAAACACTTCATGAGTAGTTGTATCCATCAGCTTCACTTCATGGCGGAAGCCGGAAGACGAAACATCATCCAAGGCAAAATTCAAGATACCGATCACATACACTGCTTTCAGTTCATAGTTCCAGATTTCCCCTTTAATAGCCTGTTCCCTGATAGGATAGGTAGCATAATAAATACTCCGGTCCTTGAAAAACTGTTGCTCCCCTCTCTGCATTTCTATCAGAATCTTTTCTCCTTTTTCATTTTCACAATAGACATCAAAGACAGCCCGGCGGTCAGTCTCTTTGCTGCCCAGATGCTCTGTATTCAAGTAGATGACATCCTCAATGACCTGCTTGCCATCGAACAAGGCATTCAAGAAGCCAATAAGAATCTCTTTGTTCAAGTCGGTTCCAAACAATAATTTGAATGCAAAGTCCGTATAGGGATTTACATATCTTTCACGCAATCCTTCACTACACATAAGCGTTTGATATTTAAAGTTATTTTAATTCTGTTGAAAGCAGTTCAATACAAAGGAACGAAAAAAAGCGGATTTCAAGAAAGTTATCTGCTAATAAATTGTTAATGTTCCAATATGTCACTCACCTCTATAGGGAGAAAGCATTTATACAAAGACGGGAATAACTGTATAAAGAGTTTCGTAATAAAAAAGAAAAAGGACTGTCCTGCCGGTTAACTCCTTATGTTTTTAACTTACAGCCTGTAAATATTCAAAGAAATATCATGCAACAGGCTTGAGGTCGCTACTTTTCTACCCTCTAACGATGAGTTCACATCCTTTACTTATAAACTGTAAGCAACAATAAAGGGGCTGTCATTCACGACCAGCCCCTTTATTTATCTTCAAATTTAAAACCTTATTTTGTTACTTCAGGCTCACCTTGCAGTTCAAATTTAGCATTTCCTAAACCTTTAAAAGTATAAGTATAAGTAAATGTTTCAAGCCCATTATACACTTTTGCAGAAATGACATAGAAACAATCAACCCCACTTACTTGCGCGCCGGCTGTAGGATACTCTGTTGCCAAGATCAATTCAATACCCTCCTGAACCATAGACAACAAATAAGCCTCAGCCTCTTTATCATCTGCCGGCACCACCCCATCGGGGTCATTCGAACGGCGTTTAGCCAACTGGATATTGAAGTTTACATAATAAGAGCTGCCACCGAACCAGTATTCCGAGTTTCCATATTTGGCATCCATATACCCAGCATCTTTATTCGCTTTCACCCAATTTTCCAAAATCAAATAATCTTCGGAAGCCAATGATTTCGTTACCGTCGGATCAAACAACCACTCGGTTCCATTATGTACAAAATTCACTTTTTCTTTCAGTTCAATATTGTTATTCAGAACCCATGTACCCTCCTTGAACAAATACTCGTCCACCTCAATCGTCGTTACCTTATTATAATATTTGTACATGACGGCTTTTGAATCCCCTTCCTGGGCATATGGAAATTTCTGAGCCAGGAACTGGGGCAGATAATTCTCCGGAGCATCCGAAGTGCTGAAGTTATCATGACTGCCCGGGCTTCCCATAGCGTCATAATCGGCAGGAGCCACTACAACCAATCTGCTATCTTCTTTAACCTTCCAATCCGTTCCGTCAAACTGATACAATGCATTATAAGGCTTTTCATTCGTCGGAGCCAATACAGCCGATGAAATACTTACATTATCGAGCTGAACAGTAGTGGTTTTCGCCTTGGGCCCCTCGCCTACATAGCGGAACGCAACATAAACGCTTTTACCATTGTATGCCTCCAGACCGGCTTTCCCTACATTCACAAAATTATCGTTGTAGCCGTTGGCAGGCCCTTCAGGGAAAGTGAACTGGTCTTTCACGCTAGTCCACTGTGCCATATCAATCGAACCATTTCCCGCATATGTATCGGAAACCAATACATCCAGACAATCTGCATTATAGTATCCGAACTTTATGTCGAAAGACAGTCCGGCATCTTTGCTCGTCACTGCTACTGCCGGAGAAATGAACCAAGTATCCACTTCACCCTCAAAATTGTTGGCCGAGAATTGTGCATAACCATTATTGCTATAGATCTTTCCCTGCCATTTTTTATCACCTTTCAATGTCACCTGCTCCCAGCCTTCCAATACGATATCTTTGTCTTTTTCAACCGTTTCAAAGTCCTGAGAGTACAAATCCTCACCTGTAAATTCAGGGTCAACATCGTCATATTTGTAATCCACCAGCACAAGATCACCTTTTGCCGCATCCTTATACTGACCGGCCAGCCACCCGGGCAATACGGTAGCTGGAGCATGTGCCGGAGCCAGGAACTTCACGGGAGAGCCTTCACCCCACAAAGCCTCATAATCCTTATCACCCAAAGAAGTATTAGTCACTGTCCTATACTCCAGTACGTAATCGGAAGGAGTATTCTGATAGTTATAGGTCACTCCTACCGAAGAACCTTTCCCCCATGAAGGCAGCATCTTCGCGATGATGGAAGGAACATACTTCTCAGCCGATGCAAACTCGTTCAGAGCCTTATCCGTCTTGACGGCATTCGCCAAGGCTTTTTCAGCATCCGAAGTGGCAGCCTTCGCCGCTGCAGAGCTGATCGTTTCGTAATCGGCATCAGTCAGTACATATTCCGCCATCGTCTGGGTGTTCGTTGTACCTTCCGCATCGATTTCATTATAAATATCGTCCATGGGATCACATGCCGCAGCAAAGAATCCCAACAAAGACCATGCAATTAAATTATATTTTAACTTCATATTTATTGACTATTTTAGAGATTAAAAGATTACTTTAAAACCGGCAGACCATGTAGTACCGAAGCCATAATATACCAATGCAGTTTTCCAGTCATGGTTCGTACCGTCCTTAGCATCGGCTATATATTCCGTATTAGTCAAATTATATACATTACTGTATACGATGGCACGGATATCTTTGGTAATATTGAAACGATAGTTCATGCCCAAATCAATCGTACCATAATCTGGCAACTTCCAGGAGTCAATACCGGCATCCGCTTCATTCACCCGGTTCTGAGGATCGAAGTCTGCATAGTTCTTGCCGAAGAAGTTGTAGTCGGCCGAGATTTTAAATCCTTTGAACGGTTCCCAAGAAGCGCTCAATGCGGAAGTGAGCTGTGCGGAGTTACCCACATGGACATCTTTCAGATAAGCGTCGTATGTTCCGATAGGATTATTCGCTTCATCATACATAGTGAAGTGAATATCATCTTTCCATTTCCAATCGCCTAAAGAGAACATACCTTTCAATTCAAAGGACTTGACAGGACGGTAAGTCGCTTCCAGCTCCACACCCATGTGAACAGCGTCCAAGCCTGTAAGGTTGGCATATTCCTGACCGATCTTACGGCGCAAGGACTTATCCATCCATTGAGTGTAATAACCATTCAATGCAATATTGACCTGTTCCGTGCTAAATCCATAACCCAATTCAAACGTAGTAATTTTTTCGTAGGGTACATCCTTTTCGGGAGCTGCCGTATTGCTTGCAAAGACAGAGTTGAAGAAAGGCGCGCGGGTAAAATATCCTGCATTGACAAATACATTGTGGTTGTCATTGAACTTATAGTTAAAACCACCCTTCACGCTCCAAGGCAGGAAATTCTGAAGGCTGGACACTCTGTCCAGTTTATCCGCACCCGTGGCAGAGTATCTTGAATCCGTACCACCACGGTCATCATATCTATAAGCCTCTTCAGTCAATGATGCCGACAGGAATCCCGACCACTTGTCGGTATTATATTCAGCCTGTGCAAAAACACCACCCCAGAATATCTCTCCAATGCTATAGTAATTGAACTTGTCACCCACTTTCAGCAACTGGTTCTTGGTTTGGAATGCCAGCGGCGAGGTCTGCAGATAGAACTCACCACCCAGCAAATCATCAATTTCCTCTGTATGATACCCTTTATAGTAACGTAAGTCAACACCTCCCGTAAGAGTCAGGTTCTCAGTCAGATGATTCTTATAGGAACTCAGCATGCCATACCAGTCATGGTCATTGACAGCATTGGTAAAAATCACCTGCGACCCGTTTTGAGAAGCCGCATTGGCAGCCATAGCACGTTCGTAGTCGAACAAACCGTCCGGAGTCATCATGGCACCATCCTTGGGACGGCCGGTATTGTTATCAATAGTCAGCCAATTACTCATCGCGCCACGTGCACGGCGTCCGCCGCCTGTAGCCATTGAGCCGTATAGAGAAGTGGTCAGTGTCGATTTATCGTCGATAGTCCAGTAATGATTCAAAGAAACCTGAGGCTTATGATAATAATTATAGCCATAACCGCTACCTACCGCTTCACCGTTGATATAACCATATCCGTTATTGAAACGTCCGCCATCGGGACTATTCTTGTAATCCTCGATATAGTGCATGGTCGAGCGCTGGTTGTGCCACTGAGGAGCTCCAAAAGCTGTCAATGACAATTTATGATGATCGTTGATTACCTTCGAGATATTTCCAAAGTAAGTCCATCCTTCATAATTGGTACCTTTCACGTAACCATCTCCCGTATTCAGCGCCCCCATGAATGTAATAGCCCATCCGTTGTCCATCAGTCCGGTAGAGAAAGAAACCGAATACTTGCGGAAACCATCGTTACCAATACCGAAATAAGCTGATCCACCTTTTTGGGCTTCGGTACTTTTAGTAACCATATTCATGGTTCCTCCCACAGAAGAAATACCTAATGCTGACGCACCCAAACCACGCTGTACCTGAATAAACTGGCTCACATCAGACAAACCGGACCAGTTAGACCAATAAACCTTACCGTTTTCCATGCCGTTGATGGGCACACCATTGATCAGCACGCCTAGGTTGGACGAATCAAAACCACGCATATTGATACGGGAATCACCATAGCCACCACTTTCACGGGTTACATACACCGAAGGAACTGATTTCAGCAATTCGGGGAATTCCAAATTACCTATTTTCTCCTCTATCTTGGCCAGTTTCACGTTAGAAATAGGAATAGGAGTCTGACGGTCGCTCTTTATAATAGAGGCAATAACACTGACCTCACCCAAACCAATAGCATCTGGAGACATCTTGACCTCACCCAAGTCTATCGTATTGCTTCCTTTTACTTGATGCGTAATTTCGTTGTATCCCAAGTACTTGAATACAAGAGTAGCCTTAGAAGAGGTAAGTTTCAACACAAAGTTACCGTCAATATCCGTTACAGTACCCAGTGTCGTACCGCTAACCGATACAGTGGCCCCAATCAATGGCTCATTGTTCTCGGCATCTACTACTTTACCTTTTACTGTTCCTTGCGCAACAGCCGTAGCAGTGAAACAGATTGTCAGAACTGCCAACAGGAGGAAATGCTTTAGATGATTTCTCATAATTTTGTCTTTGATTTAAATTAATTAGTTAGTATTTCATTCCCAATAGGAAAGACAAAGATAAAAATTTAATTCATATAAATTGAATTTATATTAGATTATTTAAACGAAAAGGGTACTTTTTAGGCGGAATATGACAATTATGTTAAGAAAAGAACAAAAAGCCGCCTCAAAAGAGGGGAAAACTGTCCGGAAATTCCAGAGCAACTGCCACATATTACTGTAGAAAGAAGGGCAAATGGAAACCGCCGGAACTATTTTCAGCATACCTTATTCCCAAAGCCGTATCCACTGATCCGGACAAATCCGGCCCGCCCCTACGACAAAACGACAGGTCACTTTCATTCAGGCTCTCTCACTTTCAAAATGACAGAGCAAAAAGAAAACGAAAGAATGTGCATACAAAAAGAGGCGCACCTTCATGGGTACGCCTCTCTATCCTGTTCCTGTATTGTCTGATACAGGCTATTTCATTTAGTTAAAGATATAACGGACACTGAACTGTATGGAATACGTAGAATTGAAACTGTTCAGATTGGAATACGTATCAGTCAGTTTCTTTCCTCCGTTCTTCTGGAACTGGTAAGCGCCGCCCTTATAGCTCAACAAGGAAGTATTGTTCACCGTCTTATAAATTCCCCAGTCGCTGTTCAGCAAGTTCAGGAAGTTCTTGATATCCACTCCGAACTGCAAGGTATTGCGCTTGCCCCCTACATTGAGGAAGAAATCCTGATTGAACTTCAAATCCAGCTGATGATGCCAGGGCATGATGGCTCCTCCGCGTTCGGCATACTTGCCTTTACGGCCTTTCAGATAACTGTCCTCATTAATGTAAGCCCAGAAATCATCGCGCTGCTCCTTGGCAGAATAAGTCACCTCACCCGTCTTGCTGTCAGTATAATCGGCAAAGTTCCACTTATCCAGCGCCTCGCGGGATGCCGGAATGTACAGCAAGTTGTTTGAGCCGTAATCGCCTACAATATTTCCGGTGAATGTATAGGAATAACGGGCGGCGGAATATCCTCCGGCATAGCCCATGTTCATACCCTCATAAATCAAAGACAAGGAGGAAGCGAAATTCTTGGCGTATTTAATACGGTAAGCGGCGGAAGCCAGCACACGGTTGGGCGATACATACGTACCATAGCCGGTCTCCGTGTCATTATTTCCGTTGACAGAGTAACGGTTGTTGTAATAAGCCGAGTTCACCTGGTCGCCGATGCCGTCGCCATACGACTTGGCATAAGAACGGGTGTAGGAAGCGGAAAGATGCAGGCCGAAATCAAATGTCTTGGCCAGTGAGGCGGTGAGTGAGTAATAATAAGCGCTGTTTCCCGCATTGGTGATATAATAAGCATCCGTCTTGTTCGCATTGGAGTACTCAAACATTCTGCGGACATCACCCGGAGCTATCTCCTGCTCTCCTTTAAACTTACGTCCCAAATTGGTCACTGTAGCCGGATTGAACTCTTTACTGAAAATACCTTCCAACGTAAAGTCAATGTCTCCGGGAAGTTTTGCATCAAAAGCCAATGATGACTTCCAGGTGGCATTCATCTTCAAGTCGCGGTCAATGATGGTGGCTCCGGAAGGTGCGGCAGGATCGGTAGCCGCCGGAAGGTTCAAGTTAGGATCTTTCAACATATCAGCCACGCTGGTGTGGAAACTCGGTTGTCCGTACTTAGCGTCCTTCTGCTCGTTATAATAATAGGTGCTTTGTCCGCAATTGGCATTACCTACTGCCGAAACCAGCCATACGAACGGCAGACGGCCGATGAAGTAACCGCTACCGCCGCGCAATACATACTTACGCTCGCCTGTAAGGTCCCAGTTGAAGCCGATACGGGGGGAGGCGGTCAGCTGGTAGGATGAAGGCAACTGGTCTGTGGCGTAATGATATCCGTCAAAGTCAATCTGTGCGAAATTCTTGTTATAGTTGTTCTTCAGCTCCGGATAAATGGGCAGTTCGAAACGCACCCCGGCAGTCAGTCTGAAGTTGTCTGTGATATTCATCTGGTCCTGCAGATAGAAAGAAAGCTGCTGGTACTTCATGGTTCGCCAGGAACTGGGAACCGTCCCCGGTGTTGGAATAAGTGACACCGAAAGCAGCCGGAGCTCTGTTGTTCACAAAATCATCCCAAGAGGAATAGACATAATAACCGCTACCCGCCTGCATGAATCCGTTCACTGCCTTATTGGACTCAAACTGGATACCGCCCATAAAGTTATGGATACCGCTGGAGAAATTGAATTCATCGGTAATGACAAAGGTCTTCACCTGGCGCAAGTTCCCTTCTGTAAAGGGGTCCGGACCGAATGAGGCGTACAGCGAGCCTTGGTCAAGGATGTCCACCGTAGGGAATGTCCCCCCTTCGTATGTACGCGGTTCGTTCTGATAAGAATAAGTGAAACGCAGGGCGTTATTGATAGCCCCCCATTTAGAATTCCATTCGGAAGCGATGGAGGTGAAGTTCTGTTCCTGCATATAGCGTGAGCTTTCAAAGTACAGACCGGTGTTTGCTGTACGGCCCGAACTGCTCTTGCCCGCACTGCCGTCTACTCCACCCGGATAGATGATTGAATCCTTAAACGGAGTGGTGGAAGAGGAAGGGTTAGAGGAATACTTGGAATGGGTATGGGTGAAACGGAAATTAATCTTGTTGTTGTTGTTGATGTTCCAGTCCAGACGGCCCATGATCTTGTAAGAAGGGGTTTCCAAAGAGTATCCTTGATAACGTCCCGGATTGTAGTTGTATTTTTCCGACAGGTATTGGCTGATGTTGTTCATCCCCACAAAGGTACGGCCGCCTACCGTTGTGGTGTTCTCGAACGGACGGTGCACGATGCCGTTGGTGCTCCATTCGTCATTGGCGCCGCTACGCGCTATGCCCGACGGACCTGCCTGCACATTATCCTGATATTCGCCGTTCACGAAGAAGAATAACTTGTTTTTAATGATCGCACCTCCCAAAGAAGCTCCGTAGGTGGTACTGTGGTCACGGTTGCGGGTCAGCTCATAGTCCTCTACCTTATTACCGGTAAGGTGGGTATTGCCAGAAGTATACATATAGGCTGTACCTTTGAACTCATTCGTACCACTCTTTGTCACGGCGTTGATGGCACCTCCTGTAAACCCGCTCTGACGGACATCAAAGGGAGTGGTGGAAACGGAAATCTGTTCCAATGCATCCAGAGAGATAGGCGAACCGCCTGCCGGCAAGTTCGAGCCGATACCGAAGGCATTATTGAAAGCGGCTCCGTCCACAGTGACATAAGACTGGCGGTAGTTACCTCCACCCACTGAGAAACCGCTACCGATATTGGCTCCCTGAGGGGTCAGGCGCATGATATCGTTCATGCTGCGGCTCACCGTAGGCACTTCCGACCTCCTGGCCGCATCGACATTGGTCACCGCCCGGCGCGGTCAGACTTCATATTGCTGCTCTTTGGAAGCGGTTATCACTACTTCATCCAGCAGTTCGGTAGACTCCTTCAAGTTCGCATCCAATACGTAATTCTCTCCCAACTGGAGATTGATGCTCTTGTAAACCACTGATTCGATAACCTACATAAGAAACTTCTACTTTGTAAGGGCCGCCGGCACGCATGCCCTGGATGGAATAACGGCCGTCCACATTGGTAATGGCCCCATAATGGGTGCCGGACGGCTCATGAATAGCCTGAATCGTCGCGCCGATAATGGCTTCATTGCTTTGATCGACCACCTTTCCACTCATTGACGAGGTAGTGACCTGAGCGTTAACAGTAGCGGCGATTACCAACATAACCACCGCAAAAAAGATCGCATTCTTTTTACCATAAACTTTTTATTAATTAATATTATAATTAATGTCTTAAAAGACGTTGCAAAGATAGCTAATAGAAACGATATACAAACTACAAATCGGTTACAATTTACAGTGGCAGGTCTATAGAAAGAGAATTTATAGTTTTATGGTGAACCACATTCATCCTGCCGGATGACCCCGGACACGGGCCGACAGGGAATTCCATGCGGTGCGCGCATAATAAGATAGGTGTATAATAAAAAGGCTCTCCTTAACCTCAAAAACGTCTTTATACTGAGGAAGTTGCCATACATTTCTGACGAGCCGTTGTGTGTGTATATGCAAACTTACCCAAGAATACGTTACTGTTCGTACACTTGGGTAAGATTTTATAGACAGGGCGTCATCAGTCTTCCATCAGCTTGCGGTAGCGCACCCGTTTCGGCTCCTCATTACCCAAACGCTTCATCTTGTTCTCTTCGTATTCCGAATAGGATCCTTCAAAGAAAAAGACCTCACTGTTTCCTTCGAAAGCCAGGATATGGGTACAGATACGGTCCAAGAACCAACGGTCGTGGCTGATCACCACCGCACAGCCCGCAAAATCGTCCAGACCTTCTTCCAACGCGCGCAGCGTGTTCACGTCAATATCATTGGTAGGCTCGTCCAGCAGCAGCACGTTGCCTTCTTCCTTCAGTGCCATAGCCAGATGCAGGCGGTTGCGCTCACCACCCGAAAGCATTCCACAAAGTTTCTCCTGATCGGCTCCCGAAAAAAAATTGAAACGGCTGAGGTAGGCACGCGCGTTGATATCCCTGTTTCCCAGACGGATCGCCTCGTTTCCACCGCTGATCACCTGATAAACGGACTTGGCAGGGTCGATATCTTTATGTTGCTGGTCCACGTATGCCAGTTTCACGGTCTCCCCTACCTCGAAAGTACCTTTGTCTACGGTTTCCAGTCCCATAATCAAGCGGAACAAGGTAGTCTTTCCGGCACCGTTAGGACCGATTACACCGACAATGCCGTTGGGGGCAGCATGAAATTCAGGTTATCGAACAACAGCTTGTCACCATAAAGCTTTCGCCACTCCTTTGGCCTCGATCACCTTGTTTCCCAAACGGGGACCGTTCGGGATGAAGATTTCCAGTTTCTCTTCCTTTTCTTTCACATCCTCATTCAACAATTTGTCGTAAGAGTTCAGACGGGCCTTTCCTTTTTGCCTGACGGGCTTTTAGAGCCATGCGCACCCAATCCAGCTCGCGTTCAAGGTCTTGCGGCGTTTGCTTGCCACTTTCTCTTCCATCTCCATGCGTTTGGTCTTCTGTTCCAGCCAAATGGAGTAATTTCCTTTCCAGGGAATTCCTTCGCCACGGTCCGCCCCAGAATCCATCCGGCTACATGGTCCAGAAGTAACGGTCGGGGTTACGGCAATCACCGTACCTTCATATTGCTGCAAATGCTGTTCCAGCATCGATACCCGCATCCAAATGGTTGGTAGGCTCGTCCAAACAGAATATCCGGCTTCTGCAACAGCAGGCGGCACAATGCCACACGGCGACGCTCGCCTCCCGAAGGTTCTTTCACCGGCTGGTCTTCCGCGGACAGCGCAACGCATCCATGGCGCGTTCCAGCTTTGCTGTCCAGATTCCATGCGTCCGTAGCGTCAATGATGTCTCGTACCCTGCCTGACGGGCAAAGAGCGCATCCATCTTTTCAGAATCTCATAGTATTTTGGGAAGCCCGAAACTTATTGTTTATTTCTT
>VOFK01004005.1_pt1 | contig 21760 bp, 46 predicted proteins | sample 5384121 | NCBI WGS metagenome assembly VOFK01 (sample SAMN12384730, study PRJNA508395) | human gut metagenome | isolation source: healthy gut J | host: Homo sapiens | reverse complement strand
AGTTACGTATTGCTCCGCGGCTGGCTGGAAAGTGCACAGTGGTGGTGCTGTTATTGGACGAATAATTATCAGACTTCCGCCGCTGGCGGCGCGTTGGGCGATTGGGATCTGGCTCGTGACGTATCAGCTGCATTTTTTCGGCTCGATACCAGAGGGCTATAACTCCATTGCGCCCACCGGAAAGTTTTGAAACTCGCTGCACGGAAGAAGGGGAGCTGGTTCGCTCCCTTGCGACGGTGCGCCGTGCCATTCGCACCAGCTCCACGAATATATTGAGGCCAAAGGGCAGGACGGCTTGTCGCTGCTTAACGAAGTCTTTGACAACATTCATCAGAATCTGTTGTCCATGATGCATCACTGATCCGGACGGCAGCGGGCTGTACGGTTTCCATAAGGGATGCAATCCTTTTGTATCGCTTTCATCATCTGGCGATTCCCGGCGAGGGCATCTCTCCGTCGATCATGATGGCATGGGGATTTCGCCATCTGGCCGACGACCTCTCAAAGCTCGGAAAGACCGAATACGCCGATTTTTACCGAAAAGCGGCGAACAAAACATTTCGGCCGTATCGGGAACTGTGGGACGATAACGGCTATTATCTCTCCGAAATCGATATTGCCGGAGATCCCCAACCGTGCCCATTACTATACGGATCTGGTGTTCCCGGTGCTGTACAGTGATGTGCCGATCGTCAATAAACGCTTTCCCTGCTGCATTTGCTGGATTCCTTGGTTCACCGCAGCGAAGCAACCGGACTTTTTGCCTGATGCAGGTCGGAGAATTTCTGCCGTCGCTTTTTTGCCAACGACAATATCATGCCGGTTCAACTGTCCGAGGCCGCCATCGCCCTGTTCCGTATGGGGCAGTGTCAGGTGGCATGGGAACTCCTGCGGTCCTGCGGCCTCGCCTTCTCGGTTTACACCGAATCCCCGGCAGTGCGCCGGAACGCTTCGGCATCAACGGACGCGGAGAAGCCAACTATGTGTTCGGCAATCCGTCGGCGGCCTTCCCGTATGCCGTCATCGCCGGCCTGTTCGGCATCCGCTATCAAAACAACGGCAAACACTGCGCTATGCGCCGGCGTATCTTCCGACGAAAACCTGTCTCTGACGCAGGACGGGGTGGTCTTTACCGCAGAAAACAACCGCTATACGATGACCGGCGCCGGCGGATGGGAATCGGTAGAATTCAGCGTATGCGTACCGGCCGGCAGTATGCCCGTGCTGTACTGTAATGGAGAATCGGTCGCCTATGAAACACAGCCATTGCTGATTGCCGCCGGATCACCGCCGCTGTTCTCGCGCAGCCGTCACTGGTGTGGGAAATCGAAATCGAAAAAACCGCCGACTGCACATTGCCTCCGATCGTGCGACAGCCCGGCGAATTACTTGGTTTGGCCGATATGGCGCCCGGTCGAGGCAAGCGCGTTCAGCCTGCCGGGCCTGCACCATGTGCTGTTAGAACGTGACGGCTATTTATTGATCAGCCGGTCAATGTCATACCGGCACTTTCCTCCGCGTCCGCTACGCTGCGTGATCGGGAGCTGCTGATCTGCGGTACAATCGACCCACGCGAGGACGTCCGGGTGACCTTTGCGATTGCCGGCGAGTCATTTCCCGCAGTCTCTCTGCCGATGCCGACGGCTGTTTTGCCTGCCGTCTGAAGCTGGCGTCCCGGCTTTTGCTGCCCGCCTATTCTGTCCATTACCTGCTGCAAACAGGCAGCCGGCAGGAAAGCGGTGTTATTCGCGCCGTCAATCAAAACCAATATCGATTTTCAGGATATCCGCTGGATCTGCAAGCGTTTTTCAATGCCGATACCGTCAATGGGGACAGCCCGTGGCGTCTGTGGTATCCTGTTGAACTGCGTTTTTCCGACGATGCCTGTGCCGGCACCCATTGCGCCTATCACTTAGTAAAAATGAACAGGATGCCTGCCGCGTCTGCCGGCTGGAAAAAGGAAAAAGTAAAGAAGGCAAGCGGGAAATCGCTTCAACAGGCTATCCCGCAGCCGCACAGCTGCCCGTCAACAAGTCCGTCGGCGCTGTTTCCCTGCTGTATGCCGCAGACGTGGACGTCAGATTGGTACAGGGAAACCGTTGGCGCCGTCATTCTGGAATATACCGACGGAGAAACGGTATCTGTTCCGCTAAGCTGCGGCAGCAACGTCGGATCGCTGTTCCGGAATTTCGCGCAGGACACAGTTCATGTGCCAGCACTCACCCATACAAACCGCGATTCGGTAAATCACTACGCCATCCCCTGCGGATGAGGACAAAACATTGCGCTGTGTCCGCATTGAGATCACTAAGGAGGATGTACGGTTTGCGCTGCTGGCCACTAACCTCTATGGCACTCTGCCTGAAATTTGGAGCGAATAATTTCTCTTGCTCTCAGTCAATAACGATGCATTCTATTCCATAAAAAATGTCTCATTCTTCATAATGTGCCCTGGAGATCTTACCATCGATCAGCAAGGCGGAACCAAGACATCTTCCGGCAACGGATTTCTGAATGTCCTCCCTTTGCTATTTTAATGCAGTCGGCTGATCACATTCTCATTTTAGCAAAGGAGTTTTTCTGTCTGCCTTACCGTTTTCGGCTCTCTTGAATCACCGGCCCCGCCAGCGGTTTTAACTAAAAAAAAACAGCGGACACATCATAAAAAATGTGTCCGCTGTTTTAGTTATCTTTGGTTTTTTTTCTTCCCCATGTGTTCAAACAGATACAGCATTCCGCTGAGCACCACAAACGCGCCCGCCGCGCAGATCAGCAGCGCGGTCAGCTGCATCCAGGGCAGAGGCACGAGGGAAAACAGGCTGTGCAGGAAAAAGACGCACAGCGTAAAGCCGCCGACAATGACGGCAAACAGGGCGATGCGCAGAGATTGAACGGCAGACAGATCCGGAAGACCAGCAGAAACCGGTAAACCCGGTCAGCATAACGCACATGGTGGAAATCTGCTGCTGCGGTATATCCAGCAGAAACGCCGCCGCAGAAACCACCAGAACATTGAACACAATCGTCACCGCTCCGGGAACCGCCTTTGCTGATAACGTTGCGCAGAAAGTCCCCCTTCACCCGCTCCCTGGTTCGGCTCGAGCGCCAGAACAAACGACGGTATGCCGATGGTGAAGACGCTGGTCAAAGTCAGCTGAATGGGCATAAACGGATACGGCAGCGGAATGAGCAGGAACAGCACAGCGAGCAAAGCGTCGCGTATATCGTCTTTGACCAGGAAACAGCGACGCCGAGCGCTGGATATTATTGATCGTGCGCCGCCCTCCGCCACCACCTGCGGCATCGCGTCAAACCGGGAATCGAGCAGCACCAGCTGTGCCACATTGCGCGCCGCATCACTGCCCGAGGCCATCGCCACGCTGCAGTCCGCCTCGCGCAGCGCGCAACAACGTCGTTGACCCTGTCGCCGGTCATGGCAACGGTATGCCCCTGCGCCTTGAGCGCCCGGATCAGCTGCTGCTGCATCGGGGATACCCGGCCGAACACCGTGTACCGCTCAGCCGCCGCAGCAAGCTCCTCATCGGTCTTCAGCGTGGAGGCATCCACGCAGCAGTCGGCACCCTCCAGTCCGGCCCGCCGTGCAATCGCACTGACCGTATGCATATTGTCGCCGGAAATCACCTTTGAGACCGACCCCCCTGCTCGGCAAAATACCGCAGGGTATCCGGCGCCTGCGGCCGGATGACGTCCCGGATGAGAATCAGCGCCAGCGGGCGCAGCCCCCTCCGGCAGATCGCGTCCAACAAAACCGCCGTCGGCATGCGCGAGCAGCAGCACCCGGTTTTCGCGCGTATAGCGCGCCATCGCCGGCTCAACCGCCCCGATATTGCCCCGCAGAACGAATTCCGGGCGCGCCGAGCATACGTGCCGCGTCCGGCAAAGGTGGCGCCGGACCATTTTTCTCAGAGGAAAACGGCACCGTCTGCACCGCGCTCCAGCCGGATGCCGGCGGATAACGGCGGCGCACGGCGTCCATCGTCGGGCCGCCGTCGTCCTGCACACCCGCCAGCGCGCCGAGTGCCTGCTCTGCCTGCAGGCGGGAACCTTCGCCCAACGGCACCACATCGTGCAGTTCCATGCGCCCCTCGGTAATGGTCCCGGTTTTATCGAGGCACAGCACATCCACCCGCGCGAGCGCCTCGATAAATACAAAGCTCCTGCACCAGCACCCGGTGACGCGACAGCCGGATCACACTGACCGCCAGCACCGAGCTGGTCAGCAGCACCAGCCCTTCGGGGATCATGCCGATGAGCGCCGCCGTCGTGGACACCACCGCCTGAGACAGGGGTATTGCCGTCGATCGAAAGCTGCTTGAGAAACAGCAGCGCACCGACCGGAATAATCATAATCGATACAAAGCGGATGATGCGGTTGAGCGCATCCATGATCGCCGACTCGCGCACGCTTGATGCTGCTTTGGCTCCCGCAGAAATGGTGGCGATAGCGCTCAGCGCCCACATAGCCTGACGCGGCAGCGGCCGCTGACCAGATAGCTGCCGGACAGCAGCGTATCCCCCGCTGTTTTATGAATCGGATCCGCTTCGCCGGTCACCAGCGATTCGTTGACCTCGCATTCGCCGCTGCGGATCAACAGTCGGCCGCAATCGTCCGCCGGACGGAGTTCAAGGATGTCGTCAAGCACCACTTCTTTCCAGCGGCACCGTCCGCTTTTTTCCGCCGCGGATCACGTGTGCACCGGCGGCCGAAAGCAACGACAGCTTGTCCACCGTGCGTTTGGCGCGGATCTCCTGTACAGTGCCGATAACCAGATTGCAGAACACCACGCCGAGAAAAGCAGATTTTTATACGATCCCACCAGCAGCACCGCTGCAGCCAGCACCACCGCATTGATCAGATTAAACAACGTGCAGGCGTTGTCCCGAATGATTCGTCCGATCGATTTGGTAGGAACAGAGGTGTCCGGTTGACGACTTCCCCGCCAGCACCCGCTGCTGCACCTGTGCGTCGGACAGACCATTTTCCGATCGACAAAAAACCTTTTCCGACGGCCATCCCCACGCACCCTCTTTCTCTGCCGAAAATCACTGTTTCACAGTGTAGCATACCCCGTCGGCAAAAACAACGTACCGGCAGCAACATTAAGAAAAAATTTCCCGGTTTTTCATTTTTGAATATCCGATGCCCGGCCTTGACTTTGCCCCCGCCCTTTTCGTTAAACTGGTTTAGATTATGGTTTTTTAAATTTTTTCCGGAGGAAAAACCGATGTATCACCTGCTCTTAGCCATTATTTATCTGGCCTTCATCAGTCTGGGGCTGCCGGATTCCCTGCTCGGCTCCGCCTGGCCTCCATGTACGGCCAAATGGGGGTGCCGGTCTCCTTTGCCGGCGTACTGTCGATGCTGATTGCGGCGGGCACCATCCTTTCGAGTCTGATGAGCGACCGGCTTACCCGGAAATTCGGCGCAGGCAAGGTCACGCTGGTGAGTGTGGCGATGACCGCCGCCGCACTGCTGGGCTTTTCGCTGAGCAGCTCCTTCTGGATGCTGTGCCTGTGGGCGATCCCCCTACGGCCTCGGCGCCGGCAGCGGGACGCCGCGCTCAACAACGATGTCGCTGCTTCAGTATGCGAGCCGCCACATGAGCTGTCTGCACTGCATGTGGGGCGTCGGCACCACGGTCGGGCCTTACGTAATGAGCTATGCGCTCACCGGCGGACTGGGCTGGAATATGGGTTACCGCATTATCGGGTTTATGCAGATGGCGCTCACGGCTATACTGCTTTTCCAGCCTCCCGCTTTGGAAGCGCCGCAGCGATGTTCCTGCCGAGCCGGAGGAGGCCACTGCCAAAACAACGCTTTCGCTGCGGCAGATTTTCCGCATTCCCGGTGCCAAAAAGAGGTGATGCTGGCCTTTTCGGCTACTGTTCCCTCGAACAGACCCGCCATGCTTTCTGGGCCAGCAGCTATATGGTGCTGCATAACCGCATCACCCCGAAGCGGCTGCCGGATATGCGAGCCTGTTTTTTATCGGCATTACGGCCGGCCGTGCCGTCAACGGCTTTCTGACCTTCAAATTCACCGACGTGCAGATGATCCGTGCGGGGCGAGGGAATTATCGCAGTCGGTGCTGCGGCCATGCTGCTGCCCCTGGGCAGCCCGGTCACTCTGACGGGGCTGGTTTCTCATCGGGCTGGGCTGTGCCCCAATCTATCCCTGCATCATCCACTCCACCCCGCGCATTTCGGGGCCGACCGTTCCCAAAGCGCTCATCGGCGTCCAAATGGCCTTTGTGCCTATGTCGGCACCTGCCTTATGCCGCCGCTGTTCGGGCTGCTGGCGAACCATATCAGCGTCTCGCTGCTGCCGGTTTATCTGCTGGCGCTTCTTGTGCTCATCGCGGTGATGCACGAGAAACTGATCCGCAAAACCCGCAAAATCCCTGCGGACACATAAAAAACGCCTGCGCAGCGCGCAGGCGTTTTGCCTTTACCTTATTCTTTCAGAAGTTCTGCCGGCTCTTCCTCTGCCGGATTTGTGGCCTTTTCGATCATTTCGGGCAGCGCCTTGTCAAGGCTGCGGCACAGTTCTTTCATCGCGGACGCCCCAAGCGGGCCGGACAGCGAAAACCGTTACCCCCTCCTGCATGACCACCGACGGAAACGAAAGGTGCCGAACGCTGCAGGACGCGACACATTCACCGGGATGCCCTTCGCCTTGCATTCGTCGGCAATCGCGATGTTGACATTCTCTCATCGGTCGCCGCCACGCACAGATAAGCGGAGAGTGCAGTCGCCGCGGTAATACTTGCGCGGAATATACCGGATGCGTCCGGCCGTATCCAGTTAACGCAGCTCCGCGCACAGCGCCGGGCTGATGACCGTCACCTTCGCGCCGAATTTCAAAAAGCGTCTTGGCTCTGGATGCAGCAAATTTTCCGCCGCCGAGCACCACGCAGTTGTTATCATGCAGATCAATATATAATGGAACCCATAAGCCATGCCGGTTTTCACCCGTCCCTCTCCGGCTGTGCAGAGCACCTCATCGGCCGGTTAAAAGTGGTTTTTCCTAGAATATTCCTATCATAACTATACGATTTTTCTCAGTATACCATATTTTTTACCGGTTTGACAAGACAAAACCGCACAGAAGCTCCCTGTTTCAGCCCTGTTTCGCTCATTTTTTTTCGGATTTTCTCCCGGATTTCATTGACTTTTTCCGGATTTATTATACTGAAAACAGGTATGGACCTATTCCTTTTCCAGAGGAGGTGAGGCAGTGGATGGCCAAATGACCCTGCTGGACAATCAGTGGATTCACGATCGCGACGGCCGCTGGCTGATATCCATGGATTATCACAACCTGATCGGTCCGCGCAACAACTGCGCCCATCGTCACCATGAACTGGAGATTTCCTGCGTCCCCTCTGGCACCGGCATTTATCACATCAACGACCGCTTTTTCGACATACGTCCCGGCGACGTTTTCCTGATGAGCAACACCGATTATCACGGGTTGAATCTCCGTGCCAACGAGCGCATTCTCAACATGGTGGTGCATTTTTGATCCGGCTTTCATCTGGAATTCGCTGACCAGCAATCTCGACTACAATTTCCTGCTGATTTTTTCGAGCGCAACGCCAACTTTGCCCGCGTCTCGACCGGAACAACCCCGCTACGGCGCATATTTTTTCTCTGCTGATGGAGATGTGGCAGGAGCTGACCGAAAAACGGCTTGGCTACGAGCTTATGGTCAAAATCGCTGCAGACCATCCCGACCGAGATCCTGCGCTACCTATGACTATGTCGACCTGGGCAAAAAATTCCCGCCGTCTCGGTGAGCAGGACATTGCCCCGATCAACGAGGCCATCGCGTATATCGACCGGCATCTTTCCGAAAACATTCGTCTGGCCGATCTCGCCGCCATTGCCCACGTCAGCCCGGCGTATTTTTCCACCCTGTTCAAGCGCCTCAACGGCCTTTCACCGATCGAATACATCGTCCATAAACGCATCCAGCTTGCGGTGGAAGAAATCTGCACCACCACCAAAAGCCTGACCGAAATCGCGATGGACTGCGGCTTCAACAACAGCACGAATTTTTACAAAGCCTTCCGCAAGGGACCGGACGCACGCCGGTATCCTACCGTCAGCCCAAAGAGGCTGCGGATGCACGGCAAAAAGCGGCCGGCACCAGTTTCATGTGGAGGTTTTTCAGAACTTTGATGACACGGCAGATCAAAAAATAGTTGAATAAATCCGGAACAATAGTTGCTGAAGAACCGGCAAAAGACGGTATAATGAAAATCAGAGATCATAAAGCGCGATTTCCGCTGAATAAAAGACTGAGCGAATGAATAATGAAACTCGGCGTACTGACTGTCCCGCTGCAGGCGATGCCTCGCGGAGGATGCCTTTGCCTACCTGCTATTCCCCCTCGGCGTGCAGACGGTGGAACTCGGCACCGGCGGCTACACCAACGACAACCATCTCAAACCCTCGGTTTATCTGGCGGATGATGCCAAGATCGAGGCGTATAAAAAAGCTGCTGGAGAAATACGATCTCACGATCGCGCCCTGTCCTGCCACGGCAACCCCGTGCATCCGGAACAAGGGAAACCGCAGCGGCTTATCATCAGGTGTTTGTCGACACCTGCAAGCTGGCACAGAAGTTGGGGGTGGACACCATCGTGACCTTCTCCGGCTGTCCCGGCGACTGCCCGGAATCCAAGCGCCCCAACTGGGTCACCTGCGCCTGGCCGGAGGACTACGGCGAAATCCTGGACTGGCAGTGGAATGATGTCCTTATCCCGTATTGGAAAAAAGCGGCGGATATCGCTAAAAGTCCTACGGCGTGAAAAAATAGCCTTTGAGATGCATCCCGGCTTCTGCGTATACAACCCGGACATCCCTGCTCCGCCTGCGGGACGCGGTGGGGGATATCCTGGGCGCCAACTTCGACCCCAGTCATCTGATCTGGCAGGGCATGGATCCAGTGATGGCCCTGCGCGAGCTGGAGGGGGGCGCTGTATATCATTTCCACGCCAAGGATACAAAGGTGGATCGCCTACAACAAGGCGGCAAAACGGCGTGCTGGATACCGGTAGCTCGTACGGGCGACCTGCTCGATCGCAGCTGGGTGTTCCGCACCATCGGCTACGGTTCCGACATGAACCTGTGGAAGGACATGATGTCCACCCTGCGTATGATCGGCTACGACGGGTCGGTGAGCATCGAGCACGAGGACGGCATGATGTCCGGTCAAGGAAGGGCTGGAAAAAAGCCATCGCCTTCCTCAAAGGAAGTTATGATTACCGAGCAGCCCGCCGCCATGTGGGCCTGCCTGAGCCGAAAAGGAGTGCGGCACAGCATGAAACAGTACAAAGCGGCTATCGTCGGCTATGGCGGCATGGGTCACTGGCATAAAACGGCATTCTCAAAACCGACCGCATACGCTTCGCCGGCGTTTACGACATCAACCCGGAACGCATGGCGCTCGCCCAGAAGTCGACGGCATTGAAAAGGCCTATTCCTCCTACGAGGAGCTGCTGGCCGACAAGGACATCGACCTTGTTGTGGTGGCGACGCCCAACAACTTCCATCATGCCGCTGGTCTGCCAGGCGCTGGAAGCCGGCAAACCATCTGCGAAAAGCCGGTGGCGATGTCCAGTGCGGAGAGCTGCAGCAGATGATGGACACCGCCAAGCGTACCGGCACCCCGTTCACCATCCACCAGAACCGCCGCGTGGATGCGGATTACTGCGAGATGCGCGACGTGGCGGAAAAAAGGTCTTCGGCGAGGTGTTCGAGATCGAATCCCGGGTGACCGGGTCGCGCGGCATCCCGGACGGCTGGCGCCAGTATGCGGTGGCCGGCGGCGGCATGCTGCTCGACTGGGGCGTGCACCTGATCGACCAGATGACCAATATGATGCCGGACAAGAAGGTCACCTCGGTGTACTGCGACATGTACCATGTGGCGTTTAAGGAATGCGACGACGGCTTTAAGCTTCCATGAAGTTTGAAAACGGACCGATGGTCACCATCGAGGTCGGCACCAGCCATTATATCGAAGCACCGCGCTGGTATGTCTGCGGCGACCGCGGCGCGCTGATCATTCCGGATTGGAGCTGCAACGGCAAGAGGTGGTGCGCGCCAGCCAGCACGAGGTCACCTGGGAAGAGGAAATCGTCTATACCAAAGCCGGCCCGACTAAGAACCATGGCGCCCCGCGCCAAGCGACACCATCGAGGAAATCGCGCTGGATGCGGACAAATATTTCTCGGGCGGATTATGATCTGTATCTACCACAACATCGCCGCCGTGCTCGACGGCACCGAAGAACTGCGGGTCAAACCGGAAGAAACCCTGCGCGGCATGCTGGTTATGGAAGCCGTTTGCATCGACCGCACCGGTGAGGCAATTCAAAGCAACATCTGATAAAAATTTGACGAATGAGGAGCGAGTGGACATGATCCGTGTTACCGTTTGGAACGAAAAACGTTCATGAAAAGGAAATTCCCGAAATGAAGGAGGTCTATCCCGACGGACTGCACGGCGAACTGGCCGCCTATCCTGCGCACCCTCGGCGATATCGAAGTGCGCACCGCAACGCTGGATGATCCCGACTGCGGCCTGACCGACGAAGTGCTCGATAATACCGATGTCATGATGTGGTGGGGAGCACTGCGCGCATGGGGACCGCGTACCGGATGAGATTGCCCGCAAGGTTGCAGACCGCGTGCTGCTGGGCATGGGCCTGATCGTGATGCACTCCGGCCATTACAGCAAAACCCTTCCGCCTGCTGATGGACACCACCTGCTCCCTGCGCTGGCGTGACGGCGATTTTGAACGGGTATGGTGCACGAATCCCGGCCACCCGATTGCCGAAAGGCGTGCCGCCCTGCTTTTCGAGCTGGAAACCGAAGAAATGTACGGCGAATTCTTTGACGTGCCCCAGCCGACGAGGTGGTCTTCACCGGCTGGTTCCGCGGCGGCGAGTATTCCGCCCGGCTGCTGCTGGCACCGCGGCGCGGGCAAGGTGTTCTATTTCCAGCCCGGCCACGAGACCAATACCGGTTTCAAGAATCCGCATGTGCTGCGGATTCTCGGCAACGCCGTCCATTGGGCGAAGCCGGTGAACATGCGCACTACCTCGGCTGTCATCACTGCGAGGAAAACCACCGAGCAGCGCTATCAGGCGGGCGAAAAAAGAAGTGTATTGACCAAAACCAGAACGGGCGATCGGCTTTCAGCCGATCGCCCGTTTTTTGTATTGCCATGCGCATCATTCCGGCCGGTAAAGCGGATAACGGCAGCGGTCCTCCGGCGTGATGGGCCGCAGCACCCGGCAGGGCACCCCCCACCGCCACCACATTATCCGGCAGGGACTTTGTGACCACACTGCCTGCGCCGATGACCGTATTATTCCCCGATCGTTACGCCGGCCAGAACCGTCGTGCCGGCACCGATCCAGACGTTATTGCCGACCGTAACCGGTTTTGGCGATTTCCATCCCGGCCTTTCTCTGCTCCGGATCGATAGCGTGCTCCGCGGTGGTAATGCAGCAGTTCGGGGCGATAAAAACATAATCCCCCCAAGGTCACCCTTGCGCCATCGGTAATCACCAGATTATGGTTGGCGTAAAAAAAAGTCGCCGACGGTGATGTTATACCCATAGTCACACCAGAACGGCGGCATGATTACGGCTTCCTTTCCCATACCGCCCAAAAGCGCTGCGAGTATTTCCCGCTGCGCTTCGCGATCGTTGGGATGGAGCTGATTGTACCGGTAGCATTTGTCCTTGGCCCTGCGGATTTCTTCTTCCAGGGCAGGATTATAGCATCCCTGAAAAAGACAGTTTACAGGGACTTCCGGTTTTGTCTGCATCTTCCGCTCTCCTCTTTTACGGCTCGTAGGCGTCGGTCAGGGGTATTGGTAAACTGCCCGATATCGTATACACCGGAGGCCATACGGTTGACATACTGGATGGCCTTGACCGTACCCAGCGCCACGCAGTCTTCCGGGTTTTCCGCCAGGCGGCAGACCACGCCGGTGGACTCACTAAGCAGCTGTGCCAGACCATTCAGCTGCGCCAGACCGCCGGAGAGCACAATCCCTTCGGTCAGCACATCCCCCCACCAGCTCCGGCGGCGTACTTTCCAGCACCCGCTGCACCGTTTTGACGATCTCGTCGAGCTGCTCGGCAATCGCCTCCCGGATATCGTCGCTGGTTACTTCCTGTACCCGCGGCAGGCCGCTCAGGGCGTCCCGGCCGCGCGTGCCCGCGCGGTCAGGATCTCTCCCGGAACCGCCCGTCCGATGGTTTTTTTCAGCTGCTCCGCGGTCAGGCGGCCGGTTACCAGCCCGTACCGGCTGCGCAGATGGCGGATAATCGCCTCATCCATATCGTCGCCGCCGACGCGGATGGACTCCACAGAGGAAATCCCCTTGAGCGACATCACCACCACATCGGTCGTGCCGCCGCCGAGCTCCACCACCATATTGCCGTGCGGCGCCGCAATATCCAGCCCGCAGCCGATAGCGGCCGCCACCGCCTTTTCGATAACCACCACCCGGCGCACGCCGGCGGACAGCACCGCTTCCACCGCCGAACGCTGCTCCACCTCGGTCACCGAAGCCGGCAGGCAGACCGCCGCACGCGGTTTGAGCAGCTTATACGCGCATACCTTGCGCACAAACACCCGCAGCATCAGCCGCGCGTAGTCATAGTCCGATATCACGCCCTTGACCACCGGGCGCACCGCCGTAATGGAATCCGGCGTGCGTCCGAGCATCTCATAGGCTTCCTTCCCGCAGGCAATCATATGGCCGTCCTGGCTGTCCACCGCAATCACCGCCGGTTCCTTAAGAACCACACCCGCGGCCGGCGGCGCTGATCACCACCTGCGAGGTCCCCAGATCAATCCCCAAATCCATTCCCGGCATGCGTCCGCCTTCTTTTCTCTGTGCATTTGGACGGCACGCCGCTTCAGGCTGCAATCCCATCCCAAATCAGCACGCGTCTTTTGTTGATTATACGGTATTTTTGTCAGTTTGACAAGCGGGTGGCGGCAACAGCCGTCCCCCACTACCCGCTGTGCGCCGCAGAGCTTAAGCATTTTGGCGCATTCCGCGATCGTGGCGCCGGTGGTGATAACATCGTCCACCACAAGCAGGCGCATGCCGGACAGGTCGCGGTGTCCCTCCACATCAAACACACCCAGCACATTCCCGCGCCGCTGTGAAGCGGACAGCTGCTTCTGCGGTACCGGCGGCTCCTGCACCTTCACAAGCAGCGGCAAAACCGGCAGATCAAGACGCTTGGCCAGCTCTTCCGCGATCGCCTGCGTCGGGTTGAAGCCGCGCCTTTTCATCGCGGCACGGCCCGAGGGCACCGCCGCAATTCCGTCGAACCGGGATTCGCCGTACTCCCCGGCGCACCACCAGCGCTATCATGCGGGCATATTCCTCCGCCGCATACGGCCGGCAGCCTTTTTAAACTGCAGAATACCGCTGCGGACCGTCCCTTCGTAATAAAACGGCGCCGCTGTCCCGTCCAGCGGTCCTTCTGTTCCACCGCAGGCAGCACACGCGGCTTTTTGCCCCGGCCGCAGTGCGGGCAGACCGGCGGCACAATAATCGGCAGTTCTCCCGCACAGGTAAAAACACTGCCCGGCGCCAACCGGAACGGGACGTCCGCAATAGGCACAGCGCTCCGGGAAAACCAGGATGTCAGCCGCCGCCGAACCGTAACCATGCGCAGCCCTTCTTTCCCTTTCAGGATAATGCGGTTTCCTGCCGCTCTGCCGACTGTTCCAAAAGCCGCGCAGGCCGCCAACGCAGCGTGCGGCGGTCATTTTTCACCATTTCGGCCAGCGTTTCCCGGCTGCCCACCAGAATCAGCAGCGATTTGGCACGGGTAACCGCCGTATACAGCAGATTGCGGTAGCACAGCGGCTTGATGCAGCGGAACACCGGCACAATCACCGCATCGAACTCACTGCCCTGGCTCTTATGCACCGTGATCGCATACGCAAGCTCCAGATCGAGCGCATCCTGCCGGGTGTAATACGCCAGCCGGTCATCATACCGCACGGTCAGCGTTTCCTCCGCCGGTCGATATCCTCGAGAATCCCGATATCCCCGTTGAACACCCCGCGCCGGTCTCCCCGTTATCCCGCGTCCAGCCGATGTCGTAGTTGTTGCGGGTGTGCATCACCTTATCCCCCCATACGCAGGGTGACGCCCTCAATTTCGATATCCCGCCGGTCCTCAGAGGATGGGTTGAGCAGCCTGCAGCGCCGGTTGAGCTCGCGGGTGCCAAGCTCCCCCTTCCGGCCGGGACAGAGCACCTGGAGCCGCCGAACACCGGTAAGCGCATAGCGCGCGGGCAGCCGGCGGCTGCACAGGTCGAGGATGGTCTGGGCCACCCCCTGGCTGCTGTTCTGGGTCAGGAAGAAAAAAAATCGCCTTTCCTTATAGCCGAGCTCCGGCATCTTCCCCGCTCCACAATCCGGTGGGCATTGGTAATGATGTGGCTCTCCATCGCCTGCCGGAACACCTCGGTCAGCTGCACCACCGGCAGGATCCCGCTGTCGATGAGATCCTGCAGCACGCAGCCTGCACCGCCCGCCGGCAGCTGGTCGGTATCCCCGACCATAATCAGGCGGCAGCCGGTCTTGAGCGCACGCAGCAGGTTGTCGAACAACAGCGTGTCCACCATCGACATCGTCCGATCACCACCGCGTCCGCGTCCAGCGGGTTTTTCTCGTTGCGGGCAAACTGCGCGGTGTCGGCGTCATCCCACTGCACCTCGAGCAGGCGGTGAATGGTCTGCGCTTCACAGCCGGTAAGCTCCGCGACCCGTTTGGCGGCACGACCGGTCGGCGGCGGTGAACGGCAACCTCTCACCCCATTTCCTCGAGCACCGCAATGATCGCTTTCAGGGTAGTGGTTTTTCCGGTACCGGGGCCGCCGGTGAGGATCAGCACACCCTTTTCGACCGCCTGCCGGATCGCCTCGCGCTGCCGTACCTCGCCATATTTTTACGCCGCTCGCCCTTCGGCGGCGTCGATGTTTTCGGCCTCGATATGCCGGTTTTCCAGCGGCGGGAAATTCGCCATCAGACCGATGCGCGAGGCAATAAATTTTTCCGCCTGATACAGATGCGGCAGAAACAGGAACTGCCGGCCGCCGATATCCGCGGCCTTCAGATCAAAAGGTTTCCGGCCATCTCCTCCGCCGTCTGCCGCACCGGCTCCTCCTCAACGCCCAGCATCGCCCGCGGCCGTGGGGATCAGCTTGTCCGCCGGCAGACAGGTGTGGCCGTTGCCGAGATTATGCCCGCAGCACATAGGCAATCCCGGCCGCAATCCGGCGGGGGATCGTCCGCTTCCGGACGATCCATCTCAGACTGATTTTATCCGCCCGGTCAAAGCCGATGTACAGCCCGCTGCTGCACAGCAGATACGGGTTCTCCCGGATCTTCTCCACCGTCGAGCCCGAACCGCTTCCAGCAGCGCAGCGCTTCGTTCGGCGTCAGGCCGTACTGCGAGAAGGTGAGCATCACCTCCCCGCAGACCAAACTGCGCGGCAAAGGCTTCCCCCGATCTTCTGTGCCTTGGCGGGGGATATGCCCCACCTCGGCCAGACGCGCCGGCTCCTTCTCCATTACATCGAGGGTGTCCTCCCCCGAACTTTTCCACAATCCGCGCGGCGGTGGACGGGCCGACGCCCGACCGCACCGGAGGAGATAGCGCAGAATCGCCATGCCGCCGGTGGGCAGCGGCAGCGCTCACAGCTTTCGGCCCGGAACTGGAAGCCGAAGCTCAGGATGCTCCACCCAGTTTCCCATCAGCCGGAGCGTTTCGCCCACGCCCACCATCGGCATGACGCCGACCACCTTATGTATTTCGTCCGCGGCCTCCAGCTCCAGCACCGTCCAGCCGTTATCCTCATTATGGAATCACCACGCGGTCAACGGTTCCGCAGGCATTTCCATCCGTTTCTCTTCCGCCACAAAGCAGGCCTCTTTTCCTGTCCGGTTGTTTTCTCTCCCTCTATCATAAATCGCCCGCTCCCCCACGTCAAGTCCGGCGGCCGCTTTTCATCCGTCTTTCTGCAGGCCGTCCGGACAGGAGCAGATATCCACCGTCCCCACCTGAGCGCACACCCTTTCGGCCAGACGGCGGGTTTCCTCATCCATGCCGGTATCCAGCAGCAGCACCGGATACGGCCGGCCGCGCAAAACCGGCGGGCCGCTGCCTCGCGTACGAGCACCTCAATGTCCTCCCCCGGTGGCCGGACACCGGAATCACCATACGCCGCCGCATTCCCGTCCGGGTCCCAGCAGGCGGGCCGCAATATGGCAAAGCAGCTCCGCAAAGCCATACAGCGCCAGCAAAAGCACCGCGATCAGCAGAATCTTCTCTCCCATGCCGTTGTCTCCTTTCCCGCCGCCGGATACCGGTCGGCTGAGGACAGGGCGCTTCCCACCGCTTCCCACCCGGCGTCCGCCGTTCCTCTTAGCCCCATCCTATGCCGCAGCCGGAAAGGTGGTGATAAAAGAAGCCGGTGCAAATTGCACCGGCTTCTTTGAAACCGCGATATTCCACCGTCACGCTCTTGGCCAGATTGCGTGGCTTATCGATATCGCAGCCGCGCGCCAGCAACCGAGACAGCTGCATCGGTACCACCTCAAAGCGACGGCATCAGCAGATCGTTGGTTTTGGGTATATACAAAATATGATCGGCCTCTTCCAGCACATCGCGGTTTGTCGTCGGTGGTCACCACCAGCACTTCCGCCCCGCGGGCCTTGACTTCCTTTGATGTTGGACATGGTCTTATCGATCCAGCTTGTCGCGGCAGGCCAGCGCCACGAAACGAAGGCCCTCCTCGATAAGGGAAATGGTGCCGTGTTTGAGCTCCCCCGCGGGGTATGCCTCGGAATGGACGTAGCTGATCTCGCTTGAGGCTTGAGGGAGGCCTCCAGCGCCACCGCATAATCGAGTTGCGGCCGATGAAATAGGCGTGATCCAGATAGGCGTAACGCTGCGCGATATCCAGCTGGGCCAGCTGCTGGATATCCGGTGCCTGACGCAGGATGCCCGCCACCATATCCGGCAGGAGGATCAGTGCGCTGAAGTGCGCCTGAGCAGGCGGCAGGTCACGGTCGTCAATATGCCCGAGCTTGGGCAAAAAGTAAAAACGCCAGCAGATACAGAATGGTCAGCTGGGTGGAATAGGCCTTGGTGGTGGCGACCGAAATCTCCGGTCCCGCCCAGGTATACAGCACATCGTCGCTCTCGCTGGCAATGGTGCTGCCCACCACATTGACAATCGACAGCACACGGGCGCCGCGGCGTTCCCGCAGGGCGGCAAGGTATCGGCGGTCTCTCCCCCGACTGGCTGACAATGATCACCAGCGTGTGTTCATCCACAATCGGATCACGGTAGCGGAACTCCGACGCCAGATCCGCTTCCACCGGTATGCGGGCAAGCTTTTTCCATGATGTACTTGCCCACCATGCAGGTGTGATAAGCGGAACCGCAGGCCACCATATATACCCGGTTGATCTGCTGCAGATCCTTCTTGGTCAGGTGCACGCCGTCGAGCACGATGCCTGCCGTCTGCGTCAATGCGCGGGCGAGATGGTGGCGGACAGGGCCTGGGGCTGCTCCATGATCTCCCTTGATCATGAAATGGGCGTAGCCCCCTTTTCCGCGCTGGACACATCCCAGTTCACGATGGTCTCCATCTTATTCACCGGCATGCCGTGTGCGTCAAAACACCTGCGCGCTGTCCTTTGTCCAGCCGCACCATCGTCGATCCGCCAGCTGAAGGATCCGTCGGGTATGCGCAAGCACCGCCGGGATATCCGAGGCGATGAAATTGCCCTCATCGGAAAGACCGACGATCAGCGGGCTGGCGTTGCGCACCGCGATCATTTCCTCCGGGAAATCCGCGCAGAGACCCCAGCGCATACGATCCCTCCAGTTGCGCCACCGCCGAACGCACGGCGGCGAAAAAAGTCGCCGGTATAATATTTATCCAGCAGCTGTGCAACCACCTCGGTATCGGTTTCGGAAAGGAACTCCACCCCCCTCATCCTGCAGCTGCTTTTTTTGATGACCGCATAGTTTTCAATGATGCCGTTATGTACGACAGCAAACTTCCCGCTCGCACTGCGGTGCGGATGGGGGTAATTTTCATCGCTGGGGTTTTTCCGTGCGTCGCCCAGCGCGTATGGCCGATCCCGGCCGTCTCGGTCATCTTTTTCCCCCTCGTCAATCTGCGCGGACAGCACCGAAAGCCGTCGACTTTGGCTTTATGAATTTCCATTCCGGCCGCAGACACCAGTGCGATGCCTGCCGAGTCATAGCCCCCCCTGGTATTCCAGCTTGGCCAGTCCTTCCAGCAGCAGCGGCGCAGCCGGCTTACAGCCGATAAATCCTAAATTCCACACATGGTCGGATCCCTTCTTTCTCTTGGCAGAACAAGCGGGCGCAAACCCGACAGGTTCGTTCCCGTTATCCCAGATCACAGCAGCTTACCGGTGTTTAGTATACTGCACCGGTGCCTGCTTGTGACAAGATTTTTTGTCACTTTTTCCGCGAAAAAGTGTATCCCTATTTTTTTGACAAACAGCGATTTTTCTATGTTTTTCGTTTTTCGCTTGCTATTTTCCAACAGAAGATGTATAATAAAAGATACTCATATGCAAAAAGCAATGAAGGAGAAAAAGTAGGCTTCCTTATCCCTGCTGCGTTCAGAGAGGGGCTGTCACCGGCTGAAAGCAGCCTGCAGGCGGGGGATGTCCGGAAGTTCGCTCCGGAGCAGCGGCGCTCAACCCGCACCCAGGCGGCAGTAGGCGGCGACGGCTGGCCCCGTTATCGGCCGCAGGAGTGCAGGCGGTGTTATCCGCCTGTAAGCAGGGGTGGTACCACGGAATGTAAATCTTCGTCCCTTTCGGGACGGAGATTTTTTATTTTTCTCTTCTCCGCGGCAAAACCGGCGAGACAACGCCGCCAAACGGCGGCAGGAAAGGAATGGTCAATCATGAAGGAAAAACTGGAGGCCCTGCGCGAGCAGGCGCTGCATGAGCTGGAAAGCCTGCGCGTGCCGAAGGACCTGGAAGAATTCCGCATCCGCGTCATGGGGGCAAAAGGGCACCCTGACCGAGGTGCTGCGCGGCATGGGCAGCCTGCCGTGCCGACGAACGCCCGAAGGTCGGTCAGCTGGTCAACCAGCTGCGCAGCGGCTGGAAACAGCACTGGCCAAGCGGGAAGCGGAAATTCCAGGACGCTCAAAGGCCAAACGGCTGCGGGAGGAAACGCTCGACGGCAATGACCGCCGGGCAAACGCCCAGGCCATCCGCTGAACATCGTGCTGGCGGATCTGATCGATATTTTCCAGTCGATGGGCTTCGACGTAGTCGACGGCCCCGGGTGGAAACCGATCAGTACTGCTTTGAAAAACTGAATCTCCCGAAGGATCATCCGGCACGCGACATGCAGGATACCTTCTATATCACCGAAAACCTGCTGCTGCGCACCCGACGTCCGCCGCACAGGCCCGCGTCATGGAGCAGCGCAAACCGCCGATCCGCATCATCTGCCCCGGACGCGTCTACCGCGCCGACGAGGTGGACGCCACCCATTCCCCGGTGTTCCATCAGATGGAAGGCCTGGTTGTGGACAAGGGGCATCACCATGTGTGATCTCAAAGGGCGTGCTCGAGCAGTTCGCCCATGCACGAAATCTACGGGCCGGAGACCAAGGTGCGCTTCCGCCCCTCGCTTCTTCCCCCTCACCGAGCCCAGCGCCGAGGTTGACGTAACCTGCTCCGCCTGCGGCGGCAAGGGGCTGCCGGGTATGCAAGGGCAGCGGCTGGATCGAGATTCTCGGCGCCGGCATGGTGCATCCGCACGTGCTCGCCGGCTGCGGTATTGACCCCGAGGAATATGGCTCCGGCTTTGCTTTCGGCATCGGACTGGACCGGCTGACCACCACCACGCTAAAAATCAGCGATATCCGCCTGCTGTTCGAGAACGATCTGCGTTTTTCTCGAGCAGTTCCGCTAAGCCGAAAACCGAAAGGAGAGGATTTCCAGTATGAAAATTTCCTGAGCTGGCTCAAACACTATGTAGACATCGATGTGCCGCTGGACGAGCTTTGCGATAAAATGATCATGAGAGCGGTTTTGAGGTCGGGGATGTGGGAGGACCTGTCCGCCACCATGGAGCAATGTGTGGTGGGCCGCATCGTCAAACTGGAAAAGCATCCCGATGCCGACAAATTGCACTGCCTGCCAGATCGATGTGGGCGCTGCGGAGCCCGTACAGATTGTCACCGGCGCAACCAATGTTTTTGAAGGGCGCGCTGGTGCCCGCCGCGCTACGATTCCCGGCTGCCCAACGGCATGCACATCAAAAAAAGGCAAGCTGCGCGGCGTTGTGTCCAACGGCATGCTGTGCTCCGGCGAAGAGCCTCTGCCTGAAGGAGAGCGATTATCCGGGCGCCAGGTTTGGTATTCTCATCCTGAAGGACGGCCTGACCCCCGGCACCGACATGCGCGAAGTTCTGCATCTCAACGACGTGGTCGTCGATTTCAAAATCACCGCCAATCGCCCGGACTGCCAGAGCGTGCTCGGCGTCGCCCGGGAAGCGGCGGTGGCGCTCAAAAAGCCGTTTCATCCGCCGGTGCCCGCTTACGAAACCAAAGGGCGGCGACATCCGTGGAGCATATGCAGGTGACGGTGGAGATTACGACCTCTCTGTCCGCGGTATTATGGCCGGTGGTCAAAAATCTGCGCATCAAAGAAGTCGCCGGACTGGATGAAGCGCTTGCCTGAAGGCGGCCGGCATGCGCCCGATCAACAACATCGTCGACATCACCAACTTTGTGATGCTCGAAACCGGCCAGCCGATGCACGCTTTTGACCTTCGCGACGTCAAGGGCGGCCAGATCATCGTGCGCCGGGCCGAAAGACGGCGAGGCCATCACCACCCTCGACGACAAGCCACACCCTCACCGGCGATATGCTGGTGATCGCCGACGGCGAGACCCCCTCCTGCCTCGCGGGCATCATGGGCGGCCTGAACAGTGAAATCAAGCCGGACACTGCCGACCTCTTTTTTCGAGTGCGCGAAATTCCGCCGGGACAGCGTCCGCCGCACGGCGCGCGCGCTGGGTAGCATGCGTACCGAATCAAGCGCCCGGTTTGAAAAGGGCGTGGATATCCTCGGCGTCGAATACGCGATGGAGCGGGCGCTGCAGCTGGTGTACGATCTCGACGCCGGCGATATTATCGAGGCGTAATCGACCGCAACAAGGGGATTGCCGGAAAAAACGGGTGCTGGAGGTGCCCCGGCAGCGCATCACCGAGCATTGGATATCCCGGCCGAAACCATGACCGGGATTCTCAACAGCCTGTGTATCGATACCACCCTGGAGGATGGCGTGCTGCACTGCGAAATCCTCGCCCGCGATGACATCGAGGACGCGCAGACCTGGCCGAAGAGGTCATGCCACGGATCTACGGTTATCAGCACATCAAAGGCACCCCCCGGGGGATATCGTGCGCGGGCGCAAGCTGCCCGAGCGCATCGGCACCGACAAGGTCAAGGCGCTGCTGACCGCCGGCGGCATGCGGGGAGATCACCACCTATTCCTTCATCAACGCGAAAGCCTTTGACCAACTCGCTGCCTGCGGACGATCCGCGGCAGGGATGTCCGCCTGCTCAACCCGCTCGGCGAGGCCTGCTATTCGAGCATGT
>VOFK01004198.1_pt1 | contig 21782 bp, 25 predicted proteins | sample 5384121 | NCBI WGS metagenome assembly VOFK01 (sample SAMN12384730, study PRJNA508395) | human gut metagenome | isolation source: healthy gut J | host: Homo sapiens | reverse complement strand
GACTGATCCCCCGCCGGTTGGCGGAAACGCCTCGCCCGTAAAAACAAAAGCTAAAGAGCAAGAGGATAACACTATTTCGGGAAACTCTCATATTTGTCCACAGAGAAGTCACAAGATCTGTCGGTCATTCCTTAACCAACTAAAGAACTAAAAATGGAACAGAAAAATTTGCCAGTGTTAGAAGCCATGCCGACTGACGAATCTCCGGAACAGAAGCGGACGGTAGCAAAAACCAAGATTACTGCCTGTATTGTTACAAGAACGGGCATTTTCACCAAAGACTGCAATGGACGAAAATGATCGAGTTTAACCTAAAGTATCTCGACGAGTTCAACAAAAGATTCGAAAGTAAAGTACACGATCGATGAAGCACGCGCCACCATGAAAGAATTCTTTCCGCAATGAAAAGGTGGAAGAAATAAGTAAAAACGAAAAGCACACCGTTTCGAACAATCCGTTATCCACAATTAAACAACAAAATTATTCAGATTTTCTTTTTTATCATACATTATTTCTTCTTATCGTTTTTATTATACATTTGTAAATGTATATTCTGTCATTCGAGATTGTAAAACAATACAGCAAATCATAAAAATAACAGTTCAGTCCTGATTACGGATAAAAATAGGAAACAAATGAAACAAAGCAATTCACTTTCTTCTAAGGATGAGAATATGTCTTCAGAAAATGGAGCGGCCGGATTGACACAAGACCAACTGCTGTTTACAGAAAAACATCTACGCCAGTCTGCCAATAAGTATCGAAGTTTATGATGCTAATGGTATCCTACGTAAAATCAACGATAAGGCATTGAAAATGTATGGAGTCAGTGACCGTACAACAGTCATAGGTAAAGTCAATCTTTTTAACAGTCCTTATATGGACAAGGAATTAAAATCCAAGATACAGAGAGAGGTGAGGATGTCACTTTTTAGAATTTGAGTATGACTTCGACCGTATCAACAGCGATGCCTATTTCTGCAGCCAAAATAAAAACTCTATAATTTATGAAGCCCAAGTAGTTCCGGTATTAGACGATCAAGGTACTATCATCGGCCATATATTGCTTTCTAATGACGTGACCAGTGCCAAGGAAATAGAATTTCGCACGGAAGAAAGCAAGAAGAATCTGGAAATGGCTATGGAAGCTGCCAACATGGCTTCATGGGTATATAATGTGCATAAAAAGACATTCAGCACATTGCACGGAAACGCGCTAGCAAAAGAAGAAATGTCTTTGGAGCAGATGCAAAGTATCCTGCATCCGCAAGACCGTATACAGTTAATGCAACTGTTCGCTCAACTGATAAACAAGGAAACGCAACAGGTGCACACCACCCTGCGTTTTTATAACAAGGAAGAAAGGCAATACCGCCATTACGAAAGCCGGATGCGCTTATCCTCCGAACACCGGGGAAAGCTCCTGATTGTCGGCACACAACTGGATGTAACGGATAAAGTGCAAATGTTGAAAAAGACACAAGACCTGACAACAAAGCGCGAGCTGGCCATGCAGGTGAGCAATATCGTACATTGGGACTTCGACGTATCCACACAGAAGTTCGAGTCCTACAATGATCCGATCAACGACTATGCCCCCAACAGGCTTGTTACTCTCAAAGAATTTGAAAGTGTCGTACACCCTGACGACCGCTCTACCTATTTCGATGCCATCCAATCTATGTTGTCGGGCGAAAACGAAACCGTCAACTTCACTTGCCGCATGCAAACAAAAATACGATGAAACCTGGCAATATTGCAATGTCATCGGCGTTCCTTTCGAACAGGACGAGAATGGAAACACCATACGCTTCACCGGCTTCCGACAGAATATCTCCAAGCTCCACCGCCTGAACGAGGAGCCTTAAAGAGAGAAATTATAAAATGGAGCTTACGTTCAAGACCGTCGGTATGTCTTACTGGGATTTCGATGTGACAGGCCGGAAGTTCACCGCATTCAATGATCCCGTCAACGACTATCACCCCTGAAACTCCGATTGATGTCGACCAATATTTGAGCGCTGCCCACCCGACGACCGGGAACTTGTACGCAAATATTTCGAGGGAATGATAGAAGGAAAAGAGCAAGAATTCAATTTCCAGTACCGTTCCAAAACGAAATGGAATAAGGAATGGCAGACCTTAATCATCACCGGCATTCAAGTGGAAAGAGACAAAAGAGGAAAAATAATCCGTTACACAGGCATCGGCTTCAACAATACGAAGTGGGAGAAAATGGCACAAGAGCTAAAGATATTGAAAGACAAAGCCGAACTTTCCGACCGCCTCAAATCAGCCTTCCTGGCCAATATGAGCCATGAGATACGTACCCCGTTGAATGCCATTGTCGGTTTTTCCGGCCTCATGGTAAATTGTGACGACCCCGAAGAAAAGGCGGAATACATGGAGATTATCGAATCGAACAACGACCTGCTGTTACGGTTGATTAATGATATTCTCGACCTTTCCAAAATCGAGTCGGGCATCCTCGAACGCAAGAGGGAAAAGTTCAATCTGGCAAAAAGTATCCGGTGAACTTTATACAATGATCCAACCGAAGATCACTAATCCGGAGGTAGAGTTCATCCTCGGCAATTCCGGTCCGATTGCTGGATATTCCTGGACAGAAACCGCCTCAAACAGGTCTGGATGAATTTCCTTACCAATGCTGTGAAATGTACGCATAGCGGACATATCAAAATGGGATACAGTCTCGAAAACGGAGGAATCAAGGTCTATGTCGAAGATTCGGGTGTCGGCATTCCGTATGAGGTGCAGAACAGGGTGTTCGGACGATTCCAGAAACTCAATGAATTCGCACAGGGAACAGGACTCGGATTAGCCATTTCGCGGGCAATTATCGAAGGCGCAGGAGGAGAAATAGGATTTACTTCCACGCCCGGTGTCGGTTCCACTTTTCTGGGCATGGATTCCATGTGATGTAAGTATGCAGGAAAACATCGATCCGAAAGCAACGCCACAACCAACACAGACACAAGAGACAGTTTCTTTGAACCACCCATACCTTTAAAAGGTATAAACGGAAAAGACCTGCAAATACTGATTGCCGAAGATAACGACAGCAATTACTCGTTAGTGAAACATATCCTCAAGGAATACCAGATCACCCGTGTGGTGAACGGAGTGGAAGCGGTGGAAAAAAGTACGCGATGAAGAGTTCGACATCGTCCTTATGGATATGAAAATGCCGATTATGGGAGGTTTGGAAGCGACACGGAAAATCAGGGAGCTGAATCCTATCATCCCCATTATCGCACTTACCGCCAATGCCTTCGACGCTGACAGGGTAAGCGCCATGGAAGCAGGTTGCAAATGCATTTCTGACAAAGCCTTTGAAAAAAGAAGAACTACTTGAACTGTTCTCATTCAAGTTGTAACAACATCACAACCAGTTCTCTATATAGTTGCCACTCGGAACGCACATCATATTCATATCCTTTTTATCCTTTATCCAGTTCCGGGTGGCGCTCCAACCACCTTTTACCGCATACGAGCAGGTAGCTTTCGGCTTCATACCGTTGGCCAGTGCATAGTCATAGGCAGCTTTCACCAATGTGGCGGCTATTCCGCGCCCCTCTATGGGACGGGGTACAATCGTGTGGATAATATCGAGCGAATCACCTAAAAGGCGATATTGTACAAAGGCGGTGCGGCCGTCCACTTCTGTCTTGAACAAATTCTGTTCGGGCTGATGAATAATTTCGTACTCCATAATCTTGTTTTTGTAATCCATAATCCTGTTTTCCGGTTGCACGGCGTGTCGCAGTCAGGCTGGTAGCCTTTAGAATTGCTCAATCCATTGCAACCGGTTGGTATCGTATCCGCGGCGTTCGGCGGCGGTGACGAGTTTTTTCTTTATATCCTCCGGCAGTTGCGGAGTCCGGCTCAGTATCCAGAGATATTTGTCGGTGCTACTGCCTACGAGGGCGTAGTTGTAATTCTCCTCATCCAGTTCGAGCACGTAATAGTCCGAGTAGAAGTTGAGGAAGAAAGAGACTTTCAGTTTGCCCGGCTGCGCGGGGTCGGGAATCTTGGCGTGCCCGTTGGCGGTCTTGCAAATATCATAAGGGGAATTACGTTTGCATCCCCGGTTCTCTACGCGAATCAGGCCGTCGGGACGGAGCGTGTAAGTGGCGGTCACATCGACAAGTCCATGCTCGAAACGGTTTTCGTAACGGGCAATCTCGTACCAAAGTCCCATGTATCGCTTCAGGTCAAGTGTCTTGACGGTGGTATGGTCGATTCCTTTGAAAAGACGTTCCACGTTGGGGACGGAAAAGCGGAAACCGGCTTCCAGCAGACGTGTGGGACGGACTTTCTGACCGGCTGTGAGAAACGAAGCCGCCTCGCCATAAAAGATACGGAAAGCACGTTGCGGAGCAACAATCGTCGTCCATGCCTGATAGGCTTTACCCATTTCGTGAGTAAAATCGTATTGCGAGATCTGTTGCGGGGCAACCAGATTGAACACACCTTGCGTCTCCTCATGCCCGATAAAAAACTCCATGGCACGGCAAAGATCGTGCAGTGCTATCCACGGGAAGGACTGGGTGCCGGGACCGATAGCGGTAGCCACCTTTGTAGCCTGCAACGGGCGTAACATCTGCTGCATCGCTCCCCCGTCGGGAGAGAGCACGACACCAAAGCGGGTAATGACGAGCCGTGTAGGTTCGGGACAGCGTTTCGCCTCTTTCTCCCACGCATAGCAAAGGTCGGACAGGAAGCCTTCCCCACGGGTACGGGTGTATTCGTCCGCCTCCACTTCGGGAGGGTAATAACCTACGGCGGAAGCCGAAATCATCAGCTTCGGTTTCGTCTTGACGGCATTCAGCGCACGGACGATGCGGTGGGTGACGACGATACGGCTATTGAAAAGCTCCTGTTTATATTCCGGTGTCCAACGCTTGTTGATAGGTGCGCCTGCCAGATTAATGACTACATCGCAATGCGCCAGCGTTTGAATCAACAGTCCGGACATACCTTCGCGAAACATCGACCTTCCCAGAGGAATCACCCGATGTCCGCCCTTTTCAGTCAGATAGCTGGAAAGATGTTTACCTATATATCCGGTAGCTCCGGTCATTGCTATATTCATCTTGATTCTATTGTATGTTTTTAACTCTACTAGAAAAACGTATAAAATGCAGGAAAAGTTCTTTGAAAAAAACAAAATGAAGTTATCTTTGCAAGGAAGACGTAAACATTGAAAGGAAAAACGAGATGATAGAAGCCCCCGAAGCCCGCATTCTCTGCCGGCAACTGAACGAAACGGTCAGAGGAAAAAAGATAACGGACGTGTACACGCAAGTTCAGTCCTCACAAGTTTGCCTGGTTCACAGGCAGTTCCGAGGAGTATGCTGAACAGCTGTCCGGCAAGACGATTCCCGGACTCGGCAACGGTGTTTTGCAGGATATCCTTTACCATACGCATATCCACCCGAAGAAAAAAATAAGCGGACTGACAGACAAAGAGCGCGAAAATTTGTTCTATCAGATAAAAGAGACGATGAATGACATCTACCACCTAGGCGGGCGAAGCACGGAAAGCGACTTGTTCGGAGCGAACGGCAAATACGTTGCCTGTCTCTCAAAAGATACCGCAGGCATGGCTTGCCCCCGTTGCGGAGAAACCATTGCGAAAGAGAATTATCTGGGCGGCAGCATCTACTATTGCAGAGGCTGCCAACCACTGCCGCCGGCGTAGCGCCGGAATAAGGTTTCCTCCTTGCGGCGTGATCGCGTCAGGCTCAAGGTTTACTTATTAAATTAAATGATGAATTGAAATGAAGAAACAGATTAAAATCAATTATATCCTTACACTTATCTTAGTGTTTTGTATTGGTGCTACCATTCCTACATTGATAGGCAGCAGCCAAGTCAACGAACAACATTCCGCCAAGTCGGAAGTGCCCTATTGCGTCACTTCGCCCACCGTACCCGCCCAGGTCACCTTTGACGGCGAAACGATTGACCTCCGCCGCTACGACCGCCGCGAACGAATGGACCGCGAGATATTGGCTTTCACTTATATGCACTCCACCACCATGCTTCTGATTAAGCGTGCCAACCGGTACTTCCCTATCATAGAACCGATACTGAAAGCCAACGGCATCCCCGATGATTTCAAATATCTAATGGTAATCGAAAGTAACCTGAACAACATCGCCCGCTCTCCGGCAGGTGCAGCCGGACTATGGCAGTTTATGCCCACCACGGGACGCGAGTTCGGACTGGAAGTGAACGAGAATGTGGACGAACGCTATCATATCGAGAAAGCTACCGTAGCTGCCTGCAAATATTTCAAACAGGCATATGCCAAATATGGCGACTGGATAGCAGTCTCCGCCGCTTACAACGCAGGACAGGCGCGCATCTCCTCCCAACTCGAAAAACAGTTGGCAAGCCATGCCATGGACTTGTGGCTGGTAGAAGAAACTTCCCGCTACATGTTCCGGTTGCTGGCAGCTAAAGAGATTTTCAGCAATCCCCAACGTTACGGGTTCCTGCTGAAAAGAGAACATCTCTACCCGCCTATTCCTTATAAAGAGGTGACCGTATCTACACCTATCAACGACTTGAGCGAGTATGCCAAAAAACAAGGTATCACCTACGCGCAACTCCGGGATGCGAATCCCTGGCTGCGCGAAATGTCTCTAAAGAACAGAAGCGGAAAGAGCTATGTCCTCCATATCCCCACACAAGAGGGAATGCATTATGATCCCAAAAAGACTGTTGCTTACAATAAGCATTGGGTGATTGATTAATGATATAAATTAATATACGGAATGATAAAGAAACTAATTAAGGATATTATAAAAGGAGAAGGGGACTTCAACAAAGGAGAGGACATCTCCCCAAAAAGCGAAGGCATCCCCCAAAAGGCGAGAGTATCTCCAATTCCCCTCCTTCGGGGAAGGAGGGGTGGCTGAAAGCCGGGGTGGTAGGTGGATACACAATGCTGATAATAACTGACTTGCGCATTCACCTACCACCTCCCCCTACGGGGACTCCTCCTTCCCGAAGGAGGAGAATCAGGATAGCACCGACTTCTAGAAGTGAGTTCCTTAATTTATTATTTACCATTATACATATATGAAACTGAAAGAAAGAATCCGCGATTTCCTGCATGACGAGAAGTTGAAACGAAAACTATACGTCATCATCTTCGAATCGGACACCCCTGCGGGGAAGTTGTTCGACGTGGTTCTTATCGGTTGTATCCTGGTCAGTGTATTGCTCGTTATCATCGAAAGCCTGAAAAGCATCCCCTCCTACCTGACGACTCCGTTTGTCATTATGGAATATCTTTTCACCGCTTTCTTCACTTTCGAATACCTGACACGCATTTACTGTTCGCCCCGCCCACGGAAATACATATTCAGTTTCTTCGGCATTGTAGACCTGCTGGCTACCCTCCCGCTCTATATCGGCCTGCTTTTCCCCGGCGCACGTTACCTGCTCATCATCCGCGCTTTCCGTCTGATACGCGTATTCCGTGTATTCAAGCTGTTCAACTTCCTGAACGAAGGCGAACGGCTACTCACCGCCCTGCGCGAAAGCAGCAAGAAGATAGCCGTCTTTTTCCTGTTCGTCGTCATTCTGGTGACTTCGATCGGAACGTTGATGTACATGATAGAGGGCACGCAGCCCGATTCCCAGTTCAACAACATCCCGAACAGTATCTACTGGGCAATCGTCACCATGACCACCGTAGGCTATGGTGACATCACCCCCGTCACCGGATTCGGAAAGTTCCTTTCCGCCTGCGTGATGCTTATCGGCTATACGATCATCGCCGTACCGACAGGAATCGTTTCGGCCTCCATGATGAAAGACTATAAACGCAGAAGGGACAAGGAATGCCCCCACTGCCACCGCTCCGGACACGAGGACAATGCCGGGTTTTGCAAATACTGCGGCAGCAGTCTGAATCCGAAAGACGAAATGCAAGTAAAACCCGAAGACGAATCCAAAGACAACACATAGCTCAAAACAGAAATGAAAAAACAATCTTTACCCCTATATTTATGAATAAACATCTTAAAATCGCAGCAGCTTTATTAGTAGCTCTACCGACATTAACCTTCGCGCAAGTGCGTACGGAACAGACCTTTGAAAAAGGCTGGAAGTTTACACGAGAAGACAGCAAGGACTTCAGTCAGCAGACGTACGACGACACCAAATGGCAATCCGTCACCGTCCCGCACGACTGGGCTATCTACGGTCCTTTCAGTATCGAAAATGACAAACAGAAAGTCGCTATCACCCAGGACGGGCAGAAGGAAGCACTGGAACACGCAGGACGCACGGGCGGACTTCCCTTTGTCGGTGTAGGCTGGTATCGCCTGAACTTTGAAGCCCCGGCATTTTCTTCCGGCAAGAAAGCAACCCTCATCTTCGACGGCGCCATGAGCCACGCCCGTGTCTACATCAACGGACAGGAAGCCGGATTCTGGCCTTACGGCTACAATTCGTTCCACATCGACGCCACTCCTTATTTAAAAGCGGGCGAACAGAACACCTTGGCCGTCCGTCTGGAAAACGAAACCGAATCTTCACGCTGGTATCCGGGCGCAGGCCTGTACCGCAACGTTCATCTGGTGATTAACGAAGACGCCCATATCCCGACATGGGGGACGCAGCTCACCACGCCTGTCGTAAAGAAGGATTTCGCCAAAGTCAACCTGAAAACACGTCTCGACATCCCTTCGGGCAAGGCGTTCACCGACTATCGCATCGTGACCGAACTGAAAGCTCCCGACGGCAAAGTGGTAGCTTCCGACGAACAACAGGGGGTACGAAGATACGACGAAAAAATATTCAACCAACATTTCGTGGTAGACAACCCTGCACTCTGGTCGCCCGATTCTCCGGCACTCTATTCTGCAGTGTCCAAAGTGTATGAAGGCAATACGCTGAAAGACGAATATACCACGCCTTTCGGTATCCGTTCTATCGAAATCATCCCGAACAAGGGATTCTATCTGAACGGTGAACGTACCATATTTAAAGGTGTGTGTAATCATCACGACCTCGGCCCGTTGGGCGGCATTGCCAACGAAGCAGGGATACGCCGCCAGATACGCATCCTGAAAGATATGGGTTGTAACGCTATCCGCACTTCCCACAATATGCCGGCTCCCGAACTGATCCGTGCGTGCGACGAAATGGGTATGATGATTATGTCCGAATCGTTCGACGAATGGAAAGCAGCCAAATTGCAGAACGGTTATCATAAGATATTTGACGAATGGGCGGAAAAAGACTTGGTGAACCTGATTCACCAGTTCCGCAACAATCCCAGTGTCGTGATGTGGTGCATCGGCAACGAGGTTCCCGACCAGTGGAACGGTGACCGCGGACCGAAGTTGTCCCGCTTCCTGCAAGACATCTGTCACCGCGAAGATCCCACCCGCCCCGTCACTCAAGGCATGGATGCTCCGGACGCAGTGGTGAATAATAATATGGCTGCCGTAATGGATGTAGCCGGATTCAATTACCGTCCGCACAAGTACCGGACGAATTACAAGAAGCTCCCGCAACAGATTATCCTGGGGAGTGAGACAGCTTCCACAGTCAGTTCGCGCGGCGTGTACAAGTTGCCTGTTGCCCGACGTTCGATGCAGAAGTATCCCGATCATCAGGCTTCGTCATACGACGTAGAGCATTGCGGTTGGTCTAACCTGCCCGAAGACGACTTTATCCAGCACGAAGACCTCCCCTACTGCATCGGGGAATTTGTATGGACCGGCTTCGATTATCTGGGTGAACCGACACCGTACTACACCGACTGGCCCAGCCACTCGTCCCTGTTCGGTATCATCGACCTTGCCGGACTGCCCAAAGACCGCTATTACCTCTACCGCAGTCACTGGAACAAGGACGTGGAAACTCTCCACATCCTCCCGCACTGGAACTGGGAAGGACACGAAGGCGAAGTAGTCCCGGTATTTGTCTACACGAACTACCCGTCTGCCGAGCCTGTTTATCAACGGCAAGAGCCAGGGCAAACGTACCAAGGACCTCTCCGTAACGATTGACAACAGTGCCGACTCTGCTTCAACAGCAAATCTCAAACGTCAGCAACGTTACCGCCTGATGTGGATGAATACGAAATATGAACCGGGGACTGTCAAAGTGGTCGCTGACGACAAAGACGGCAAGCCCGTTGCCGAAAAAGGAAATGCATACCGCAGGAAAACCGCATCATATCGAACTGATAGCGGACCGCTCGCAAATCAAAAGCCGACGGAAAAAGACTTGTCATTCGTCACCGTCAGAGTAGTAGACAAGGACGGTGAATCTCTGTCCGCTGGCGGATAACACTATCAGCTTCAAAGTGAAAGGCGCAGGAACTTACCGCGCAGGAGCCAACGGAAACCCGGCTTCACTCGAATCGTTCCAGACCCCGAAGATGAAGGTATTCAGCGGAATGATGACCGCAATCGTTTCTTCTTCGGACAAGCCGGGAAAGATCACACTGGAAGCTACCGGAAAAGGATTGGCGAAGGGTGTGTTGAATATTGAAAGCAAGTAGAAAATAAAACAAATATAAGAGGCTGACTAACCAGTCGACAGTATCTAAAACTCTCCTCCTTCAGGAAGGAGGAGTACCCGTAGGGGGAGGTGGTAGGTGAATGCGTAAGTCCATTATTATCAGCATTGTGTATCCACCTACCACCCCGGCTTTCAGCCACCCCTCCTTCCCCGGAAGGAGGGGAATGGAAGATACTACCGACTTGTTAAACAGCCTCTTATTTCTTTATAAAAGACCTGTTATTATAAACTCTTTTGACAAATACGCTCGAACAAGAAAATCAGAACGCAACCCACCGCATAGCAGGCAATGTCTTTCCAATCGAACGTAGATCCGAGAATAATTTTTGCCGCCCGGTTCGTAATCCCTAAGGTTTCCACCAACTGAAAGTATTGCATCACTTCTATAAAGCAGGCAAAAAGAAATACATAGAACGGCATTCTCGGAATCCCCGTTGGCAGAAATATACGGACAAAACTATACACAAGCACAACCACCAGTACATCTCCAATGTAAGGACGGACAAAATTATCACATACGTACAAAGCTATCAATACCTCTATACAAAATATTACCAGAAAGCTGATAATGTAAAATATCCTTTTCTTCATCCTTCTCTTACTCACAGGGTTAAAAATCCGTTTTGATCTGCAAAGGTACAACTTTTTGTTTCTCCGTCAAATACTTCCAGTACCGGACAGGCATATCCTGCTTGTGCTTTCTCGGATTCATACGTTCCTTGATGCAGATAGCCTTGAAGTACGTTTTCCAAAGTTGCTGGAAAAGTTTTTCATCCTTATCCATAAGGCTCTCGTCCAGCATTCCCGTTATCAGGTGAGCCTTCGCGGCTGTCGTCATCGAAGGAAATCAGCGTCACCTCCTGCAAATCATAATAAAAACCGTAGCGGCGTTTCATATCATAAATAATCCACTTCTGATTGGCAAAGCGGTCTTTGAAATGCTGCACCGTAAGCGGCAGAGCATTATACTGCGGTTCGAAAGCCGCGAAAAACGTGCCGTCCGCCGCCTTCTGAAAACGGACAAACTGCATTATATGCACACGCTCACCGTCCACCTTCTTCCAAATCTGTGCAAGCCGGAGGACGTCCGGATCGGCAAAATTCGTTTCGATAGAACGCGGCGCATCAATCGCCTTGCGGATATAACGGAAAATAAGAATACCGACCTCCGGAAGCTCCGACAGCCAACTCTGCGTGAGACAGCCAAGCGCGGAAGACGAAACCTTCTTCTGCAATCCCCGCCACACACGCGCCGCCTTCTCCTCGTCAGTGACTACGGTGTGCAGATCGTCACAGAATAACGGCAAAGCGTCTCCTTCCGACAGCAGCGCATCGGGAAAGGTCTTGCGGAAGTAAGCGTCGAAAACAGCCGTCAGCAGACCGTCGAAGGTTTTTATCGTAGAGGTAGACATTCATTCGCAAAGTTCAATTCATTCGCTAAAATCGAGTAACAGTTGCCGTTCATCCACCTTCTTTTTTCGGCTTCGGGAGCAGCAGGCTGCGTACCCGCTGCGGAGAAAAGCTCGTTCACCGTCTGCATCTGCAAAGGCAGTTCCCTGCACGTAATGAAGTACTGCGCTTTTTTCATCACTACGCCTATCTTCTTCAATTCATAAAAGCCCAGACGGGAAAAACGGCGGGATGCCACAATCAGCTTAGCCGACTTCACCCCGATACCCGGCACACGGAGCAACAGTTCATAATCTGCCTTATTGATATCGACCGGAAACTGCTCCGTCGATGACGCAAAGCCCATGAGAGTTTCGGATCTATCTCCAGGTCGAGATCGGGATAAGCGTCATCCACTATCTCGTCCACTTTAAACTGATAGAAGCGCAGCAGCCAGTCCGCCTGATAGAGACGGTTTTCACGCACGAGAGGCGGCTGCTTCAATGCCGGAAGACGCTTGTCATACGTATTTACGGAGACGTATCCGGAATAGTAGACACGCTTCATCGTCGGGCGCCCGTAGAGTGCCGACGAAAGGAAAAAGAATATCCTTATCCGACTCGGAGGTAGCTCCTACAATCATCTGCGTGCTCTGTCCCGCAGGGGCAAAGCGCGGAGCATGGCGGAACTTCTGCCGTTCCTCCTTACTTTCCAATACTCCCTGCTGGATGTATTTCATCGGGGCGAAAACGCTTTTATGATCCTTCTCCGGTGCAAGCAGTTTCAGGTTTTCTTCTTTGGGGATTTCTACGTTTACACTGAGACGGTCGGCGTAAAGTCCGGCTTCGTTTACCAGTTCGCGACTGGCACCGGGAATGCTTTTCAGGTGGATATACCCGTTGAAACGGTGCACCAGGCGCAAGTCTTTGGCGACACGCACGAGCCGTTCCATGGTATAGTCCGGATTGCGGACAACGCCGGAACTGAGGAACAAGCCTTCGATATAATTGCGACGGTAAAATTCCATAGTCAGCTCTACCAGTTCCGAGACGGAAAACGTGGCGCGCGGGAGGTCGTTGCTGCGGCGGTTCACGCAGTAGGCACAATCGTAGATGCAATAATTGGTAAGCATGATTTTCAGCAATGAGATGCATCGCCCGTCCTCGGCAAAAACTGTGGCATATCCCCCAGCCTCCCACCGTGTTGCCCAGCATTCCCGGTTTATTGGAACGCACTGTGCCACTGGAAGAACAGGAAACATCATACTTGGCAGACTCCGCCAGTATCTTCAATTTAGCTAAGACATTTTCGTTCATGACCCCCTTTTTTCGGTTCTTCTGATTACTTCTCCGATTCTTTCGCAAATATACAATTTAATTTGAGAAACCGGCAGAAAAAAAAATTTAGCAAATATATAAGTACAAAATAAGTCAAAAATTAAGAGGCGGGAAGCTATGCTTCAAAAAGAAAAATAATAAATACATTAATTATTACATTATATATTATACAAAGCAAAATATATTTATAATTTTATCACAACAATTATTTTTTAACTACCTTTGCAGGGATTCAAAGAGAATCACACCAACTAATTAAATATTAATTTTTACAAACATGAAAAAAGTCAAAGAGATTGACGATGAGGACGAATGGAGTATTAAAGGTTTCAAATCTTTCTCCATAGCAGCAGTAGAATACTTTCCGGAGTACACCAGCACTGACGCTGCAATCAAAAGAATGCGCCATGACATAGAGAACGACGCGCAATTGCTCGCGGACTTAAAGCCTACGCACTACACCCACAAGACCGCACGCCTCAGCCCCAAACAACAGTGCATACTTTTCACCACCTGGGGACCTCCCGAGATTAAGCTGCGCGGTCATGACGAAACACCGGAAAACCAGAAGTAGGCAAAACACGGAAAAAATGAGTTGAGCGAACTATATAATATAGAATAATATATATTTTTTATTTATATATGCACGGTTCGTGGCACGCCCCGTTTTTCAGCACCCGTGCAAAACCCTCATATACAAACGGTTATCATCACAAAGAGGGCGGCACGGTTGGTGGCACGGTCACAGTCCCAAAAACAGAGCCTCTATTTTCCCTAAACAAAGGATCTATTTCCCCTCAAACAGAGCCTCTGTTTCACCGAAATAAAGGCTCTGTTTCACTGAAACGAAGGTTCTGCCTTGACCGGGCAGAATCCTCGTTTTTCTCTCCTTCCCTATCAACACCGACAATTTATTACCGGCTCTTTCCGTCCAAATACTACACCGCCGTCCATATCCGCCAACAGCGTCCAACGCTATTTTGCCGACGGGAAATATCGCCTTATATTTACACCGCATTCAACAACGAGTGTAAAACAATAAACCATTTCAATTCATGAAACAATTAACTACATCATCTCTCAAACAAGGTTACATCACTATCCCCCGGGCATTACTAAACAGACAAGCAACCGACGGCGCTGCCGGAGAGACAGAAGCATTTCTCCAAATCCTGGCACACACCAATTATTCCGACGTGCCACACGACATCAACGGGACAATCATTCTATGCAAACGCGGTGACTCCCTTATCAGCTATCACCACTGGAGCAATATTTTCGGCTGGACACGCCCCAAAACCACCCGTTTCTTTCAACGACTGGCCAAAGGAGGCATTATAGACCTCATCCCTCATCAGGAAAAGATACTCCATATCCGTATCACCAACTTTGATCTTTGGACCGGACGTATCCCTTCGGAAGCCAAAGACGCCCGAAAGGAAGAAATCTCCACAGACTTCGACCTTTTCTGGGACAAATACCACACCGTGATGCGAAAAGCCGAAAGTCAACGTCGCCCGCGGCCGCCGCGAATGGAACAAGCCTCACCCGCGAGGAACAACAACTGGCAATAGACCGCATCGAGGAAGTCTACTACCACACCAACGACACCCGCTTCATCGCCCACGCTTCCACTTACCTGAAAGACAAGGCTTTTCTGAACGAATATATGGACTAAAAAGACAAAGAATATGCAACCACACGCACCCGAACTCGAAGAAGCCGTCATAGGCGCCTGCCTGATAGAGCAGGAAGCGTTGCCGCTCATAGCGGACAAGTTACGCCCGGAAATGTTCTACGACAACCGTCACCAACTGATCTTCGCCGCCCTCATGGCGATGTATCAGGCCGGCAAGAAGATCGACATACTGACCGTCAAGGAAGAACTCGCCCGTCGCGGAAATCTGGATGCGATAGGCGGACCGTATGCCATTGTGCAACTGAGCAGCAAAGTCGCCTCCTCCGCACATATCGAATATCACGCGCAAATCATTCACCAGAAATACCTGGCACGCGAAGCCGTTCTCGGCTTCAACAAGCTCCTCGCCTGTGCCATGGACGAAACAATGGACATCGGCGACACACTCATAGACGCCCACAACCTCCTCGACCGGCTCGAAGGCGAATCCGGCCACAACGCCCACATCCGCGACATGGAAACCCTGATGGCGGACGCCCTCAAAGAAGCCGAAAACCGCATCGCCAAAGCGTGAACGGCGTCACCGGCATTCCCACCGGTCTGACCGAACTGGACAAGAAAACAGGTGGCTTACAGGACAATGACCTCATCGTTATCGCCGCCCGTCCCTCGGTAGGAAAGACGGCCTTCGCCCTCCACCTGGCACGCCATGCGGCTCTGGCGGGGAACGCAGTAGCCGTGTACAGTCTCGAAATGCAGGGCGAACGCCTTGGGGACCGTTGGCTAATGGCCGCCTGCAACATCAACCCGTACCGGTGGCGCAACGGGATTCCCAATCCCCAAGAGGTAGCGGAAGCACGCACCACCGCCTCGGGACTGGCACAACTGCCTATCTACGTGGACGACAGTTCTTCCGTCAGCATGGATCACATCCGTTCGAGCGCACGGCTGCTGAAAAGCCGCAAACAGTGTGACATGATTATCATCGACTACCTGCAACTTTGCGACATGAGCACCAAGCAGGTCAACCGGAACCGGGAACAGGAGGTGGCACAAGCCACCCGCAAAGCGAAGTTGCTGGCAAAGGAGTTGCATATCCCCGTCGTACTGCTGAGCCAGTTGAACCGTGAATCGGAGAACCGTCCCGGAGGTCGTCCGGAACTGGCACACCTGCGCGAAAGCGGAGCAATCGAACAGGATGCGGACATCGTTATACTCCTTTACCGACCGGCTATGCTGCATATTCCGACCGACCGGGAAAGCGGTTACCCGACAGAAGGACTGGGGGTGGTTATCGTTGCCAAGCAGCGTAATGGAGAGACTGGGAATGTATATTTCGGACATAATCAGTCTATTACAAAATTTTATGACTATGTTCCTCCAATGGAATATTTGAATAAATACGCCAAATAGTTTTGGTTATTTATATAAATAATATAACAGTAAATAATAGATTATCAACTATTATATCTGCTAAATTATTTTATAAATATAGAGAAAATAAACGGTTGATTACTTGACTTCGCCTCTTGGATTTTGTATATTTGTAGTATCAAAAAGAAAACATAGAATTATTCACCTAAACCTTAACTTTTTAATTTTATGGATGTATTAGTAGAACGCTATCAGCGTAGAAAGTATGTAAATCAGGAGGATGCTCCGATGTTGTATTACATTCGTCAGAAATCGGGCAATGTAAGAGTGATGGACGTTGATACGATGGCTACCGCCATTGAAAGCAAGTCGTCGCTTACGGCAGGGGATGTGAAGCATACCATTGAAGCATTTGTGGAGCAGTTGCGGTTGTCGCTTACTCAGGGCGATAAAGTGAAAATCGACGGGTTGGGAACGTTTCATATCACCTTGACCAGTGACGGTACGGAGGTGAAGAAGGATTGCACGGTACGCAGTATCCGCCGTGTCAATGTCCGTTTCGTTGCCGATAAGGCGCTGAAGTTAATCAATTCGAGCCACACGAGTACGCAGAGCGATAATAATGTGGTGTTCGCATTGGGTGGTAAAGGCGACGGCAGCGATCCGGACGAGGGTGGTTCGGGTAGCGGCTCCGGAGGTTCGGGTGAGGAGAAACCGGGAGGAGGCGGAGTGACACCAGACCCGTCAGTATAAAACCCAAAAAACAGTCCCGCATGGCTTCAGGAGCCGACTTCTACGGTTCCACGCCATGCGGTTTCTGTTTTCAATCTTCAACTTTCAATATTCAATTTTTAATTAAATAAGATGTTAGACAAAATCATTGATATTATCATGACCGTCCTTCCTTTTTTCGGAGGTCGCAAGAAGCGTCAACAGATGATGCAGGAAGTCAAAGAATTCAGCGAATTAGTGAAAGAGCAGTACAATTTCCTCATGCAGCAGCTTGAGAAGGTATTGAAGGATTATTTCAACCTGAGCGACCGTGTGAAGGAGATGCATTCGAAATCTTTTCGCTGAAAGGTAAGTTGTCGGAAGCTATTGCCCTGCAATGCGTCAATAAAGAGTGTATCCAACGAAATAACGGCAACGCATGAGAGCTATCAGTCTGATCGTTGTCCACTGTTCCGCCACTCGTGAGGACAAGAGTTTCACCGAGCACGACCTGGACGTTTGCCACCGTCGTCGTGGTTTCAACGGTGTGGGGTATCATTTTTATATTCGCAAGAATGGGGACATCAAATCGACCCGTCCTCTCGAACGCATCGGTGCGCACGCCCGTGGCTTCAACAGTGAAAGTATCGGTATCTGCTATGAGGGCGGTCTGGACAACGAGGGACATCCCAAAGATACCCGGACACCGTGGCAGAAACATTCTTTGCGTGTGCTTATCCTGACGTTATTGAGGGATTATCCCGGATGTCGTGTCTGCGGACATCGTGACCTGAGTCCCGACCTCAACGGCAACGGTGAGATTGAACCGGAGGAATGGATCAAGGCTTGTCCGTGCTTCGACGCCGAAAAGTGTTGGAGCGAAGAGTAAGTATTGAAAAGCCCGGACTTTCGCAAGCCCGGGCTTTCTATATCCTCAAGACATCTCCCTTTTCATAGGGGAAATTATGACCGGCATTACGGCCGGCACAATAAGGGAAATGCATTAAGAGTAAATAAAAGGGATGCCAGTGGGAAATTATTAGGAAGACATCCCTTTTCTTAAGAAACACAGCATGGAAGAATTGACTTTCACAAGCGAATGACTTCGTACTGGTGCTTCTCGGCGTTTTCTTCACCACGAGGGTGAAGAAGGGTTTATCTTGTTGATTCAAGTTTCGCAAGCATCCTGCATAGCTTCTCCTCCTTCGGGAAGGAGGAGTCCCCCGTAGGGGGGGTGGTAGGAAAAAAATAATGAGTTTACCTTTTTAAAAGAAATAAGGAATATACCTTATCTCTACCTACCACCCCGCCCTTTGGGCACCCCTCCTTCCCAAAAGGAGGGGAAGCCTGCGGTATAATTCCCTGCGGTATAATTCTCAGCGGAATATTTCTCAGCGGAATATTTCTCAGCAGTATAATCCATGCAGTACAATCCATGCGGAATGCAGCACTTACGAAACTTGAATTATTAATTCAAAGATATCTCCCGCTCCGATAAGTCCATAATGGGAATAAGCGAATGACGAGAGATATCAATGAAGTTTGTCGATATCCTGGTTTCTAAATATTTAATTATTTAGTTGAACCTTCCGGATATGTAATAATCAATTCTGTTTCAGCATTCTCCGGTGCTCCCCAAGCTGTAGTAGCTATCACTTTAATTTTCACTGTAATAGGATTAACGATTGCACCTTCTTGTTCTCTGATAACATCATTCAACTGAATAGTCTTATTAGCAGCAGCTATTTCACCTGTTTCAGCAGTGTAGCCTTCTGTATTGAAACAATTCAAGAAAGTAGCACGGCTTTCCTCTGCAACGATATATTTCACTGAGCCGCTATAAATAGCCAATGCACCGTCTACAGTTGCAGGATCCGTTGTAGCACCACCGGTTGCAACAGCAAATGTCGGCCATATTGTCACACCTCTAAATTCTTTCCAAGTGAAGTCTGTAGACAAGTCATACGTATCAGTCAATTTAGTTAGCTCAATTGCTGTTTCTTCCGGAGCTGTAATTGTACCAGCAACCTTAACAGAAGGCTTCAGATTTACTGTCAGCAGATTAGCATTGAGTACAACCGGATCTTGGTCCTTAGGAGTATAATACAGACTAAATGTATAAGATACTTCATTATCTTCTGCAGTAGCATTCACATTAAAGTCGTCGAAGTTAATAGTACTAGGGTACAAATTAGCTTCGCCTTCATCACCACCCTTAGTAATCTTCAACTGTACTGTCTTATCTGTTACCACTGCCTTTTTGAGAGCTGCGATATCTGTAGCCAAAAGTACTTCAGACAATTTTCTGCTTACTGTCAAAGCAGTCATTTCCTGAGCATTAGCAGACGGCATCAAATCTACAACAGATTTACCATCCCAGTTTATTGTATTAGCACCCAGTTTCAAATCTGTAACAACCGGAGCCAAAACTTTCACATCAACGGTGATATTTACTATTGCAGAATTAGCATAAGTTAATGTCAATGCAGGTTTAAATGTATAATCTTTAGCCTCATCACCTACTGTTTTAGCAGGAATAGTTACTACTACATCATTACCAGATGCATCAATTGTTACTCCTCCGTCAGCAGCTGTTGATTTAGCAGCACCGCTTACAGCAGCACTAAAGCTTTCATAACTTGCTCCAGCAACTTCGTTAATCTTGGCAAGAATTTTATCAACTTCTTCGGATTTAAGGTTGGCTGTCTGAGCAGCATCTTTCCAGTATAGGTCAGCCACAGCATATTCCAAATTAACACCTTCTGCAACAATCTTCGCAGTAACAGCAGTTCCTGTATAATCAACCTTAACAGGCTGGCCTTCATTAGTTGCAGTTGTAGTTACTTTTATCTTCGGTGTAACTGTACAAGTCTTATTATATCTGCTAGAAGCAGGTAATTTGCTTTGATTAACTGTAAGAGCATAAGTAGTAGGATTCAGAACAAAGTAATCCGCATCCGCAGGAGTCTCTGTCTTTTCAAATGTCACCTCAAAGAGATCGGGAGACAAACCAAGAGAAGCTAATGTAACAACCTCGGCAGCAGGAGAACTTCCGTTCTCATTATCAGACAATTTCACCTTGATATATTCTGAATTCTTCTCGGCGTCATAGAAATTGATAGCGCTACCGGCTTTATCTACCAAAAGCTCCGGACTTCCGTATGTTTTTGCAGCATAATCAACAGCATTAATATACTTCTTTGATACAATAACTGCAAAATAATCCGAATTGATTTCAGTAAAGTTGGTAACATCCTTACCCTCCTCATTATTTCCTACTACAGAAAGAGAAAGAGCATAGCTCTTCACTGCCGTTGCAGCATTCAGAGTCACAGTAATCATACCTTCGATAGCTACATCTGCTTCATCTTTAGCTTGTTCTACGCTGGCTACAGTCAGGATACCGTCATTGGTTGCAGCACGGCTAGTAATGACGTGTTTGTCCGTAGTAATTGTATACTTAGGATGTTCGCCAATCAAATCAGCTACGGCAGATGCCGGAGACACACGGAAGTTTACTTTCACATTGGTCGGAGCAGAAATTACTACAGGTCCTTCCGCAGTTTGAGCAGTAGAAGTATAGATCGATGCAAACGATACACTTCTAACCAATTCGCCACTAGCATCATATTTCTGCGGTGCAAAACGAGACTCTTAAGCATAGAGGTCAATTCGGATTGAAGAGCATTCAATTTTGTTTCCAAAGTTTCAACTTTAGAATCAAGGTCAGAAATGCTGTTACCTATATACTCACCAATCTTCGTATTCAAATCCGCAATCTGCACATAGTTTTTCTCTAATTTTGTAGTAGTGGTATACTTACCAAACTCTGTCGCCAGATCTGTAATATCGCCTAATGCTTCAAAACATGTATTAGCTTTGTCAATCGTATTATTCTTCGGGATCTGTCAAGGAATTATAAAGTTCCTCCATTGTGAGACAAATTATATCCTTCCAAAGTAGCAAGACGTTCTACAATAGCCTTATAATCTTCACCTTGCTCAGCTTTTATATGTTGTCCATTCCTGACGGAGAGCCTCCATTTTGGTATCAGCAATTTCACCACACTTAGCCTCAACCTGAGTCATAATATCAGTGGTAAATACACCTTCAAGATATGCCCGAAGGGCGCTTTCCGGTTTGTCCAGATTTTGTTGCAATAAAGCTACAAACTCATCATCGATATACTTCTTCACATCCGCATCTGTCTGTATAAAAGACAATACATCGTCAGTGGTAAGATGCTTTATCTTTTCAAAGAGTTTCAACTCTATCACTTAGACATTCAAATCAACTTTAGTAGCATACAACTTCGCATATTCTGCGGCATTTGCAGCCATTAAGTCCTGAAGCTCTGTTTTCAAATCAGCGATTTGAGTTGCAATACTGCCTTTTATCGCCTCGTCGAAAGCTTCTTCCAATTTAGTTTCCAGTGCCGCAATTTGACCTTCCAACTGTGTTTTTGGCTGCATCAATCTTAGGCTGAATGGATGAATCTACCGTTGCAATAGCTTCATTCAACTCCGCTTTCAACGACTCCAGTGTGCTAGCATCAGCTTTTCCATTTACAGCTTCTTGCAATTTTGTAACAACTGCCTGCAATGCATCTAACGCTGACTTGTCTGCCTTGCTTGCAATCTTATCCAGATCTGCCTGCACTTTAGCTATTGCACTACTAATAGCAGCATTCATTGCTTCTGTTGTCACATCAGCCCCCTTCTGGTTAATGTTGTCAATCCGAGCAATACGTAATA
>VOFK01001238.1_pt1 | contig 21791 bp, 32 predicted proteins | sample 5384121 | NCBI WGS metagenome assembly VOFK01 (sample SAMN12384730, study PRJNA508395) | human gut metagenome | isolation source: healthy gut J | host: Homo sapiens | reverse complement strand
TCGTTTCTGCAAATATTTTTACATTCTCAAGATGTATATAGTTAACTAAGTACATCTGCTTAAACTGCCATGTGTTTTTTAGTAGTATTCACAATACTGTATGGATTTGAACTAATTCATAGTATAGGGAGTTTGAACTAAACATTACATAATGAAAAAACTATCTATCATACTATCATTCATTTTAGTAATGTTTTAATTATCACTGTAATATCTATGCTAGATAGCTTTAAAAAAATGTATCTATCATACTTTTACCAGTAAAAACGGGTTACCTATCATCTACAAAATAGCCGTATAAATATCCTATAAGCATAAGACGGCTTGTTTTTGTCACAATGAAGCCATATAAATCCGAATATCGCAGCTCAAAAATCCCACTTAAACAGCGATAAATTTATAGCCCACAAGTGTGTGCTGCATAGCCCGCATATGTAGGCTGTATGGTTTACATGCGTGGGCTGTACGGCACACACTTGTGAACTATAGAAATACTGCCGCTCCTCATAGATAATTAAGCTGTCAAATACAGGTTATCACCCTATAAAGTGTGCATTCGTATGTCTTTAAATGGATTATCTCACCTAATGCTACACTAAAATAGATACAGTATAGGAATGATAGATGTTTTTTCCACTATGTATGACCGAATCCATACAGTTTCACTCATTTTCGCACTGTTTCATTCATTTCCGTGCAAAAACGAGCTAAATGTTTTAATATCTAATGGTTAAGCGGAAGTATTATCACGCTTTGTTAACAGTATTATTATCTTCTTTCAATTTTAGGGTAATTAACTGAAAATATAAACAATAATTCCTGTAATCGCCACATAATATTAAAAGCATAAGAATAGCTGCTTTCAGTATTTCACCTTCTTTTCCCTGTTGGTTTCCGGCAGAAGTAGCGATAGCAATACTTTGTGGAGAAATAATTTTACCACCTGTAGCACCTACTGTATTTGCAGCAGACAGCCAATCCGGACTGACATGAATTTGCCCCAGCCACACTTGCTTGCAACTTTCCGAAAAGGATGTTGGAAGATGTATCGCTTCCGGTGATAAACGTTCCCAAACAACCGATAACCGGAGCAAATAACGGGTATAAACTTCCGGTAGCCGTAGCCAGTGCTGTGGCAATCACGGCGATCATTCCGGAACTATCCATAATAGTAGATAACCCCCACGAGGCAGATAACCGTAATGAATGTTTTCTTCAACTGCTTCACGGTATTCCAAAGAACGATGAACAGATCTTTTTTACTTTAGCCCCTGAATCAATCCACCGATAAAAGTACCGATGAAAAGCAATACTCCGGCATGGGTCAGCTTTTCAGGGAAATAGTATAATTAACGGTGGACGCATTGATAGGAAGGCTGATTCTCGTAATCCAGTTATTCTCTAATGTATGACGTAATCCCGGAAAGAGGGGACTGGTTAAGATAATCAGAAACAGAATCAGTAAATAAATGCTCCATGCATTTAATATATCTTTCGTTTTCAGATGGCTTTTTCGTGCTTTCTCTTCTTTGGATGCAGTAAGTTTTCCATAAATAACGATTACGATAATAGAAAGAATACTGCCGATTATGGCCGGAGATTCAGCACCCATATATTTTGCTGCCACATATTGGCTGACTAAAGAAACTCCACCTACTAATAAAAGGCAGGAAATATATTTTTGGGAAGCGATTTAAGTTTGGAGTCAGTAAGGAAAAGTAAAACCAGCGGAATCAGGAACATTAAAACGGATAATTGCAATACGACATTCGTACTAAGATGCAATACGTCCAAATTCGTTTCTTTGGCCAATACTAATACCGGAGTTCCGATTGCTCCGAAAGCAGTGGCTACACTGTTGGCAATCAGACTCACCGTTGCCGAAAAAGATAGGCTTGAATCCTAGACTGATAAGAATTGCCGCCGGAATAGCAACTGCTGTTCCGAAGCCGGCCATAGCTTCCAATAGACCTCCGAATCCCCAAGTCAGTAATAACACCTGAATACTTTTATCGGTAGAAATAGATGCGAATTGCTGTTTGATAATCTCCATCTTTTCAGTTTTCAACAATACATTATAACTGAAAATAGCCATCAAAATAATGATTAAGATAGGAGAGACAGCTTTTAATGCTCCATATAAAAAGGAGTAAAACAGATTGTCTACCGAGAAAGCGAAGCCGAAAAGAGCAATCAGCATCGTCACAATCAGAGAAATGATACTACTTTTTATCACCTGACATTTTAAAAAATGCCATCAGTATAATCAACAGTAATACCGGAATAATAGCAAGGATCAAGGTCATAATTATCAGATTTAAAAGTGGAAACGTTGTTTATTATTGATATAACAAACGAACGCCCCACTTTGGTCGGTTGAATAAATAGATTTTTCTGTTTATTTCATCTTCACGCTTAAGAATTTGTTGTAATTGTTTTAAGTTGGCCAGCGGCAGCTTCGTTACCTAGCTTTGCTGCCTGCTCAAATGCAGCCATGGCACGGTTAATATCCCCGTTAAGGAAATTGTAGACTCCGGTATTGTTGATGAACTCGGCAGTATTGTGATCGGCTTTCTCCATAAACTTCACTGCTGCATCCAAATCCTTTTGTGATAATGCGACGGCTCCTGCGTTCAGGTTAGCTACGGCGTCAGTAGGATACATGCGTACAGCAATATCGAATACATTAACAAAATCCTTGCTGCCTTTCGGATAACTGTTGGCCACCTGATACATTTCGTTCAGACTCAGATATTTCGGATTTTCCCGGATGATGATACGTCCTTGTTCTACATCGAAGTTAACTACTGTATAGTCAATCTTGCAATTCAACTTTACGCAATCCCGGATAAATTTCTTTCAGCATGGTGCGGTAAGGAGCTCCCCCGCCTACTTTCATGATTTCCTGTTTGCGTTTTGGCATCGTCAGTTGTATTTTTGATGATGTTCAGAATGTTTCCTTCTCCTTCATCGAAGAAGATTGGAGTGCTTTCACTAGTCCATCCCAGTTTTCTCCGCCAAAAGTCACCTTTATACAGTTTGGAAGGCACCTTTTCCTTCTTAACGAGATAATCTTTCAGAGCTTCCGCACGTTTTTTGGAAAGCTGTTCATTGAAGGTAAGAGGTCCTTCCGGCGAGGCGAAACCTTTGATACTGATACCTTTCACAGTCAGGTTCCGGTCATTCTGTATTTTGTCAAACATGGCATGGATATTCACCAATTCAGCATGATTGTTCATGAAGTCGGTAAGGATCACCGATTTGTTGACCGGAAAATCCAGATGAGCTTCATATTGTTCGCTACGGTTTTTGACCACTTCTACGGTTGGCTGAATATAGGCAATGATAGGAGACATGGCACTTAAACGTTTGGCTTCGGTAGATACATCATTGGTAATCAGTTCCTGTGCATTCATTTCCTGATAATTGCCGCATCCGCATAGATTCTCTACAAGTTGCAAACTGGCATTAGCCATCCAGGGTTTGTAAGGAATCACCTGCGTATAATTAAAAAGTTTCCCTTTTATTATAAGGAACGATAATGGCGGTAGGTTCTTGCTTAGTGATTGCCAGACTGCGGATATATGCTTTTTCGCGTCTTTTACCATTGACAATAATTTCTTGCAAGCGGAACATTATGCTGTCCGTCCGTCAGTAGGGGGATAAGGCTTAAACTTCGGGGCGGAACCTATTGTCAGATTCTTCATGTCGAAGGTCATGCCGACATAAAGAGAGTTACCTTGTTGCCATAAAGATACGTTCGAGAGAGTGAGCGCATCGTTCAGGAATTTTTTGTGCATGAGCCGGTAGGATGGCGGCTGCAAAAAGCTATAAATAGATAAATAAGTTTTCTTTTCATCATTGTAAGTTTTAGAAAGTTCGATTATTTGATGACATAAATGAAACTGAGGCCGATTTTGGTCGGACCGAAATAATTGCGGGTGTTATGTCCCAACTTTTCACCTCCGTCACCACGAGCATACTTGTCATATTCCAGACGGGCGTATCCCACTCCGATGGTAGCTTCCATACTCCATCGTTTGCTTATGATCCATTGATATCCGTAGGAAATACCGGCTCCGTACAGATTGCCGTCGTAACGGTCATGTCCCATTCCGAATATATTCAGATTGCTGACATTCATTTCTCCGTAATGTCCGTGCAAACCGAAGAAACTTCCGTTGAAACGTTCGCAGAGCCAATAGCGTAATTCCGGCTGAACGAGCCAATGTTTGATTTGACGGTCGTCACCAAACTTCCACGGATTGTAGTTACCGGATATGTCGAGAGTCAGTTTCTTTGCCAATCCCACTTCGATTCCTAAATTGGGCGTAGAAGTGGCCCAATAGAGAAAGCATTGGTCTTGATGGCGAATTTGGGTAGATAGGTTTCATTCCGTTGTACCTGTGCATGAATACTTGTACCGAACACGAGCAGGAAACCGGCTGCTAATAAAAATTTAATTGTTCTCATTTTGTTAGGGTATAGGTTTTATTAAAAAATGATAAGCGATAAACAGAAAAGCGGGGAAGTTTGTTGTCGCAACCTGCAAAAAAAGCTCCCTAAATAAATGGATAAAGATGTTTTAAGGCATAAATGCTAACAATTTCCACGCATGATGCGTTCATTATATAAAAGTACCTTTGTGTAATCAATATGACAATGATTTCATATATTACTGTTTATTTTTACACACACACATACAACTTTAATAACTACAGCCTATGAAAGAGCTTATTAACAACCTGGAAGAACTGAACAGGAAAGCAGAAAAAGGCGGCGGAGACGCCCGGATTGAAAAACAACACTCTGTGGGCAAACTGACCGCCCCGTGAACGCATCGATTTACTATTGGAGAAAGGATCGTTTATCGAACTGGATAAGTTGGTAACCCATCGGTGTACCGATTTCGGTATGGAAAAGCAGAAATTTGCCGGAGACGGGGTAGTGACGGGATACGGCATGATTGGCAAGCGCTTGGTTTATGTCTTTGCACAGGATTTCACCGTATTTGGTGGAGCTCTTTCGGAAACGCACGCTAAGAAAATTTGTAAAGTGATGGACATGGCCATGCAGATGGGAGCACCCATCATCGGATTGAATGACTCGGGAGGTGCACGAATTCAGGAAGGAGTACGTTCTTTGGCCGGATATGCCGAGATATTCCTGCGCAACTCTATGGCATCCGGAGTGATTCCGCAGATTAGCGCAATCATGGGACCTTATGCCGGTGGTGCTGTTTATTCTCCTGCATTGACCGATTTTATTTTGATGGTGAAAAACTCCGGTTATATGTTTATTACAGGACCGGATGTGGTGAGAAGCGTGACACAGGAAGAAGTTACTAAAGAGAAGAACTCGGCGGAGTAGGCGTACACATGACAAAGTCCGGTGTAGCTCATCTTTCTGCGGAGAATGATATTGAGTGTATTAATTATATTCGTGAATTGATCTCCTATCTGCCGGGGAATAATATGGAAGAGCCTCCGTTTGTAGCGACCAGCGATTCGCCGACTCGCCTGACTCCGGAACTGGCAGATTTGATTCCGTCCAATCCGAATCAGCCGTATAATATAAAAGAGATGATAGAAGCGGTGGCTGATGATAATAGTTTCTTCGAACTTCAGGCAGAATATGCTGCGAATATTGTGACGGGCTATATCCGGCTGAATGGAAAAACGGTGGGAGTGGTGGCTAATCAGCCATTGGTGCTTGCTGGTACACTGGATATCAATGCGTCTATCAAAGCCGCCCGTTTTGTCCGCTTCTGTGATGCTTTCAATATCCCTTTACTGACACTGGTAGATGTTCCGGGATTCCTTCCGGGAATCGAATCAGAATATGGCGGAATTATCCGTAACGGGGCAAAATACTTTATGCTTATTGTGAGGCTACGGTGCCGAAAGTTACGGTTATCACCCGCAAAGCATACGGTGGCGCATGATGTCATGAGTTCCAAGCATATTCGCGGTGATGTCAATCTGGCTTTTCCGACTGCCGAAATCGCTGTGATGGGACCGGATGGAGCAGTGAATATTCTTTTCCGTAAGGAAATAGATAAAGCCGAGAAACCCGAAGAGAAACGGAAAGAACTTCAGGATGATTATCGCGGAAAGTTTGCCAATCCTTACCGGGCGGCGGAACTGGGATATGTGGATGAAGTAATCGATCCGGCAGTAACCCGTTTGCGGTTGATTCGAAGTTTCGAGATGCTTGCCAACAAACGGCAGTCGAATCCTCCTAAGAAACATTCTAATCTACCGCTGTAAGCCTGTTTATGGATTAAATCCGTGCCTAAAATTATTAAATTGCTCTTTTAAGTTTTGACTTCTTAAAAAAGAAAAAGATTATGATAAAAAAAATATTAGTAGCCAACCGCGGTGAAATAGCGATGCGAATCTTCCGTACCTGTCGGGTGATGAATATCTCAACGGTGGCTGTTTATACCCATGTAGACCGCGGAGCTTTGCACGTGCGTTATGCGGAAGAAGCCTATTGCATCTCCGAATCGCCCGAAGATACCTCCTACCTAAAGCCGGAATTGATATTGTCCATTGCCAAAAGACCGGAGCCGCTATTCATCCGGGATATGGTTTCCTGTCGGAGAATACGGATTTTGCCCGCCGTTGCGAAGAAGAAGAGGGAGTGATTTTTATCGGACCGAGTGCGGATATTATTTCCAAAATGGGAATCAAGACGGAGGCCCGTAAGATTATGCGGGAAGCAGGATTGCCTATTGTGCCCGGAACCGAAACACCGGTACAGGGCATTGATGAAGTGAAGAAGGTAGCTAATGAAGTTGGCTATCCCATTATGCTGAAAGCACTTGCGGGAGGTGGAGGAAAAGGTATGCGTCTGGTACGTACGGAAGAAGAGGTGGAAACTGCTCTCCGTTTGTCGCAATCCGAAGCAGGGACATCCTTTGGCATGATGCGGTTTATATTGAAAAAATATATTGAGAATCCGCATCATATCGAAGTTCAGATCATGGGAGATAAGTATGGAAATGTCGTTCATCTGTATGAACGTGAATGTTCCATTCAGCGTCGTAACCAAAAAGGTGATAGAAGAAAGTCCTTCTCCTTTTGTGAAAGAGGAGACGAGAAAGAAGATGTTGAAGGTAGCCGTGGAAGCCTGTAAAAAAATAGGTTATTACAGTGCCGGGACATTGGAGTTTATGATGGATAAAGACCAAAACTTCTACTTCCTCGAGATGAATACCCGTTTGCAGGTAGAACATCCTGTGACGGAGGAATGTACGGGAGTTGATCTGGTTCGGGATATGATAACTGTTGCTGCCGGAAATCCGTTACCTTATAAACAGGATGATATTGAGTTTAGCGGAGCAGCGATCGAATGTCGTATTTACGCCGAAGATCCGGAGAATAACTTCATGCCTTCTCCCGGGGTGATTACTGTTCGTGAAGCTCCCGAAGGCCGTAATCTCCGTTTGGATAGCGCTGCCTATGCCGGATTTGAAGTCTCTCTGCATTATGACCCGATGATTGCCAAGCTATGTTGTTGGGGGCGTACCCGTGCATCGGCCATTTCCAATATGGCACGTGCTTTGCGCGAGTATAAGATTTTGGGAATTAAGACAACAATTCCTTTCCATCAACGTGTATTGAAGAATGCAGCTTTCCTGAAAGGCGAATATGATACAACGTTTATTGATACGCGCTTTGATAAGGAAGATCTGAAACGCCGTCAGAATACAGATCCGACAGTGGCTGTCATTGCTGCCGCAGTGCGACATTACGAGCGTGAGAAAGAAGCGGCTTCCCGTGCAACAACACTTCCGGTGGTAGGCGAATCGCTCTGGAAGTATTATGGTAAGTTGCAGATGACTGCTAATAATTATTGATGTAAGACTAAAAAATAACAGAACAGATTATGGGTACAACATTAGCTACATATTACGCCAAGCTCCAGGATATGCCGGACAGTGAATATAAGGTGGAGATTCTGGAGGACGGACCAATCAAGAAGATAGCAGTCAATGGTAAGATATACGAGGTCGATTACAATATGGGAGGCGACTCTATTCATTCGATTATCATCGATCATCACTCCATGGAGTGCAGATATCTCCTTCTTCCAATAATTCCTATACAATCATGAATAAAGGGGGAACTTTATCAGATAGAATTGCAGGGAGAAATGGAGAAGATACATAATGCCCGCACTGCTGCTGAGTCTGTAGGACGTCAGGTAGTACAGGCACCGATGCCGGGAGTAATACTGAAGACGTATGTAAAGAAAGGAGATCTCGTGAAGCGGGGTGATCCGCTTTGTGTATTGGTGGCGATGAAAATGGAGAATGAGATACGTTCGGTGACGGATGGAGTTGTGAAAGAAGTATTCGTGGAAGATGGCATGAAGGTGGGATTGAACGACCGGATTATGGTAATTGAGTAATTCTTTGAAAAAAACGGGGTAAATACGTGCTTTTATTCAAAAAAAATATTTACTTTTGGCAGATAAGTACGTATTTACACCGTTACATTATGAGCATCGAACAAAGCAAAGAAGCATTACTAGAACAGTTAGAAGCACTTAAAAAAGAAAACGAGCAGCTTAGAAAAGAACTTTCTACCCTTAGGGATGAGAAATATAACGATCGTCCTGTTAGTTTTAAAGAAAAAATATGCTGTTAGAATACTAGACTCTCTTCCCGATATGCTGACTGTCTTCAATCAGAACGAAGTAGGCATTGAAGTTGTTTCCAATGAAGAAACCAATCATGTCGGAATATCAAACAAGGATTTTAGAGGGATGCGTATGCAGGATATGGTTCCACCGGAAGCATATCAGAATATTCACTCCAATATGCGTCAGGCTGTCAGCACCGGAACTGTTTCAACTGCACATCACGAATTGGATTTTAATGGTGAACGCCATTATTACGAGAACCGTATCTTTCCGTTGGATGAGGAATACGTGCTGATTATGTGTCGTGATATAACGGAACGAGTGGCTACCCAAAGGCAATTGGAAGTTTTTAAAAGTGTGCTTGATAAGGTGAGTGACAGCATTCTTGCTGTGGCGGAAGATGGAACGCTGGTTTATGCGAATAAGCAATTTATAGAAGAATACGGTGTAACGCAAGAGTTGGGTACACAAAAAGTATATGATTTGCGTGTCTCTATGACCGACAGGGGGCGTGGGAAAAAAAGATTGCAGGAAATTCGTGATAACGATGGTAGCTTTGCTTATCGGGCGGCTTATATACCTTACGGGCATACGAAGGAGAGAGGAGTACATCAGGTATCTGCTTTTCTGATTCGTGAAAATAATCAGGAACTCATTTGGTTCTTTACGCAGGATATTACTGATGTTATCAAGAAACGGGATGAACTCCGCGAACTGAATTTATTGTTGGATGGTATTTTAAATAATATTCCGGTCTATTTGTGTGTGAAGGACCCGGAAGATGATTTTAGATATTTGTATTGGAATAAGGCATTTGCCGATCATTCAGGTATTCCGGCGTCTAAAGCTATCGGGCATACGGATTATGAAATATTTCCGGTGCATGGAGATGCGGAGAAATTCCGTAAAGATGATTTAGAATTACTTCAGACTCATAAGCGCATTGATATGCAGGAAACTTATTTGTCCGCTAATGGAGAAGCGCGTATCGTGCAGACTTTGAAAGCACTTGTACCGATGGAGGGACGTAAACCGTTGCTGATTGGCATTTCATGGGATATTACTAATCTTCAGAATATTGAGCAGGAACTGATTAGGGCAAGGATTAAAGCGGAGCAATCCGACAGATTGAAAAGTGCTTTCCTTGCTAACATGAGCCATGAGATCCGGACACCCCTGGAATGCTATTGTAGGATTCTCCCAGTTATTGCCTTCTGCCGAAACTGCTGAAGAGAAAAAACTCTATTCGGATATAATCAATCAGAATTCGGATATTTTGTTGCAATTGATTAATGATATTCTGGATTTATCGAAGATAGAAGCCGGGACACTGGAATATATCAAGCGTCCAATGAATCTGGGAGAAGTTTGCCGGACAATTTATGCTGTTCATAAAGAACGTGTGAAAGAAGGGGTAACTCTTGTTTTTGATAATGAGGAGGAGGATTTGCTCATGGAGGGAGATCAGAACCGTATCATGCAGGTGATAACGAATTTCCTGACTAATGCAAGTAAGTTTACCTATGAAGGAGAGATCCGTTTTGGTTTTGGACGAATGGATAAAAATATTCGTGTATATGTGAAGGATACAGGAATAGGAATAGAACCGGAAAAGGTAGATCATATCTTCGAGCGTTTTGTCAAACTGAACTCTTTTTGCTCAAGGGACAGGATTAGGTAGCCTGTCTATCTGTCGGATGATTATCGAAAAAAATCGCTGGAGAAATAGGGGTGACTTCTGAATTGGGTAAAGGCTCTACGTTCTATTTCACGATTCCTTATGAAGAAGCCGGAGAGCATGGTAAATTCTTTAAAGAGTCGAAAGTGGTATCTAAAGGAAATACAGTCAATCGTGTACAACAGATTAAGAAGATTCTGGTAGCAGAAGATGTGGAGAGCAATTTTATCTTGCTGAAGAATCTGATTGGCAGGAATATACATTGCTTTGGGCTAAAGACGGAGTGGAAGCTATCGAAATGTATAAGCAGTACCAACCGGACTTAATCCTGATGGATGTAAAAATGCCGCGTATGGATGGACTGGAAGCAACCCATATTATCCGCTCTTATTCTAAAGAAATTCCAATCATTGCTTTGACGGCTTATGCTTTTGAGGCGGATAAAGAATTGGCATTGGAGATGGGTTGTAATGACTTTGTGACCAAACCGATTTCGGAAAGAACATTGAGAAAGGCTTTAGATAAATATTCGACTACTGTTTAAAAAAAGGATTATGGCTATATGTATCCGGTGAAAGTTACTTATGATAGCCATAATCCACAAAAGAGTACGATTGTTGTTGAGTGAAAGTAGTCGGTGATTACTTTTCTATAGATTCTTTTTTATTTCCGGAACCAGTATAAACTTCGTTTCCGGAAAATACTTTTTCAGCCAGGTCCGGATAAATTCCATTGTATCATTCTGAATCGTCTTGTCTTCTACGGTAGGATATAAATTATATAATACGGTATCTAGTACAATGCCGCGTTTTTGTATTGCTTCGAGACTAAGCAGGGTATGATTGATACCCCCAGTTTGCCCGAAGTAACAAAGATAAGCGGATATTTTTCTTGGACGATGTAGTCAATGGTTAAAAGTTCAGTTGTCAGGGGGAACCATAAGGCCGCCTGCTCCTTCAAGTAAAACAGAGTCATACCGTTCACTCAATTCTTTTCGGTCGCACGTTTTATTTTATCAAAGTCGATGGGGCGGTTATCCAGCTGGGAAGCAAGATGCGGAGAGGCGGGATAAGAGAAAATCTCCGGCATGGTTAGTCCCTCTTGGTCTTCTTTTTTGGTGAAAGGGATTCCCATGATTTGCCGATGTAGGTCAATATCTTCGGAATGACCTACATTTCCCGTTTGAATAAATTTCTGGGTGATGGTGCGATGCCCGTTCTTGTTCCATTCACGAGCTAGAAAGCCGGTGGCATAGCTTTTTCCTGCATCAGTATCGATACCGCTTACGAAATATACATTCTGTTTCATACTTTTTCTTTTTTGCGATGATATAAATAGGGTGATATGTCAAAGACACAGAAGTGCCTTGTGTAAATTCCTGCGTGTAACGTTCACAGAAGAGTTGCAAGTCACGACGAGTCCACTGTTGTTGGGGGAGATTGTTCTTAGAATTGTTCTTAGAATTAGTTCTTGAATTATTCTTTTTGAATTGTTTGTCTGATGAACACAAATCGTTCTCTTGTTTTCCGGTAGGAGAGGATTGCGTTGATAAGCCATTGACTCCGGTTTGCTTCAAGTGATATAGTACTTTTATCGGGTCTTCGAACGAAAGCGGGATAAGCTCTTCTTCTGAATACAGTATGTCAAAATGGGGTGACAAAGCTACTTCGAGCTCTTCCCGTGAACGATAAGGAAGTCCGTTGCCGGTAAGTTCGCGTATTTCTTTCATGTTTTCTTTTCCAAAAGTGCTAAAAAGCAAAATAACCCTGATTATTGAGTAGGGTATTACACCTTTCGAAAAAAGTTTTCCGGTGATTCGAACCATTGCAAGGGCGGAGCAGGAAGTTATCAATGTACTTTCGGTGGGGAAAGAGACTGTTTCGGCATCTCCCGGAAGAAAAGAAACCTGCTTCTTCATTAATAAGTCCTCACAGCAATATTTCATATCGGGGCAAAGGTCATTAAGTAATAACTCTTCCGGACGGAGGGCTTGGAGCAGCATACGGGGAGTAAATACCGGTTCCGCACCCAAATTCAATTACTTTCGAGCAGGGAGAAAGGTATATGTTTCGCAAGCAAACGAATCATTTTACCTGCTATTTGCCGTTGCACGTTTGCTTCCTTTGGATAGGTAGTGATAGCTTTTGAAAAACGTTCTGCGATTAGTCGTTTATTCATAATCGATATTTATTTAATAGGCTGATATACTTGATAATCACTTTATTTTTAAAATGATGGATGCATCAGTTCTCCGGCTGCATGAGTATCGTGTTAAAAAGCTCTTGTTGGTAATGTGCCGCTTCCACTTGTTCAAGAGAGTCCACTTGGTTTTCCCATGCCAAATATTGGTTATCCGGGAGGAAAATGCGGTCGCCTTTTCCTATGATAGCTTTTTGCCATTTAAAATCAGAGGGCGGCAATGATAAATATTGTTGTTGTATAGCGGCAAGTTCTTCTTTGAGTTCTTCCATCGGACGCTGGGGGGGATATGGTTTTGAAAAGTTTTATAGTCAGCTATTGAACCACACATTCTTCTTTGAAATTTTTGCAAGGTTTGTTCATTCAGCCCTTGAAGTGTGCCATCGAAAATAGAGTGAGCGATACCTTTGGTTTCGTGTATGGGGGTAGAGGGTGCCGTTGATGGCGATACTTTGGGAGACAGGCAGATGTGGGTACTGCTTCATGATTTGCGAAGCTGCCCAGACTCCCATCGACCAGGCGATAAGTGTAATCTGGGAATAGGTTTCTAATAAGTCGGTATCAAATGCTAATGAACGGTAATCATAGCAAATCATCCAGTCCTTATCTGTAGGATGAATGGTCAGGAAAGGAGTTTCGTCCATCCCCCAACCGGCGAAGAAAAGCAATAGATGCTTCTGATTATTCTTTATGATAAAATGCTGCTTCATTCGTTTATCAATTTGATGAGTTGGTCAATTTCATGTTCAGTGATGTCCGCTGTCAGTGAAAAACGGATACGTGAAGTTCCGTCGGGTACGGTAGGCGGACGGACGGGCAATGCATAGAATCCTTTGCGCTGGAGTTCTTCTGCTTTCAATATGGTATCTTCACTGGCTCCTATAATCATAGGTACAATATGGCTCACCGATGGGCAATTATATCCTTTGGTTGTAAGGGCTTCCTTTAGCTTTTCACTGATTTGTAGCAGGTGAGTTCTCTTCTGTTGTAAAGCTGGAAGACGTTCTAACATCCACGAAGTCCACTGGATATTGATAGGAGGAAGTGCAGTGGTGAATATAAACGTGCGCATTTTATTAATAAGATATTCCCGAATGAGTTGCCGACAGACAATATAGGCACCTGCCGAAGCAATGGCTTTTCCGAATGTTCCTACTAAAAAGTCTATATCGTTGATACATTCTTGTTCTTCAGCACATCCTAATCCTTTTTTCCCTCGTACACCAAAAGCATGAGCCTCATCTATATAAAGAAGAACATTGGAATAACTCTTTTTGAGTTGAATGAGAGCGGGAAGATCAGCTTCATCGCCATCCATGCTGAAGATACTTTCGGTAACAATAATAAGCTGCTCATAAGCGTTATGATTTTCAGCAATCAGTCGTTGCAACTGGGAAATATCATTGTGACGATACCGAATACATTTAGCTGATGATAATTTAATTCCGTCTATCAGGCTTGCATGCACTAGCTTGTCGGCAAGAATCAGTGTGTGAGTATTGCAAATGGCAGGAAGTATTCCTGTATTGGCATGATAACCACTATTGAATATAAGTGCACTTTCCGTTCCGAACATCGTGGCTAGCTGTTGCTCCAACTTCTGATAGTCACTAAAATTGCCGGTCAGTAACCGGGAAGAGGAGGAAGTAGGCAGGAATGTTTCAGGGGTGAGTGTTTTTAAGAATTCCTTCCTCAATGAAATGTCATTGGACAGCCCGAGATAATCATTAGAAGATAGGTTCAACATTCGTTGTCCGTTCAGCAGAACATCTCGTCCTTCGTGAATAAGCGGTGGGAGAGAACGGTAGTTCTTTTTCTCTTTCAAGGTCTGGAGTTCCTGGTTTATATGTTCTAATGTCATGAATTATTGTTTTAAGTAATAAGTATTCGATATATGGATGGTTGAAAGCGTAATCAGTTGTCTATAAGATGTTTATTGTCTAAAGAAGTATCCCGAAAGTTTCTCACCGACCAAGGCATCCTTCCTCGGTGAGGAAAGGCCCGTTCCTCACCGAGGAACACCCTTTTGCTCACCGAGGAACAGATTCTTGGGTGAAAATCTGGTAATATTCTTCTTATCTGTCATCTTTTTTGAATAACTTTAAGTAAGCCGGAAGTCAGTTTGCTTAATTGTTCCGAAGTGATGATGAAAGGCGGCATCAGATATACCAGCTTGCCAAAGGGACGTACCCAGATTCTTTCTTCCACAAATCTTCGTTGCATATAGGCCATATTTACCGGACGTTTCATCTCAATGACTCCGATGGCTCCAGTATTCGTACATCAGCCACTTCCGGAAATTCCCGTGCAGGAGCCAGTTCTTCTTTCAGTTGAGTTTCGATTCGCTTCACATTCTCTTGCCAACCGGATTCGAGCAGCAGGCGAACGGAAGCGCAAGCCACTGCACACGCAAGTGGATTCCCCATAAATGTAGGTCCGTGCATAAAAGCTCCCGGTGCGTGGTTAGAGATTGTATCTGCTATCCGGTTGCTTGCCAGTACAGCAGACAGCGTCATGTATCCTCCGGTCAGTGCTTTTCCTATACACATGATATCCGGTTCTACTCCGGCATGTTCCCAGGCAAAGAGTTTGCCGGTTCGTCCGAATCCCGTTGCTATCTCATCGAAAATAAGAAGAATATCGTGCTTTCGGCAAAAAGCTTTTCTGCTTCGCGCAGGTACTGCGGATGATAAAACCACATACCGCCTGCTCCCTGTACCACCGGTTCCAGAATAAGCGCCGCCAACTCTTTTTTTGAATGTTTTTCAATCATCTCTTGTGGAGGTAGTGTAGATCTTTCGGATTCCATTCTCCGTCGAACCGGGAAGTGGGGGACGGGACAAAATAACGTACAGGCAATGCCGAACCGAAAAGACTGTGCATACCCGTTACCGGATCACATACAGACATGGCATTCCAGGTATCACCGTGATAGCCGGAACGGATAGTCACGAAATTGTTCTTTTCCGGTTTTCCTGCTGCATACCAATATTGTACAGCCATTTTCAGTGCCACTTCTACGGCTACCGAACCGGAGTCAGCATAGAATATTTTCTGCATGGAGGAAGGAACCAAAGGCAATAACAGTTTCCCCCAGTTCAATGGCCGGATCATGCGTCAGTCCTCCAAACATGATATGTGACATCTTATCTAGCTGGTCTTTTGCTGCCTGATTTAATACCGGATGATTATATCCATGCACTGCACACCACCAGGAAGACATTCCGTCAATGAGCGTTCGTCCGTCTTCGAGGGTAATGGTAGCGCCGTCTGCCCGTTTTACTTTGTAGACAGGAAGCGGATCGGTAGTCGAAGTGTATGGATGCCAGATGTGCTCGCGATCAAATTGGGAATCGGCGAAATGATAGCCTTCTTCCTGAATCATCTTTTTGTCTTCCGATACTTTGGAGCCGAGTGTTGTCAATAGGTCGCCTACGATAGCCGAGTTAATTCCGATATATAATGCCTTGTGCATCGCTTCGGAAGAAAGTTGTGAACGTCCTCCGGCAAAACGCAGAAAAGCGGTCGGATTGATAAAACGAAAGAGTGCGATGGTTTTAAGTATTTCTTCTTCGCTTAGAGGCTGCTCGTTTTCCAGTGGAGTTCCCGGAATCGGACTAAGCAGGTTGATAGGTATGGATTGAACATTCAGTTCTGCCAATGTGAAAGCAAATTCAATCCGTTGTTCCATCGTTTCTCCCATGCCGATGATACCTCCGCAACAGATATCCATGCCTACACGACGGGCTGCATCGAGAGTAGCCAGTTTCTGTTCTTGCGTATGCGTAGAGCAGAGTTTGGAAAAATAAGACGGGGCAGTTTCCAGATTACAGTGATAACGGGTGATTCCCGCTTCATGCAGGGGAACGCAATTCTTCTTCATTGAGCAGTCCCAGAGAAGCACAAAGTTGAATCGACGAATGTCGACGCATATAGTGGACTGTATCGCAAAGTTGGGTAATCTGTTTGGGAGATGGTTTTCGTCCGCTGGTAACGAGGGAGAATCGGTTGACGTCCTGGGCTTCGTTGTATTGGGCCTGTCGAAGACATTCTTCAGCGGGAAGGAGATCGTAAATCTCGGCTTTAGTCTGGTAGTGGGAGGATTGTGCACACCATTTGCAGTTTTCCGGACATCGGCCGGACTTGGCGTTGATGATGGAACACATGTCGAACTCGTGCGAAGCACGCGCGACGGTAATCTCATGTGCGGCGGCATAAAGCGCCTCGCTGTCAGCCATGTTGGCTAGCCAAGCAGCTTGGTCGGGTGATATGTCGATACCCGCCAACACTTGGTCTTTGATTTCCTGAAGTGTCATAAATGTATGATAAGGGATAGTTTGTGCAGCATTCTGCTTACGAAGAGCAACGTCTACTACATTGATATGCAGATGACCGATTTGGAATTCACGTCCCATACTTGCAAAGGCAGCATAGTTCTTTCTTCCCCAGTAGCGAAAGCGGGAAAGGAGCGTGCGTGTGGTCTGTATGTGGCGTTGTTGCTTCATTGATTTTTTTACTTTTGTTCGTTAGAACGTGGCAAATGTACAAAGATTCTTTGGATAAGCAAGTTGATGATTTCTAGTTTCTGTGGTATTATTTCTTTTTCCTGTATTCTTTGCGGGTGTTGAAGTTGAATCCGGCATATATTTGGAGAGTACCGAATCCATTGTCTACAGAGAAATTGTTGCGATGATAATTGTAATTTTTCCCAACAAAAGAAGTGCCTACATAATACTTCCCGGTATTGTAGACAATCCCTGCACGAACCAGAAAATCCAGATTGAATTTACCGTACCATGCTTTTGCTTCATTTGTTTCTGCGTCCACATCGGAAGCTTTGTAGGCAATGGCAGGGAGTGAGAGACAGGCATGCCAGACAGTTGCGGGCAAATACCCAGTTATAGGCATAACCGAAACTGATATTGGCATTGGTGTATTTTATATTGTTGACTTTCATGGCAGGATTCATCGCCTCCTGGATAAACCCCCCGGAAGTGCTGTATAGTCGAAGTCGAGATGATGCTTTGAAATGGAAAAACCTGCAATAAATGTACCTGCATTCCGGCGTTGATTGGTTGACTGGCTGAAAGCGGCAGGGTAGGAGAATTTGCGGTTATTGAAGATATAATATAGATTCAGTCCTTTGATATCTACCTTTATTCCGCTGAAATCTTCGGAATAGTTAGAGGGGATATCGTCTGAAAATCCTCTGATTTTATGTATTTTGTAATCATTACCAGTGCGGCGATAGAAGATATCCACACCCAGTTTGGAACTGTATAGGCTAAGATCGAATTCTGTTCCTCTGTTCTTTCGGGTACCTTTTTTGAAAATATCGTTCACATCTACAGACCATCCCAGGAAAATCCATCGCCAGCCGAAATACAATCCTATCTTGTTGTGCGGGTTGGGAGAAAAACTAAGTTTCTGTGGCTGCGGCAATTCACTGGTGATAGAATAATACTCAAAGTTGCTGAAATGAGTAACCATCAGCGCATAGTTATAACGGTTGGGACTGATATAGAGCGTATCGAAATCACTGAAGTTCATAAACTTCTTGATCGCTCTTTTAAAAGCACTTGGCTTGGTGGTTGTTGTGGAATCTACTTCTGTACTATCGTTGCCTAAAGAGACTTTCTCTTCAGTCTGCGCCTGTAAGGACAGTGAAAATAACAGAAAAAGATATAGAATAACCCGTTTCCCCATGTGGTTCTTTGTTTGGTATAGATATTTTTTAGTTTCACGAATGTACTACCTTTCGTTGATTTATACTAATAATCGTCTAAAAAAATGTTTCGTTTCCTAAACAAAAAAGTTCAATGTACTGTTAGTTACAACAAGCAAATAAATCCTAAGCCACAAAATTATGAGAATCTATTTACGTTTATTAGTCGTGTCTCTACTGCTTTCTGCCGGCAATATAGTGTATGCAGAAGCACAACAAGAGAAACGCGTGACAGGCACTGTGACTTCTGAAGGAGAACCTTTGCCTGGTGTCTCCGTACAATTGAAAGGAGCATCTTCCGGCACCATTACCGATATTGATGGAAAGTATTCGATTGAGATTCCTGCGACCGGCACTTTAGTGTTCCGTTTTGTAGGAATGAGAACAGTAGAACAACCGGTGAATAACCGGAGTGTGATTAATGTCACGTTGGAATCGGAAAGTAAGGAACTGGAAGAAGTAATGGTAGTAGCTTATGCTACCGCTAAAAAGTATAGTTTTACCGGAGCAGCTTCGACGATGAAAGCAGGTGAGATTGAAAAGTTACAGACTTCCAGCATATCACGTGTATTAGAGGGTACGGTATCCGGAGTACAGGCAAGTGCGGCAAGTGGGCAGCCAGGTACGGATGCGGAAATCCGTATTCGCGGTATCGGATCTATCAACGCTTCCAGCGCCCCGCTTTATGTAGTGGACGGTGTACCGTTTGATGGTAGTGTGAACTCTATCAATCCGGATGACATATCTTCGATGACAGTATTGAAAGATGCGGCCTCTGCTGCTTTGTACGGTTCCCGTGGTGCGAATGGAGTGATTATTATCACCACCAAGCAGGGAGATCAAAATACCAAAGCAACGGTAAAGGTGAAAGCTTCCTTAGGAGGTTCCAACCGTGCCGTGCGTGATTATGATCGTGTCAGTACCGACCAATATTTTGAATTATATTGGGAAGCACTTCGCAATCAGTATGCCAAGAGTGCGGATTATACTCCGGCAACTGCTGCGGCACAAGCATCCAAAGACCTGGTTACGAAATTGATGGGAGGGTGGACCGAATCCATACGGTCCCCAATATGCGCAACCGGTCGGTACAGATGGAAAATTGGTGGCAGGTGCCCGTCCATTATGGAATTCAGACTGGAGTGACGCCATGGAACAACAAGCACTTCGCACAGAGTTGAATCTAAGTGTTTCCGGAGGCGGAAAAGCAAATCAGTATTTCTTTTCAGCCGGATACCTGAATGATAAAGGTATTGCGCTTGAATCCGGTTATCAGCGTTTCAATCTTCGTTCCAATATCACCAGCGAAATGACCTCCTGGTTGAAGGGAGGCGTCAATTTGAGTTTTGCACATTCCATGCAGAACTATCCGGTTTCTTCCGACTCTAAAACCAGTAACGTGATTACCGCAGGGCGTACCATGCCGGGATTTTATCCGATTTATGAAATGAATACCGACGGTAGTTACAAATTGGATGAGAATGGAGACCGCATTTATGACTTCGGTTCTTATCGTCCCTCCGGTTCTATGGCAAACTGGAATCTGCCTGCTACATTGCCTTTAGACAAATCAGAACGAATGAAAGATGAAGTTTCCGGTCGTACTTTTCTGGAAGCTACGATTATTGAGGGATTGAAATTCAAGACAAGTTTTAACTTTGACTTGATTAATTATAATACATTGATTATACGAACCCCCAATTGGGCCCGGCTAAAGAAAACGGCGGCGGCGTCAGCCGAATGAATACCCGTACTTTCTCTTGGACATGGAATAATATTGCTACGTATGACAAGACAATCGGTGAACATCATTTTAATGTCCTTGCCGGTGTGGAAGCCTATTCTTACCGTTATGATGAACTGACGGCATCACGTTCCAAAATGGCGCAGCCTGATATGCCGGAACTGGTAGTTGGTTCACAGCTGACCGGAGGTTCGGGATATCGCATCGACTATGCATTGGTGGGTTATCTGACTCAAGCATTATACGACTATCAAAATAAATATTTCTTCTCGGCATCCTATCGTCGCGACGGTTCTTCCCGTTTTGCACCGGAGACTCGCTGGGGTAACTTCTGGTCTTTGGGAACTTCCTGGCGTATCGACCGGGAAGAGTTTATGGCAAGTACTTCCGACTGGCTATCTGCCTTGACTCTGAAAATGAGCTATGGTGCGCAGGGAAATGACAACCTAGGTACTTATTATGCAAGTAAAGGACTTTATACTATTGTTTCCAATTTGGGAGAAAATGCGTTAGTGTCCGACCGTATGGCAACTCCGAATCTGAAATGGGAAACAAACCTCAACTTTAATGTAGGTATCGACTTCTCCCTGTTCAATAACCGTTTTTCCGGTTCGTTTGATTTCTTTACACGTCGTTCGAAAGACCTGCTTTATTCACGTCCGATAGCTCCTTCCCTGGGATACGGTTCTATTGACGAAAATGTAGGAGCCTTGAAGAATACAGGTATAGAAATGGTACTTAACGGAACGATTATCAATCAGAATGGTTGGGTATGGAAACTAGGTATGAACTTGACGCATTATAAGAATAAGGTGACAGACCTCCCATTGAAAGATATGCCGCGAAGTGGTGTGTGAACAAGTTGCAGGTAGGTCGTTCGGTGTATGATTTCTATATGATAGAGTGGGCGGGGATAGATCCTGAAAACGGAGATCCGCTGTGGTATAAGGATGAGGTGGATGCAAATAAGAATCCGACCGGAAAACGTGTCACAACAAATGATTATGGTTCGGCTGACTATTATTATGTCAACAAATCGTCTCTTCCGAAAGGTGTATGGCGGATTCAATACGTCTCTTTCTTGGAAAGGATTTGATCTTTCCGCAATCTTTGCTTATAGCATTGGTGGATATATCTACAACCGTGATATTACGATGATTCTGCACAATGGAAGTTTGGAAGGTCGCGACTGGTCGACGGAGATTCTAAGAAGATGGACTCCCGACAATCGCTATACCGATGTCCCTGCTTTGAGTACTACCTCTAATAACTGGAACTCGGCTTCCACTCGCTTCTTGCAGAATAATTCGTATATGCGATTGAAAAAACCTGACACTTTCCTATAACTTACCCAAACAATGGATTAGTAAGTTGTCATTGAGCAGTGTGCAGGTATATGTACAAGGAGATAATCTGTTTACCATTCACCGGAATCAGGGACTAGACCCCTGAACAGGGGAATTACCGGTATCACTTATTACCGTTATCCGGCTATGCGAACCATCTCCGGAGGTATCAATGTTTCTTTCTAAATTCAGACTAAATTATGAGAAAAATAAAAAATTCAATCCATTCTTGCGGCAGTTGCCGGACTTTTCCTGGCAACGAGTTGTAGCAGCAGTTTTTTGGATACGGACCCCACAGATGCGGTAAGTTCGGATAAGGTATCTGTACCCGAAAATGCGGAGGCACTTGTGAATGGTGCCTGGTATAATCTGTTTGATTATTCAAGTATGCCAATATCGGTTATCGGGCACTTCAGTGTCTGGATGATATGATGGGTAAGTGATATT
>VOFK01002541.1_pt1 | contig 21817 bp, 44 predicted proteins | sample 5384121 | NCBI WGS metagenome assembly VOFK01 (sample SAMN12384730, study PRJNA508395) | human gut metagenome | isolation source: healthy gut J | host: Homo sapiens | reverse complement strand
ATTCTCATCGTCGACTCGATTCAGACGGTCTACAAGCGCGATCTGACCGCCGCGCCCGGCGGCACGACGCAGATCAAGGAATGCGCGATGAGTCTGATGCAGTACGCGAAGAACAGCAATGTGACGATTTTCATTGTTGGTCACGTCAACAAGGAGGGCACGCTCGCCGGACCGAAGATCCTCGAGCACATGGTAGACTGCGTGCTGTATTTCGAGGGCGAATCGGCAGGGCCGTTCCGCTGTCTGCGTGCAGCCAAAAACCGCTTCGGCTCGACCAACGAGATCGGCGTGTTCGAAATGAGCGAGCACGGTCTTGTAGAGGTCGCAAACCCCTCTGCCGCCATGCTCGCAGGACATCCGCAGGGCGCCTCCGGCAACTGCATCGCCTGCGTCATGGAGGGCAGCCGTCCGCTGCTCGCAGAGGTGCAGGCACTCGCTGCCAAGACGCAGTTCGGCGTACCGCGCCGCACGGCGGCAGGCGTGGACTACAACCGCATGGTGCTGCTGCTCGCCATTCTGGAAAAACGCTGCGGGCTGTTTCTCTCGTCGAGCGATGTGTATGTCAACGTCGTCGGCGGCCTGCGGCTGGACGAGCCTGCTGTGGATTTGCCGATGGTGCTGGCAATCGCATCCAGCTTTCGGGACAAGCCGCTCCCCGAGGGCGTCATGAGCTTCGGCGAGGTCGGTCTGACGGGTGAGCTGCGTGCGGTGTCCAATCCGGGACAGCGTATCAATGAGGCATACCGCCTTGGTTTCCACACCTGCATCATGCCTATGCAGGATGTGGACGAGGACCTGCTGCAGAAAAATGAATATCGTGCGTGCGAAAACCGTTGGTGACGCGATTCGTGCCGTATTGTAAAGCATAATTTTTCACCTCCTCCCGCAGACTAAACTCAGTTTGCGTCAGGGGAGGTTTTTGCATTTGGAGAATAAGATCCGCGCGGTGCTGCTTACGACGGCAGCTGTTATCTGACGGCAATGCTGTTCTGGTCGTGGAAGCACCCGTCCGCCGGAGGCGGTTTTGGTACGCACAGTGGCCGCCGAAACGCAGGATATTCAAATAGTGTGACGATTTTCGGTACGGTCGAGTCCGCAGAGAGCACAGCGGTTTTGTCCGGCGAAAAAATGGTGTAGTGGTGCGGTGTATGCCGCAACAGGCGACACCGTGCAGAAGGGTGATATTCTGTGTGCACGCTGACCGACATCGGCAGATCGCAAACAACTGCGGATTACTGGCAGACCGCACAGAGCGTGTTTGCAATTTCCGGCACGGTGAACACTGTCACTGCCGAGGACGCTCACGCGCTGGCGTGCGCCGATGGACGGTACTGTGCTGACTGTTCCGCAGGCGGGCGAGAGTGTATCGGCCGATATGCCGTGCATACAAATTGCGAATCCGGATAAGCTGCGCGTGCGTGCGCAGTCTCCCCGAGCTATATGCGGAGGAGAGCTTGCTGTCGGGCAGCGCGCCAACATCACATTTTTCGGCAGTGGACGGCACCTTTCACGCCGGATTAACCGCAATTGCTCGCGGCTGTGAAAACCTTTAGTCGACAAACGAAGATGCCGAAGCAACCGTTGAGGTGCATGCTCGATTTGAACGGCTCAACCGAAAATCTGCGCCCCGGATATTCCGCGACCGTTAAGGTATTCACAGACCATCGAGACGGTGCTGCGGTTGTACCATATGAAGCAATTTGCCAGCGCGGAGAACAAGAGTTTGTATTCTGCGTGCAGGACGGCCATGCCGTGCAGTGCGCGGTACAGACCGGCTATCTGCTCGAGGATACGGTTGAAATTATAGACGGCTTGCCGACGGTGTATCGGCTTCATTCTGTCGCCGCCCGATGAATTGACTGACGGTGATCCGGTGGAGGTACAGACATGAGACTGCGGGATATTCTGTCACTGGCGGCGCATAATCTGCGGAAAGTCCGCTGCGGACGGCACTTTTGCGCGCTTTCTGTTGCGGTTGAAGCGGTGCACTGCTGCTTATCCTTTCCATTGGTCTGTATGGGCGAAAACAGGTGGACGTCGGTTTGCAGACACTCGGCGTCAGCGGCTTTATGGGTGTACACGGAAAGCGGACACGCGGGAACGATACTCTCGGCAGCACTGGCGGATGAGATAGAGCAGGATGTGGACGGCATTCGCACGCTGATGCCGATCAGGCGCAGAGCGGCACCGTGCGCGTCGGACACACAACTGAGCACGCGGTACTTCGGTGCAGACGAACGGCTCGGTGAAGTCATGCAAATGGAGATGCTGGCAGGTACACTGCCGAACGCATGGCAGGCAAACGCTGAGCCAGTTGCCCGTGGTCGGCGATGATCTGGCACAGACGCTGTACAGACGGACAAATATCACCGACGGCAGATTCGGCTAAAGGTAACGGCACCGACCGGTATTTCACGGTGTGCGGTGTTGCGCGGGTTGACAGACGGGGGCATTCGGCGGAATGCTGTCGGCGGTTGCACCGCATCTGGTCTTGTCGCGCCGTATGCGTGTATCGCGTCGCAAACCGAACGCACGGATCGTCAGGTTTGTGCAGTGCATTTGCAGACAGATACTGCTTCGGTCAGCTCTCAGATCGAAAAGTACCTGACCGATCGACAGCAGGTGCGCGGCGTGCATGTACAGAATATGTGTCGGGTGCGGTGCAGACCGTACAGCAGCTTGCCGAAATGGGAATCGGCCTGTTTGCCGCCGTCGGTACGGTGACACTGTTTGTCGCGCTCATCGGTGTGATGGGAAGCATGCTGGCTGCCGCTCACGAGAAAACAGGGGAGATCGGCATTCTGCTGGCGCTCGGCGCACAGCCGCATGATATTCGCCGGACATTTCTCCCGCAGGCTGTGCTGCTGTGCCTGTTCGGCGGAATCGTCATTCTGGCAGCCGCAGGTGCGCTCCTGCACTTCGAGCAGCACCGCCCCTGCCGGAAGGCCGTGTGTTTGCCGGATTGCTGATACTTTCCACACTCAGCGGAGCCGCTGCCGGACTGCTCCCCGGCGGTTCGTGCGGCCGCTTCAATCCAATCGACGCAATATGCAAAATAACTTTTTCTTTCGCCTTTATTTGTGCTATCATTAACAGTGACAAATAACGAATAGGGCGACTGTACCGTAGAAAGGGATGGAGTTTGCATGCGCCATATTATTGATTTATGTGATTTAACGGAAAAAAGAATTTTCCGATCTGTACAAGTTGGTCAGCAATATTATCGACCGACCGGAGGGTTATGTAGATGCCTGCCGCGGCAAGGTGCTGGGCAGCCTGTTTTATGAACCTTCTACCCGTACCAACCTGTCGTTTTCCACCGCGATGATGATGAGACTGGGCGGCAGTGTTGTCGGTTTTTCTGATCCGAACGCCACTTCTGCGTCTAAGGGCGAAACACCTCAAGGATACTATTAACATGGTATCCAGCTATGCGGATATGATCGTCATGCGCAACCCGCGAGAGAGGGCGCAGCCAAGGTAGCTTCATTGTACTCGTCTGTGCCTGTCATCAATGCCGGCGACGGCGGTCATCTGCACCTCGACCCAGACACACTTGCCGATATGATTACCATTTTGCGCATGCGCGGCTCTGCTGACGATATGAAGATTGGTCTGTGCGGTGATTTGAAGTACGGCCGCACCGTACACTCTCTGCTGCATTTTCTGCAGCGGTATCATAATGTACAGTTTTTTACCTGATCGCACCTGATGCACCTCAAGCTGCCGGACTATATGGTAAAATTCCTGAAAGACAACAATATGCCGTTCTGCGAGGTCAACAGCATCGACGAGGTTCTGCCCGAACTGGATGTGCTGTACATGACCCGCATTCAGCGCGAGCGCTTTGTCACGGCAGAGGAGTACGCAAACCTTGAAGGCAATTATCAGCCGACAGCTGAGAAGATGAAGCGCGCGAAAAAGGACATGCTCGTGCTGCATCCGCTGCCGCGCGTCGACGAGATTGCGCAGGATGTGACGACGACCCGCGTGCGGTCTACTTCCGTCAGGCGCGCTTCGGCATGTTCCTGGCCGCATGGCGCTGCTGCTGACCCTGTCCAAGCTGCCGTTCGAGCGTGCCGGTCATCATGAAATCGGTGCAGATCCCGGCATCCGCTGCTCCAACCACATTGCGCATTACGCGAAGCGAGCTGTATGTACCGCTGCACGGCAAGGTCGGTGACCGCTGTCCGTACTGCGATGCCGCGCTGGAGATGCAGCTGTAATAAAAAAGAGTCTGTTGCAGAACAGGTCCTGAAGAACGCAGGGACGAAAAGTCGCATAAGGCATTTCGTCCCTGCGTTTGTTTTCAAAAATGGGTGGTTTGGTCTTGTTTCACACCTAATCATAGCAAAAGACGAGTAAGCAATCCCTTTCAGGGAAACTTACCCGTCTTTTCTTACGCACTATTTTGCAGCGCGCCCCTTTTTTATATTACTTATCGCTGTTTTTTTCGGCTGTTTTACAGGCACACGCTCACCGTTCGGCCGGGATTTCCGCCAGCGGATTCCTTTGCCGCAGCTTCGCGCATGTTTTCATTCTCGATGTGGGTGTAGATCATGGTCGTATCCACACTCGAGTGACCAAGAATGCTTTTGCAGTGTGCGGATATCCACGCCGTTCTGGTACATGAGCGTTGCCGCTGTGTGTGACGCAGCTTGTGCGCAGAGTATTTTTTGGGGTCGAGTCCGGCTTTGACCGATATATTTTTTTACCAGCCACTTGACCGTCTGTACGTTAATACGGTTGCGCTTTTTGCTGACAAAAAAGCGCGCGTCCGCGTCCTGCCCGCCAGCTCCAGGCGTTTGGGCAGATACTGCCCGAGCGCGGCAAGACACGCATCATTGAGAAATACCGTCCTCTGCTTGCCGCCCTTACCGAGCACGCGCACGGTATCGTCCTTGAAGTCGGTCAGATTCAGTCCGACCAGTTCGGAAACACGCATGCCGCAGTTAAGGAAAAAAACGTCAGGATGCAGTAATCTCGCTCGGCATACGGGCCGGTGACGGATTCCAGAAGCCGCACGCTGTCGTCCGTTGTAAGATAAGTCGGCAGAGATTTACGGACAGTCGGCGCTTCCAGGCCGTTGACCGGATTGACCTCTAAAACATGCTGTTTATCGGTCAAATACCGGAAAATGCGCGTATCGCAGAGACCTTGCGTGCACGCGAGTTGACACTCAATCCGTAATTGGTGTGGTTGCTGTTCTGCTGCGTTGGGCGGCTCTGCGCCATGTATTCCAGATAATCATAGGTGTCCGACAGCGTGATATCACGGATAAAATCCAGATCAATGTCGCTGATGTCGATCTCATCAAGCGGAAGATTTTTATCGACTGCGCCTTTGTTGTGCTTGAGTACGCGAAAAACAGCCGCAGATCGAGATAATATTCGTGGGCGGTTCTGGCGGATTTGCCGCGTATTGTGGAAATATAGGTTAAAAAATCCCGCAAAACGCGCGGTGCGTCTGCGGCGTATTCGTTCATCGGCTTGTCCATTGCTGCGCTCTCCTCGCCTGCTGTGATACTGTATTTATTATAACGCATTCTGCAATTTGCGTCAAACTTGCAATTTTCGGAAAAACAACGTATAATAAAGCCAACAACTTAATGGGAGGGGCATGGCTGATGAGCCGAATTTTTATTCAGCGCGGAGATATTACCCAATGCACGACAGATGCGATCGTAAACGCTGCCAACACGTCCCTGCTGGGCGGCGGCGGTGTGGACGGTGCCATTCATCGAGCGGCAGGACCAGAGCTGCTGGCGGAATGCCGCACGCTCGGCGGCTGTCGGACCGGCGAAGCCAAAGCAACACGAGCATATCGTCTGCCATGTCGGTATGTCATTCATACGCCGGGACCGATCTGGCGCGGTGGACATGCGGGTGAGGCGGTACTGCTGGCAGGCTGCTATCAAAACTGCCTGCGCATTGCATCCGAATTAAATTGCAAAACCGTGGCGTTTCCGTCCATCAGCACCGGTGTATATCGCTTTCCGCTGAACCGTGCCGCTGAAATCGCTATCCGTACGATTGAGGAATATCTCTCAACTCATGCAGAAATTGAGCAGGTAAGCATGATCTGCTTTGATGGAACCACGCTTTCGGCGTATCAAAACGCGCTTTCTGAACGGGAGGCTAACCATGTCTAAAAATCCGAATCAAAAGCTGAAGCTGCTGTATTTATACCAAATCCTGCTGCAGCGAACGGATGAAAACCATAAACTCACCACAGATGAGCTGCGTGCGGCGCTCGAGCGCGGCGGCATCACCGCTGAGCGCAAAAGCATTTATTCGGATATCGAAGCACTCCAGAATTTTGGTCTGGATGTAATTTGTCAGAGAGGCGCCGGCGGCGCTATTATGTCGCGTCACGCGAGTTCGAACTCCCCGAGCTCAAGCTGCTCGTAGACGCGATCCAGTGCTCCCGCTTTATTACCGAGAAAAAATCCAACGAGCTCATCGGCAAAATCGAGCACCTCACCAGTGACCATGAAGCGCATACGCTTCAGCGTCAGGTGTATGTTTCCGAACGTGTGAAAACGCTCAATGAGCAGATTTACTACAATATTGATGCGTTGCACGCGGCCATATCAACGATGTCCAGATTACGTTTCGCTATTTCAACTGGGTGCTGAATTTCTCTGCCAGTCCGCGCATTCAAAAGCAGTACCGCCGAGATGGTGCGCGCTACCGCGTCAGTCCGTGGGCGCTGACGTGGGACAATGAAAATTACTATCTGATTGCCTTCGATCACGATGCTGATGAAATCCGCCATTACCGCGTAGATAAGATGGATTCACTTGTGCAGACCGACCTGCCTCGTGAGGGGAAACAGCTGTTCGACGACCGGTTTGACGCGGCAGCCTACTCCCGCAAGGTGTTCGGCATGTTCTCCGGCAAGGAGAAAACTGTGCGGCTGAAATGCCTGAACCGCTTTATCGGTGTCATGCTTGACCGATTCGGCAGCAACCTGCGTCTATTGCCGGCAGATCACGAGCATTTTTATCTGGATGTGGATGTTGTCGTCAGTCCGCAGTTTTTTTCATGGGTGTTCAGTCTGGAAGGCGATGTACGCATTGTAAACCCCACCGGAGGTCTGCGAAGCGTTTGAAAAGCAGATTCACAAATTCATAGACTAAGTACCGTTTATCGTACTTTTCCTTTTTTGCTATACTATGTACAACAAAAGGAAAGGGATGCGCAAGATGAACTGCACTCCCGGGAATATGTAAACGGACACATTGAAGTATATGACGGAACCGGCGCGTTTCTTTTTCTCTGCCGACACCAAACAAGAGGCGCTCGAAGAAACTCCTCGAAGACGCCGCTTAATTTCATAAAAAAGACTGTATCGGTGATACGTCTCTTTTTTTTCTTATATACCGAATACGGAATCCGCATAATGCACGTTGCCATCGCGTCCTTCGCGTAGCAGTCCGCGCCGATGGAGTCCGCATATTCCTGCGTCAGCACTGGCGCCGCCGACAACGACCTTTGGTGTCCGGTTTTTTCTCGCGCAGCTGCCTGATGGTCTCCTCCATGCTGACAACGGTCGTCGTCATCAGCGCACTCAGACCGACCACCGGAACATCTTCCTCCCTTGATAGCGGTGTCAACGATCACCTCGGGCGGAACGTCCTTGCCGAGGTCGAGGACCTGATAAGCATAGTTTTCAAGCAGGACCTTGACGATATTTTTGCCGATGTCGTGGATGTCGCCCTTGACCGTCGCGAGGATGATCTTGCCCTTGGTCTGCTGACTCCTCGCCCTTCATCGCTTCGCTTTACGACCTCGAAAGCCGCCTTGGCCGCCTCCGCACTCATGAGCAGCTGGGGCAGATATACCGTTCCCTTCTCGAAGCCCTTGCCCACGCGGTCAAGCGCCGGAATGAGCTCGTTGTTGACGACCTCGAGCGGCGGAACCGTCTGCAGCATTTCCTTTGCTGCGTCGATCGCACGTTCACGCAGGCCGCGTTCAATGCTCTCCGCAAGCGGCATCGCCGTGCCGCCTGCTGCCGCAGGAGCCGCTGCCGGCGCTGGTTTCCGTAGGCTGCAATATAACCTGCGCACTGCTCGTCCAGGTTGGCCAGCGCCAGATAGGAACGATACGATTTCATCATCGCCTCGTTATTCGGGTTGATGATCGCACAGGACAGGCCGCTCTGGGCGCCATGGTGAAGAAATTCGAGTTGACGATCTCACGCTGCGGCAGGCCGAAGGAAATGTTGGAAACGCCGAGAATAGAGTGTCCGTGCAGCTCATCGCGCACGCGGCGCAGCGTTTCGAGCGTGACGAGCGCCGAGCCGCTGTCCGAGGAAATCGTCATTGCAAGGCCGTCGATCACGATGTCTTCATGCGGAATGCCGTATTTTTCCGCGGTCTCGTAGATCTTCTTTGCAATCCGGATGCGGCCCCTCTGCCGTGGACGGAATGCCGTTTTCATCGAGCGCCAGACCAACCACAACGCCGCCGTACTTGCGCACGAAGCGGAAAGACCGCTTCCATGCTCTCCATCTTGCCGCTGACCGAGTTGATCATCGGCTTGCCGTTATACAGACGCATGCCGCGCTCCATTGCCTCGGTATTCGAGGTATCGATCTGAAGCGGCAGTGCAATAACGCCTCTCTGAAGGCGCGTCACGACGCGCTCTATCATTGCCGGTTCATCGATTTCAGGCAGACCGACGTTTACGTCAAGCGATGTGTGCACCGCTGTCCTCCTGCGCCATGCCCTCACCGAGGATGTACTCGATGTTGTTCTCGCGCAGCGCCGCCTTGAACCTGCTCTTGCCGGTCGGGTTGATGCGTTCGCCGATGATGACCGGCTTAGGGCCGATCTCGACCGTCTGCGAGAACGAAGAGACGACCGTGCGATGCTTGGGAACCGGCGGTCGGAACGGTACACGGCACGGCACTTTTTCGATGGTCAGCCGCAGATGCTGGCGTCGTGCCGCAGCAGCCGCCGAGCGCGTGCACGCCCATGCCTGCGATTTCTTCCATCAGGTCGGAAACTCAGCAGGCGCGATATCGAATACCGTCGTGCCGTTTTTCGCTGCGCGGCAGACCGGCATTCGGGACAACAATCGGAAGCGAGGAAACCTCGGTCAGACGCTTGATGATCGGCTTCTCTTTACCGGGCCAAGACCGCAGTTAACGCCGAGCGCGTCTACGCGCAGCCCTCGAGCATGGCAACCGTCCGGAATCCACCGTGCCGCCGGTGAAGCAGCTTGCCCTTTTTCGTCAAAAATGGTGGTGACAACAACCGGCAGGTCGCAGTTTTCCTTGGCAGCCAGCACAGCCGCCTTGGCCTCGTAGCTGTCGCTCATGGTTTCGATCAGAACAAGGTCGGCGCCTGCCGCCGCACCGATGCGAATGGTCTCTCGGAAAACAGCTCGACCGCCCGCTCGAACGGCAGATCGCCCATCGGCTGGAGCAGCTTGCCGGTCGGTCCGATGTCGAGTGCAACAAAAGCCTCCTCGCGTCCTGCAAGGCTGCGCGCGGTCTTTGCATGGCTCACCGCCGCCTCGACGATCTCGCGCAGGTTGTCCGGATACTTTCGAGCGCATTCGCGCCGAAGGTATTGGTGTTGACGACATCACAGCCTGCCTCAAAATAGCTTCGGTTCAGCGCGATGATCTCATCCGGATGCGACAGGTTCCACGTTTCCGGGCAGCTCGCCGGCCTTCAGTCCGTGCGCCTGCAGGATCGTGCCCATGCCGCCGTCAAAAAAACACCCATTCTTTTCTAAACGTTCGGTCAGTTTCATTTCTCTTTATCTCCTGAAGTTGCAATCTGTTTTGCCGCATTCCTCGCAGCCCTTGGCGATGGCAGTCCTGTTTTTCGGGCGAAAGACCGATGACCGCCGTCACCGATTTGATTGGCGCGAGCAGACAGCTTTCGGTCACGGTGAGACCGATCTTGCGCGGTGTATCGAGCAGACGGGAAAAAATCACGCTGATGCTTGATGGAAAAATCGCCGTAGCCGGGACTGAAGCGCGGACGGCAGTACAGCCCCTCCTGCTCCGCCGTGCGCCGCATCATTCACCTCATCACAGCAGGTCTCGATCATGGCCGCCGCCACCGCCTGCAGGATAACAGCATCGCTCATGGACTGCCGAAGCGCGCGCGATCAGCCGATCTGCGCCGATGCCGAGCGTCGCCGCCATCAGGTATACTTCCGTGCAGCCCCTGAGGTTGCGCGCGAGATTCGCGCTTGTGACGGTGAGATCACCGATCTGCATCGTATTCTCCCCGGTGAAGGACAGCGGGAAGCGGGCGGAGATGCTTTTCGGCTGCACAGCCGCCTGAAGCTCCGGCGGCACAGCGTTCCAGACTCTCCGCTACTGCTGCGTCCGGCTCCGCACCGTGATACCCCATGTAGCGCAGCGCTTCTCTGCGGTCAAAGGAGATCATCCGAGGATCTCCGACAGGCTGGCCTGAATACCGGCGGCAATCTCCGGCTTGTTCATCGAGTAAACGGGATGTGGTTTACGCCGTTTGCAATCAGGTCGATGATCTGCTCGGTCGCGTATCACGCCCGCCTGCTTCATCGCCGCCGGGTTGTCGCCAAAGCGGTCAACGATCGCCTTGAAGCGCTCGGGCAGGTAAGTACCGGACATTGAGGTGATGCGCTTGATCTGGTTGACGTTGGTTACCGGCATGATGCCTGCGATGACCGGGACCGTGATTCCCTTCTCGCGGATACGGTACAGGAAATTTATACATGATATTGTTGTCAAAGAACATCTGCGTGGTCAGAAATTCGCAGCCTGCCTCGACCTTTTTCCTTCAGATGCAGAATGTCCTCGGTCTTGTTCGCCGCCTCTACATGACCTTCCGGATAGCATGCGCCGCCGATGCAGAAGTCGCCCTGCGACTTGATGTCGCGCACGAGCTCGGCTGCATAATGGTAATCGCTGTGCGGGAGCGCCGCCCTCCGGGATGTCGCCGCGAGCGAATGTTTTCGATACCGTTTTCCTTGTATTTCTGAACCATCTTTGCAACATGCTCACGGGTCGAGGACACGCAGGTCAGATGAGTCAGCACGGTGACGTCATACTTCTTCCTGAGGTCAGCCGCAATATTGACCGTGTGCTCGCTCGTGCCGCCGCCTGCGCCGTAGGTTACGCTCATGAAATCCGGTCTCAGCGCCGCAATCTCCTGCGTTGCTCTGGCTACCGACTCATAGCTGCTGCTCGTCTTGGGCGGAAACACCTCAAAGGAGAAGGTGACCTTGTCCTGCTTCAAAAGTTCAGAAATTTTCATATCCTGTATCTCCTACATAATCACTCTGTTATCACCGTATAATTTTTTCGGCATTATGATTTATTATAACATGCCGCCCCTTTATTTCCATACAAAAATGCGCTATAATATATCTTAATGGAGGGGAACGAATTTTTGATGAGTCTGCTGGAAAACTGTCAAGCTCTGTCCGCGCGCCTGCGGTGCCACACAGGAAACCGGTCTGCGGTGCAGGCGCTTTCCGTCAACAGCATCGCGCATCGCTGCATCTGGGAAATTTCAGGGCTCCGGAACGGTATTTTTCTCGCACTGCTCGCTTGGCTGCGTATTCTGCCAGAACCGTGCCATCAGCCGCCGAGAGGCCGCAGGCGAATGATTACAGAGGAAAGTCTCGCCGCCACCTTTCTCTCGCTTCAGCGCAAAGGCGCCGCCAACATCAATCTCGTTACAGGTGCACACTATGTGCGCGCAGATCATCCGCGCGCTCACGCTTGCGGAACGAAGGCCTTACCCTCCCTGTCGTTTACAACTCGAGCGGCTACGAATGTATCGAGACGCTGCACCTGCTCGACGGACAGATCGACATTTATCTGCCCGACTACAAGTATTACAGCAGCTACGCCAGGGTCTGTACTGCGGAGATTATCGTGAGTTCGCCGTTCCGGCTATTGATGAAATGGTGCGCCAGACAGGTGCACCGCAGTTAAAAATGATAAAAATGGTCTCTGCTGAAGCGCCGGCACCGTCATCCGGCATTTGATGCCGCCCGGACTGGCCGGCGACACAGCGCGCAGGTGCTTCCGGGATATTGCCTCGATGGCGCGACAGCGTGCTTGTCGAGCCTTATGCGGCAGTACACGCCGTTTGATATGCAGGATCGAAGCTTGACCGCACTATCACCGCAGAGGGAGTACGCAGATGCCTGTACGCTGTTCGGTGAGCTTGGACTCGGCGGTTTTTCAGCAGGACGAATCCATCAGCGAGAGTTTTTATTCCCGCCTGCCTTTGACAGCACAGGATTGGAGGAAAATTAACATGAAAACCGTTCTCAGCATTTTGCGCACCGACCCGACAGGCGGCGCAGGTATTCAGACCGACCTGAAAACCTTTGAAAACCTTCGGCGTGTATGGCATGGCCGTTATCACTGTCGTATGTGCACAAATACCACTGGTGTATTCGGTATGCAGCCGGTTTCCGCTGAACTGGTTGGCAAACAGATTGACTGTGTGTTTGACGATATTTTCCTGATATATCAAACTCGGCATGCTGCATGACGCAGAAATTATTCACACAGTAGCGGAGCGCTTGAAGGCGCACGTACCACGCCAAGAATATCGTACTCGACCCGGTAATGATGTCCTCAAAGCCGGTACCGCGCTGCTGCATCACGATGCGGCAAAGGTTCTGCAGGGGAGGAGCTGTTCTACTGTGCACTCTGGTAACGCCCCTAATCTGCGCCAGGCAGCCGCTGTCTGCAGCCATAAAATCACCAATCGTGAAGATATGGAGCAGGCGGCCCGCGAGATCGTCGGCAAAGACCGGCGGTGCCGTTCTGGTCAAGGGTGGTCATCTGGCAGACTGCGCAGATGATCTGCTGTTTGACGGCACAGGAATGCGCACTGGCTTCCCGCGCCGCGTATTGACAACCCGAACACGCACGGTACCGGCTGCACGCTATCCAGTGCAATCGCATGCGGTGGCACAGGGCGTGTCGCTCGTCGACACGCGTCAAGCGCGGGCCGCGGTATCTGACCGCCTGCATTGACTTCAGGCGTGAATCTTGGTCACGGTTCCGGTCCGCTGCAGCACCGCATTGCGGATTGGGAGAACTGGCATCGTGAGTGAACTGCGGTGCATTCCCGACGCAGGCCAAGCATTTCAATTTTTCAAAATGTAAGCAGGAAAAAGTGCAAAAGAATACAGGGGGCAAAAGGCTGAAGAAAGCTTCTTGTCCCTGCACTCATTTACACTGCACCGGTGTTGTTTCATACCTTAATCCAAAGCAAAAGACGAGTAAGCAAACCCCATTCGGGCTTTACTCGTCTTTTTCTTTGCGCGCGCGCCCCATGTTTTATCCGTTTGCGGTTGCTGCTCCATGCCTGATGCAGATCAGGGGGGCAGGAGCAAAAGCGCACGATCAAGAATGCCGTGCATATGAGGCGATGGCAATGCCATAGTTGGTCATCGGCATTCCGCTCGGCGCTTTGTGCCGCAGACGATACCATTTCCCGCTCGTTCAGCATGCAGCCCCGCAGTGCGACAAAGTGCGTACTTGCTCACGTCCTCAGGAAACTCATTACCCGCGGTAACGGGGAGAGCTGCATCTTTGCCGGTAAATCTGCGAATCAGTTCGGCAGTTTTTCCGTGCCGATATCGCCACTGGCGGTGATGCGTGCAGCGCCTTCGGAGAACGTGAGCACAGTATCGCCATCCTGCAAAAGAAATTCAGCTGTGCAGCACCGAGTCGCCTGCCACGCAGGATTGCCTTTGTATCCGGGCAAACAGGATGGAGAACGAGGTCAGCTGGACATTTTTTCGGCACCAACTTGTCCACAATGCGGGCGCCTGCGAGGTGCCCGTGATAACCAACCGCGGCGGCTCACGCAAGCGTGCGGGTCACGGTTTCGCGGTGACAAAGCGAAATTGCGCCTGCTTCCAGGAGAATATCGCGGATGGTCTGCTGCTGCGGCAGGATCAGCCAGCTTTCGGGCTGGTGCGGCACGACCGGGCGACTGTGTCATTCGGCGCAAGCTTTGGTCAGCGACCGAACGTTTTTTCCGGCTCAGTCGGCTTGACGGCTCGTGCGATCAGTTCCTTGAGGTTCACGGATATTGCTGTCGGCTGCTGCGCGGCGTAAATCTCGTTTTCCGGCATGGCGGCAGGAACCAGTCAAAATCCGCCTTGTTGTGCGCGATGACAAACGGAATCTCCCGCTTGCGGAACAGCTCGATAAGCTCCTGCTCGGCAGGCTGCAAACCGCGCGTGCTGTCCGTGACAAGAACCGCCAATATCCGTCTTTTCCAGCACGCGGGCGCCCGGCGAACGTTCCTCACCGAGCGTGCCCTCATCATCAATGCCCGGCGTGTCGATGATAACCACCGGACCGATAGGGAGCAGTTCCATCGCCTTCTGCACCGGATCGGTGGTCGTGCCCTTGACATCGGAAACAATGGACAGTGTTTGTCCGGTCACGCGGTTTACCACGCTGGATTTGCCCGCATTGCGCAGACCGAAAAAAAAGCCGATATTGTACGCGCTCGCCGGGGAGGCTGTGCGTTCAGTCCCCATAGGGAAACCCTCGCTTAGAAGCGGAAATCACGGCGGTTGGGCTGCAGATATCCCTTGATATGCTCGGCTGCAAGTTCGCGCACCTTATCGCGCGGGATTTTTTTAAGTTCCTCCTGAATCAGCTCCATGCCGACCCGCTTGGTGTCTTCGCTGGCGTAATCGACCAGATACTCGGCAAGCGTCATCAGTGCGTTCGGGTGGCAGCAGTTCTGGATCTGTCCGCTCTTACAGAGGCTCATGAAGCGGTCGCCGGTGCGGCCCTCGCGGTAGCAGGCGGTGCAGAACGACGGAATAAACCCAAAGCTGCATGAGCCAGTGAACAACCTCATCGAGCGAGCGCTGATCGGATACATCAAACTGCTCAGAAAGTCGTGCGGACGCTCCTCTTCCTCATAGCCGCCGACCGAGGTACGGGGAAGCACCGCTGATCTGCGAAATACCCAGACCAAGCGCCCGCCTTTTCGCGCACCTTCTGACTCTCACGCGTGGAGATGATCATGCCGGTGTACGGAACGGCAATGCGGATGCACGCGATAACCTTTGCGAACAGCTCGTCACTCAGGCCGTTGTCGAATACATCCGGGTCAATATCATCCGCGCGCTTGATACGCGGCACACTGATGGTATGCGGGCCTACGCCGTGTACAGCCTCAGATGCTCCGCGTGCATGAGCAGGCCGGCGAACTCGTATTTTGTACATCTCCAGACCGAACAGAACGCACCCAGACCAACGTCGTCGATGCCGCCGTCCATCGCACGATCCATTGCTTCGGTGTGGTAGTCGTAATCGTGCTTCGGACCCTGCCGGGTGCAGCGAGGTAGGCATCTTTGCTGGTAAGTCTCTTGAAACAGAATGTAAGTGCCGATGCCGGCGTCCTTCAGCTTGCGGTTTCTCGACTGTGGTCGCTGCAATGTTGACGTTAACGTCGAATCGCGCCATTTTTATGCTTGATGGAGTAAATGGTGTTGATACACTCGAGAATATGTACTCAATCGGGTTGTTGACCGGGTCCTCCCAGCCTCAATGGCAAGACGCGTTTGTGACCCATATCCTGCAGCGCGATAACCTCGCGGGCGACCTCTTCCTGCGTCAGCTTTTTGCGGGTGATATGGCGGTTTCGCGTGATATGGACAGTAAACACAGCCGTTCACACAGTAGTTTGACAGATACAGCGGCGCAAACATAACAATACGGTTTGCCGTAGAACGCCAGCTTGATCTCCTCGGCCAGCTGATAATCTCACTCGATCTTTTCGGGAATCATCGCAGGCCAGCAGCACGGAGAGGCTTCGCGATGCGTCAGACCGGCACAGTGGCGCCGGTGGCAGTCTTTCCCTGCGGACGGGCCTTTTCCAGAATGCTGAATCCCGTCTGCTCGATGTTGTGCTTGTTCTCCTCGGCGTATTTCAGCGTTTCAAGGGATTTCCTCATGGTTGATAAACTCTCTGCGGGTATTTCGGGTTGTGATTTTTTCGTTTTTCCTTTCTTATCTTGCGGTCAAAGATTACTCCGTCAGAGTCCCTTAAAATGTATCACTTATCGGATAATATCTCCGCGTGCGGTAACAATCCGGCACCGACCGACGCCACGGCGCGACAGGCAGCCGATACACTAATCGGCCTCTCGCCGGTACATGGTTGCCGAAATCGTACATATTTTTTCGCACCCAAGCGGCGGGGCAGATTGGGCACATCACTACGTTTGCACCCAGCCACGGTCCGCGCTCGCGGCAAATCCCGCCGGATGGTGCCAAGCGCCGTTGTGGCAGGCAGCAGCAAATGCGGCTGGATCGGCCGCAGCAGTGACGCTGCAGATACACTGTCTGCTCACGTTCCACCGGAAAATCGCGGAACGGTGTGTCTTTCTGCGGAATAAAACGGGCCGATACCGCATCTCCGGCCGAAATTCTTCGATGAACTTTAAGTCCTCAGCGAGTGTCCGCGCCGTCTGATACGGCGAGCCAACCATAAAAGCCACAGCCGGTCTGGTAGCCGATGTCTTTCAAATCACGAAGGCAGCGCATGCGGTTGTCAAACGACATCTGCGCCGGATGCAGCTTTCATAATGTGCCTTATTGGCGGTTTCGTGACGGAGCAGATAACGGTCCGCGCCTGCGTCGAACATCGCCTGATAGGCTTCACGAGGGAACTCTCCGAGCGACAGCGTTACTGCACAGTCCGGAAACTCGGCTTTGATCTGTCGTACCAGATGGCAAACCACATCGACTGAGAATGCGCCGTCCTCGCCGCCCTGCATGACAAAGTGCGGAAGCCGAGCGCGCATAACCTTCCCGGGCACAGTCAGTATCTGCGCCTCGGTCAGTCGATAGCGGTCACATGCGGGATTGGAACGCCGGATACCGCAGTAATAGCAGTCGTTACGGCAGAATATTGCCGATTTCGATCAGTCCGCGAATGTACATCCGTACCGTATACCTGTTTTGCGTAAGGCAACCGCTTTCTCCGCGGCATAGCCGCCAGTTCGTCGCGCTCTGGTTTTCGATCAGATATTCGTATTCCTCTATTGACGGGCTGTGCTGCGCTTCCAGCCGGTCAATGAGCTGCTTCACCTTTATTCATCGCTTTCTGCACATTGGAGTATGCGGTCTTGACGCTGATACCGTCAGATTGCCGATCTTGCCGGACAAAGCCGAGATCACATCCTGCGGCGCATCAATGGCGATGGACACAATGTTGATATTGCGCGCTCGATAGGGAATACCATGCGCCCGATGATATAGCTGCCGTACTCATGCAGCAGGGTATTGAGCCGTTCCACAGAATCCGTGTTCTCTCTACCACGATTCCCATTACGGCAACTCTTGTTTGCGCAAAAAACACCTCGGAATAAAAAATAACTGCGTCCTCTGAAGACGCAGTCCGGTTAAACGGCGCTTCCGTGCAGAAAACGCTGCAATACGATGTGGACGGCTCCGCTTTCATGCAGAATCTGCGGACGCCAGGAGGCTTACTGTCAGGATCGCTACCTCTATTTAGTCGGCGAACCCGCAAGCAAAAAAACCGACGATTTTATGCAAAGGGTATTTTCAAAAATATGTATGATATTTTTTTGTCGAATTTTATCCTTCAAATCTATATCTTGTATGGTACAATGCAATAGCAGCACACGATATATGGGTATGTGCTTTTTGCACTTCGCCTGTAAACAGCAGTGCTTTTTTGTTCGCTTTTTGTCGGACAATATGATATAATAATGAACGTATGAAATTTAGAGAGGAAGAACAACACATGGTTCGAGTTGTCAAAAAGGATCACACCAAAAGAACCGTTTAACATCCAGAAGGTTGTTATCGCCGTTAATAAGTCGGCAAACCGAGTCCTCTACAACTTTACAGAGGATGAGCTGAAGTCGATCTGCAATCATGTCGAGGTTATATCCGTGACCATCACATGACCGAGATTCAGATCTGGCAAATGCACAACATCGTCGAGTCCGCGCTGGAGGCGGCGGTGCGCGGAGGTTGCCAAAAAGCTACCGCGACTACCGCAACTATAAGCAGGATTTTGTCGGCATGCTGGACAGCGTATACCAGAAAAATCCAGTCCATCATGTATATCGGCGAAAAGGAAAATTCCAACACCGATTCGCGCTGGTCTCCACCAAGCGCAGCCTGATCTTCAATCCAGCTCAATAAGGAGCTGTACCAGAAGTTCTTTATGAACGGTGGACCGAAGAACTGCAGGCCTGTCGGGACGGCTACATTTACGTCCACGATATGTCCGCCCGCCGCGACACGATGAACTGCTGCCTGTTTGATGTAGCGTTCGTGTCCGGCGGACGGTTTGAAATGGGCAACCTGTGGTATAACGAGCCGAAAAAACGCTGAACGTCGCGTTCGACGTGATCGGCGATATCGTGCTTCTGCGCCGCGGCTGCCAGCAGTACGGCGGCTTTACCGTGCCGTCGGTCGATCACTGCTCGGAGCCGTATGCCGAGCGCAGCTACAAAACGCTGACCGAGAAGTATACTCGTCTGGGTCTGGATGCTGATACGGTCGAGAAGGAAGTTATGGCGGACATTCTCAACGACTTCGAGCAGGGCTTCAGGGCTGGGAATACAAGTTCAACACGGTCGCTTCCAGCCGCGGCGATTATCCGTTTATCACCATGACGATGGGCACGGCCAACGCCGCTTCGCAAAGCTGGCCTCCATCACCATGCTGAACGTGCGCCGCAAAAGGAGGGTAAAAGGGCCAAGAAGCCCGTACTGTTCCCGAATCGTGCTCCTGTATGATGAGAACCTTCACGGTCCCGGTAAGCCGCTCGAGGATGTATTTGAAGCCGGTATCTGTGCTCGTCCCGACGATGTACCCGGACTGGCTTTTCGCTCGACCGGCGAGGGTTATGTGCCGAGTATGTACAAAAAGTACGGCGCGATTGTCGCCCGATGGGCTGCCGTGCGTTCCTGTCTCCGTGGTTCGAGGCGCGGCGGCATGAAGCCTGCGGACGAGAACGACAAGCCGGTATTTGTCGGCCGTTGGAACATTGGTGCGTAATTGCTGCATCTGCCGATGATTCTGGCCAAGGCTCAGCAGGAAGAGCCGTCCGTTCCGCGAGGTGCTGGACTACTATCTGGAGCTTATCCGCAAGCTACATATCCGCACTATGCGTACCTGGGGGAGATGCGTGCATCTACCAATCCCGCTGGCGTACTGCGAGGCGGTTTCTACGGCGGACCATCTCAAGCCGTCGGACAAGATCAAGCCGATCATGAAAACCGCTACCGCGTCGTTCGGCATTACTGCGCTTCAACGAGGCTGCAGGAGCTTTGGCCGCAACGGCAAATCAGCACAAGGACGGACAGTTGCCCTGGAAACACTGCAGTATATATCAACGACAAGGTCGAACAGTTCATAAGAACGAGGACGGACAATTTGTTTATACTGTCCGGTACGCCGCGTGCGGCCTTGCAGGTCGAATGTCGAGCAGTTCCGAAATACGGCATCATCGAGGAAAATGTTTCCGATCGTCCGTATGTAATCCCCAACAGCTTCCACTGCCACGTTACGGAGGATATTACACCGATTCAGAAGCAGGATCTGCGAAGGTCGTTTCTGAATCTAAGCAACGGCGGCAAGATCCGGTACGTCAAGCCACCCGATTGACTACAACCATGAGGCTATCCGCACTCTGGTGCGCAGCGCCATGAAGATGGCTTCTGTAGGGGGTCAATCTGTCGTACTGCGACGACCGCGGTCATCAGAGCTTTCCCCATGGACGTGCTGCCCGGAAGTGCGGCAGCCCAACCTGACAAAATCGAGAGAATGAACGGCTATCTTTCCTATTCGCGTGAAGGGCGATACGCGCCTGAACGATGCCAAGATGGCCGAAATTGCTGAAAGAAAGAGTATGTAACACGATGCAGTATCACAATATAACCAAGGACGATATGCTCAACGGCGATGGCCTGCGTGTTGTGCTGTGGGTGGCCGGCTGCGGACACGCCTGTCCCGGCTGTCACAACCCCATCATGGGACGCAAGGCGGACTGCTGTTTGATCAGGCAGCAAAGGCTGAGCTGTTCACCGAGCTTGGCAAGGACTATATCTCCGGCATCACGTTTTCCGGCGGTGATCCGCTTTTCCCCGGCAACCGCGGAGATCAGCGAGCTGTGCCGCGAATTCGGCAAAAGTTTCCGGATAAGACCATCTGGCTGTATACCGGCTACCGCTGGGGAGGAAATCAAGTGGCTGCCGTTTCTTGATCAGATTGACGTGCTTTGATCGACGATTTGTACGAGCGCGAAAGCCCGTCCGCAGCTTCACTGGCGCGGCAGTGCCAACCAGCGCGTGATTGATGTTCCGCGCACGCTTGCGGCTAACAGTATCGTCCTGCATGACGATAAGTAAAAAGGAGTGCTGAATTATGCAACAGATCGCACAGTTTTCAAGGTATCCGAGGAACAGTTTGTCCGTGACTGGTGCACGGCTTTACCGCCGCAGCGCGGATGAGGCCAGAAGGTCTATCAGAACATCCAGCTGCCGCGCGACCAAGGGCTCTGCCGGCTATGATTTTTTGCGCCGGAAAAGCTTTACGCTTGTTCCGCATGAGACCATCCTTATTCCGACCGGTATCCGCGTTATGATCGAGGACGGCTGGGTGCTGAGCCTGTACCCGCGTTCCGGTCTGGGCTTCCGTCACCGTCTGCAGCTTGACAATACGGTCCGGCATTATCGACAGCGACTACTTTGAGGCTAAAATGAAGGACACATTCTCATTAAGATGACCAGCGACGATCACAAGGGCAAAACCCTATCGATTTGCCGCAGGCGACGGCTGCACACAGGGTATTTTTTCCTGCCGTTCCGGTATCACCGTGGACGATGAGGCTGACGGTGAGCGCGCACCGGCGGCTTCGGCAGCACACGACTGAAAAGTAACAATTCCATAAACAGCCAAAAGCGCATTCACAGAGATTTATCTGCAATGCGCTTTTTCTTATACCTGTTTACATGGAATGAGGCGGCACAGGATCGCGTAAGCACTTTGGGACTTTTCCATACAACAACCTTCATCATGCCTTGCCCTCCTTCAGCACTGCAGCAGGAACAGCCCTGCCGCGATCATGCCAGTGCAAATAGCCACCCGGCAGACAGGATGGGAGCGAAGACTGCCTAGCAGCAAGCCTGTTCCAAAACATAAATACGGCAAGACCGATCGCCTGACCGGCAGAACATGGCGCATCACGCTCTGTTACCAATATAAGCAGCTCGGATAGAAAATGTGGACGGCAAAGCGAAACCGATCTGCTCATATTTTACGCAAGCGCTTCCTTGGTAATGCAGGAGCAATTAAACTCTCAAAGGAGGCAGCATCAATGGAACTGAATCAAACAAGCATCTGCTACTACGAAAAGTTGGCGCATATCTCTGCGGCGACAGAGTGCGGATTCGATTATTGCCGGACACGTTTCCGGATATCGGACGAATCGTGTGCGCGTATGGTACGGCGATCATCAAGACCAGGCTCCACCAGAATGACCGCCTGCTGAGTATCCGGCACCGTGCAGACGCTGACCGAACCGGAAAACGGTGGTAAGCTGCGTCGACTCTCCGTGCCGGTCACGTTTGCGCATATTGAGGAATGTAGGGGTTTAACGGCAGGGAATCATCACGGCACCGTGTGGCGCGCATTGCTGCAGTAGATGCCGAAACTATATATGAATTTCTAACCACAAGGTGAGCGCGTCAAAGCGTTCAGCTTTAACGCTTTTAACTTTGAAGGCTACCCACCAAAGCTGAATGCAACGTGACGGAATCGGTGAT
>VOFK01001384.1_pt1 | contig 21821 bp, 26 predicted proteins | sample 5384121 | NCBI WGS metagenome assembly VOFK01 (sample SAMN12384730, study PRJNA508395) | human gut metagenome | isolation source: healthy gut J | host: Homo sapiens | reverse complement strand
CTCGGTATGCTTCTGCGTTCAGTTACGTATTGCTGATCGAGGATGTATAATTCAATACAAATATATTATAACAACTTTTTCATAAAGACAAGTAAATTTAACAAAACGTAACTCTTTTTGCTTAACCGCTTTGAGGAAGGACTTCCATGAAGAGGGGGTGTTGGTATAATATTGCGAGTAATCCCTTCACCGCGGCCACAAAGGTGGCAAATTGATGGTGATGCGCCGTCCTGGCAGAGCGAGGAAAAGAGTGCGCAAACATTGATGCGCGATGAGCGGCAATTTTGCAACGGGCGATTTTGCCATTGAACGCGCATGCGCGCCGAAAGGCTGCTCGTGCGCCTTGGGAGCAGATTTAGTCCTTGAGGCTGCCGCTGCGTGGGCCATTTCGTCGGCGGAGGGCTTTGCCCGGCAGCGGCGCGGCCCCTGGCGGCGACGGGCGTGGTCGTTTGCTGGCTGCCGCTTTGGCAGCGAATGCGGTAACGCCGGCGAAATTGCAGCGCGCGGCAAAGGCACTGCTGCGGGGCGGATTTTTCCCGACGCGCTGCGAAGGAGCTTGCCAAGGGGCCATCGCTGCCACTGGCGAGGGAAGCGCCGCGAGGCGCTCATCAGCAGGATGCCGCGGTGCTCCGGGGGCCGAACGATATCCTCGGCGTAGGAATACTGCAAAGGCGCTGCAAAAACGGCGCGTACCATCGCCCACTGGCAATATTGCGAAAAGGTCGTCGGGCACAACGGGGGTGCGGCGAAGGGCTTCAGCGCGACCATCCGCAGGCTGCTCACGAACGGAGAGGACAGCCTCCGCGTATCTGACGGCGGAGAGCGCCGCCATCTATGCGCGCGAATGCGCAGCGGGCCGCGCGGTGACGATGCAGAATGCTGGGCAGGCTTGGTGCTTTCCGGCTGCGCGCGATGCGAGGAAGGACTTCGCCCGCTTATGACAGCGGGAATGAAGAACGCTTTATCGCCGGACGTTATGACTTGCAGCGCGGACGGCAGCGTCCGTCGGCGAGCTGCTACTCCGCGGTGAACGAAGCGCTTATGCTATGCGGCTGCGGCGGATGCTGCTGGCGGCGGACGTGACGGCGGCGGATGTGCCGCCAGGCCTGCGATGCTGGCGTGCAATGAGCGGGACAGCTGCTCAAAACGATCAAACGGAAGCGCACCGGTGCTGACAAAAGCGCCAATGTGCGCGCGTTGAGCGAGAAGCAGAAGTTTTCGCTTGACGGCGCGGCGGCGGATCAATACGTTAACCTGCCTATCGAGAGCTGCGCGCGGCCAGAGGCAGCAGCGCGTGGACGGAGGGGCCTGTGATCGTTTGAGCAAGGAACCGAGAGACCTCGAAAGGAGAACAGAATGAAAATGGATGCCAAGCTGCTTTGCTGCGTGCTGGCGCTGGACTTGACTGCCTGCGGGCGCAGGCGGGGTTGAGGATACGCTGCCGCAGGCGAGCACGCGGCACTTTGAAGTCGCGACGTTTACGAAAACGAGGCCGACGACGGCACGGTGCTTGGCGGAGCGCTACGAACTGCCGGTGCTCGAACTGCGCACGGAGTGACGGCGAGCTCTTACACGCTGGCGGAGAATGATTGGCGAACGGCGGCACGGCAACCCCACGCAGTTCCCGGCACAGAACGCCTTCAACACGGAGATGAACAACGTGCTCGCGGGTCTTGAGTCCGAGCATGGCGCAGATGGCCGCAGAAGGCCAAGAGCTCTATGCGGAAAACGGCTTTGCTCTATCGGTCTTTTGAACGGAAGCTACTGGACGAACGAGCTGAGCCCTGACGCGACCTACATGACCGAGGGGGAGTTCCTGAGCATCGCGGCGGAGAACTACACCTACTACGGCGGCGCGTGCGTCCGAATTCCGCCACCCGCGCGTGGAGCTTTTGATCTGACGACGGGCGAATTCTGACGCTGAACGCTGGCCTCGGAGGAGGGCGATTTGCAGGAAACTCGCTGCAGGAGAGGCATTTATTGGAATATCTACGAGCAGATCGCGCAAAAGGGCCCTCAGCGAAGGATATTTTGACGATTATGACTCTTGTATTTGCAGGATTTCCCCACGCTCGCGACGCTGAACTTTACGGAAAACGGCCTGACGGTCACGTTCGACCAGTACGTCATCGCGCCGTATGCGGCGGGAGCCGCAGGTGTTCGCGGTGCCGTACAGCGAATTCTACAACGCGCTGAGCGAGCACGCGAAGACGATTTTTTGACGTCTCGCAGGAGCAGACCGTGACAGCGGATTTCAAGGCGGCGGCGACGCTGTGGTCGTGGTTTTATATGGACGATCCGCCGATGGATTACAATGTGACAGCCGAGGTCGACGGCAATCTTTATGATCTGGCGGACATCAAGGGCGTGGAAACGCTGGAGGCCTCCGTGCGCTGCGCTGCTGCGGTATGTCACACCGGAGCTTGCCGACGAATGGCTGGGCAGCACTGAGCAGCGTTACCGTGATATTGACGGCAGACTCTATGTCATGTCCGCAGGCCGCGGCGGCAACGAGAGCCTGGGCGGATACACGTGCACGGCTGCGCTCGACGGCGACAGCGGTGTGCTGACGCAGACGGTCACGCTGCTTGCGTGGGACGACACCGCGCAGGCGTGGGCGGATACCGGCAAAACGGAAGCCTACGAATATCCATTTACCCTCGTCGACGGCCACGCGGTGTTCTCAGCGTTCCCGTGCCCGTACTGAGAGAATAGGAGAGAGGGAGGAGAGTCCCATGGCGTAAAAAGTGCGGCTGCGCCGCAGAAGCGATCATAATAGGACCACTTTTACGGAGGATGAGAGAAATGAAGAGAGTAAAAATCTTTCTGCTGCTTTTTACCCTGTGCTGCGCACTGACCGCTTGCGGCACAAAGCCCGCGGACGACGTACCGCCGCCGGATGATGAGACGTCTGCGGTGGACATCGAATGGTTCAACACGGAATTTTTCAATGTGGGCAGCGGCGTGTGCATGACGAATATGCTGCTCAGCAGCTATTACGACACCGCCGCGGACATCGACCTCTATGAGCTCTTCTATAATGGCCCGACAGGAATACAGGAAGAGGTCACTGAGGCAGAACAGACAGCAATCGGCCCGGTGGCGTTTGAGCATTATCCCATCAAAGCGCAGAGAACGGAAATGGACGCCTTTTTTGCAGGAGTATTTGGGCGTGGCACTGGACGAGACGAACAAAAAGAATCTCGACCAGTTCATCTATCTCGAGGAGTACGACGCCTATTATCTGCTCCACGGCGATACGAATTTCCAGCGCTGCACGGTCACCTCGCTCGAGCAGAACGAGGACGGGACTATCGCGCTCACCTATGAGCAGGAGAGCGGTGAAAAGGGGATCGTCACGCTGAAGGGGGCAGCAAAGGCAGCTACCAGTTTGTGTCGAACAAGGAAGCGTGAAGATAAAAGAAAAATGCTGGCTCATAAGAGCCAGCATTTTTTATATGTAGCTTACCGGTAGCGCTCGCGGTGTGCGTGCATGATCTCAGCCAGCAGCACACCGTTGTCGGGCGGGGTGTAGGTGATGGCGTTCGCGCCTGCCGCGATGGTCTTGCGAATAGTCTCATCCTTCGGGCCGCCGGTGGCGATGATGGGGATCTCGGGATGGCGCTCGCGGAGCGCGGCGACGAGCTGCGGCGTTTCCGACGCGGCAGAGACGTTCAAAATGTCAACGCCTGCGGCAATACGAGCCTCAGTGTCCTGCGTGGCGGAGACGATGGTCGCCACGACCGGAATGTCGATGTGCGACTTGATGTCGCGCAGAATATCCGCCGAAACGGGCGCGTTGAGCACAACGCCGTAAGCGCCGCAGTGCTCAGCCTCCATCGCCTGGGCGACAGAGCGCGCGCCAGACGTGAAGCCGCCGCCGACGTGCCGCAGAACACGGGCATATCCGCCACGCTGATGACGGCGCGCACGATGCGCGGCTGCGGGGTAAAGGGATAAACGGCAATCACCGCATCGGCATTGACGCTTGCGATGGTGGCAACGTCAGTGGAAAAGACAAAGGACTTGATCGTTCTGCCGAAGATGCGGATGCCGCTGCACTCGTTGATGCACTCGGGTACCATCAGCATATGGTTGCGGAGCTTTCCGCTGTAACTCGGCGTGGGCGTAGGGGTAAAATCGCTCATAAAAACACCTTCCTTTCCGCAGGTAATAGATGACCGGTAAAATGTTATGCAGGGAAATTATTCGACATGAATGCTTGCACGCATGGCGAGGATCGTCTGCTCAATGAGCGTGTCAAGATCCCAGCCGAGCATTTCCGCGCCGCGCTCGATGACCTCGCGCGAGCAGCCGGCGGCAAACTTCTTGTCCTTGTACTTTTTCTTGACGGACTTGACCTCAAGATCGCTGACGCTCTTACTCGGGCGCATGAGCGCGACCGCGCCGATCAGGCCTGTGAGCTCGTCGGTGGCAAAGAGGACCTTTTCCATCTCGTGCTGAGGCTCGGGAAGGCCGTCAAAGTGCAGACCATAGCCGTGACTGGCGGTGGCGCGGATCAGGCGCTCGTCGAGACCGTTTTCACGCATGATCTCCTGCGACTTGATGCAGTGCTCGTCGGGATACATCTCAAAATCAAGGTCGTGGAGAAGGCCGACGATCTCCCAGAAGTCCGCCTCGTCGCCGTAGCCGAGCTTTTCCGCGTACCAGCGCATCACGTCGGCGACGGTGTTGGCGTGCTTTAAGTGGAATTCACCCTTGTTGTACTGCGTGAGCAGCTCCCACGCCTGTTCTTTCGTATATGCCATAATGATTGCCTCTCTTTGCTTATGGCTGCTCGTCCGTAAAGTGGACGTGATTGAAAATGTGGTCAGAGCAGAAGCAGTGGTACCCTGCGCACTTGCTGCAATAGCGGAACTGCAGTTCAGGATTTGTCACGTCTGTGCGGCCGCACACGGCGCATTTGTGGCGGAAGCCCTGCGTCTGCTGCTGATACTGCTCCTGGCGCTGCTGGGCACGCACGGTGTTATGGAAGTGCGTGGCCTGCTTGCTCTGGTGGCGTTCGAGTCCCCAAAACCGTGTAAGCTCGGGCCAGAAGAAAATGACGAAATTCAAAAGCGCCACGATGGGCATGATGGAATAGTACCATCTGCCGGCGGCAATGTAGCGCACAATGTCGAAGAAGAAGTAGAATACGTCAATATACGCGAGCCACTTCATGCGGATGGGGAAGACGAAAAACAGCAGCACCTGCGCATCGGGATAGAGGAGCGCGAAGGCCATGAACATGGCAAAGTTGACATAATTTGCACCGTAGACGGGGGATGCTGTAGCCCGTGATCAGGCTGACGATGCTCGCGCCGAGGACGGTGAGCAGCATGCCGCTCAGGTAATACGTCGTAAACTTGGCCGTACCCCACTGACGCTCGAGCGTCGAGCCGATCCAGTAGTAGAAATAGCAGGTGATGAGAAGATAGAACGGACTCGTGCTCTCAGGGATGAGGACAAAGGTGACGAGCCGCCAGACCTGCCCATGGAGAAGACCCGAGAGCGTGTAGGAGAAGAAGCTCAGAAAGTTGCCGTTCGAGAAGTTGGACAAAAGCCCCAGCACCACGTTGCCGATGACAACATAGAGCATCAGGTTGGGGATGCCAAAATTCGGATGCAGGATACAAAAGCGGTCGATCGCCTGGTTGAGTTTTTTCAATGCGGGATACCTCGTTTCGATCAAATAACATTTGCAAACATTATTACACAGCGGCGGGGAAAAGTCATCAATAAAGTTTGAACAAATGACTATTCCTGAATGGAATGAAGAGCAAGAATGCGGAAAGAAACGAATTCTTTCCACATTCTTAACACTTGTTCACTTGAGATCGAGCTCGGGCGGAACGTCGATCTCCTCGCCGACGTATTTGCCGTTCTTTTTCCGCTGGCGCACGCATTCGGTCAAAAGATACTCGATTTGGCCGTTGACGGAGCGGAAATCGTCCTCTGCCCAGGCGGCGATGGCGGCGTAGAGCTTGGGGGACAGGCGCAGGGGCACCTGCTTCTTGGCGTTGTCGTTCATGGCAGCCTCCCAAAAAGTAGCGCGGCGCGGTTAATACAGGCTGCCGGAGTTGACGACGGGCTGGGCGTCGTGGTTGCCGCACAGCACCACGAGCAGGTTCGAGACCATGGCCGCCTTGCGCTCCTCGTCGAGCTCGACCGTGCCCTTCCGCCAGACGCTCAAGCGCCATTTCGACCATGCCGACCGCGCCGTCAACGATCATCTTGCGCGCGTCGATGATGGCGCTGGCCTGCTGGCGCTGGAGCATGACGGCCGCAATCTCGGGCGCATAGGCGAGGTAGGTGATGCGCGCTTCGATGATCTCAAGGCCCGCGTCGGCGACCTTGGCCTGAATTTCATCGCGGATGCGCGCGGCGACGACCTCGCTGGACCCACGCAGGCTCCCCTCGTCGGCCTGACCGTCGCCCGTGGTGTCGACATTCGGAGCGACGTCGTAGGGATAGACGCGCACGATGTTGCGCAGCGCCGCGTCGCACTGGAGCGACAGGTACTCCTTGTAGTTATCCACATTGAATACGGCCTTGGCTGTGTCGGTCACGCGCCACATCACGGCGATGCCGATCTCCACGGGGTTACCGAGACAGTCGTTGATCTTCTGGCGGGCGTTGTTGAGCGTCATGATCTTGAGCGAGATCTTCTTGCTGCCGCCCACCTCGACCGCGGCGGACGCGCCCTGCATGGCAGCGAGAAGGTCCGTGCCCTTGTGGCCGCCGTCCACATCGCCGGACTGGTTGAGCTTCGTCTTGGCGGCGGGGTTAAAGGACGAGCAGAAGGGATTGACGAAGTAGAAGCCCTCGCCCTTGAGCGTGCCGATGTACTTGCCGAACAGCGTCAGCACCAGCGCCTCCTGCGGCTTCAGAACGCGCAGGCCGCACAGTGGGATCCAGCCGAGCAACAGCAGGATGACGCAAAGGACGACAAGGGGCAGAAAGCCCGCATTGATGCCGACGATCAGAAAAACGACCGCGGCGATGTAGAGAACAAGCTCGAGCAGCAGCACGAGCATGCCGTTTTTGTGACCGGTGATGATCTTTTCTTCCATAAAAAGCACCTCCAAACTTGATATCAAAATAATATCACAACAATATGAGGTGTCAAGAGGAAAATGCAAAAAAACGACCGGTGATTGCACCGGTCGGTGAAAAAAGCGTGTGAGCAACAGTTTGACAAATTGAAAGCTGTCAAGCAATTATTTCTCCTTTTCCAAAGAGGTAATGATTGCAGACCCCATTACAACAATTGCAAGAATTGGACCGAGCTGAGGCCAATTCATTATTTCGGCTCCAAATCCAGAGCCAAGATATCCCAAGATAATAGCAATAATGGAAGATTTAGCTGATTTCCTCATATATTCGTACCCCTTTGTTAAATTCTGCTTGTTGAAATGATCTTACCACAGCCCGTCAGAAAGCACAAGCACAGCCGCGGTGGTTCGAGCCACCGCGGCTGTTTGGATGATCTGCTTTATGCGTAGTGGTATTTTTTCCGTCCGAGGAGGAAAAGCGTTTCTGTGACGATCAGTGTGAGCGCTTCGGCCACGGTGATGGCCAGCCAGATGCCGTTGATGCCGAGAAGTTTTGGCAAAAGAAGTACCGCGGCGACCTGAATGACGAGTGTGCGCAGGAACGAAATGAGCGCGCTGGCTGTGCCATTGTTGAGCCCCGTGAAAAACGCCGAACCGAAGATATTGAAACCACAGACGAGGAATGAGAGCGCGTAGATGCGCAGCGCGTTGACCGTCATGTCGCACAGCTCCGCGTCGTAGCCGACGAAAAGATGTGCGATGGGGTTTGCCAGCAGGATGGACGAGGCCGTCATCGCAAGGCTCGTGATGAGCGTGACGGTCAGGCTCTTTTTGAGGAGGCTCTTGAGCTCGGCGTGATTCTTCGCGCCGTAGTGATAGCCGACGACGGGTGTGACGGCGATGGAATAGCCGAAGAAAAACGCCATGAAGATGAAGCTCACGTACATCAGAACACCGTAGGCATTCACGCCGTTTTCCTTGGCAATCGCCATGAGCTGCACGTTATAGAGTACGCCGACGAGAGAGGTCGAAAGGTTGCTGACCATCTCGCTCGAGCCGTTGTAGCAGGCCTTGCCGAGGGCGCGGAAGTCAAAGCGCGGACGCGTGAGGCGCAGCGGTGAATCGTTCGGGCGGAGAAAGTAGACAAGCGGGATGAGCGCGCCGACAATCTGCGAAAACGCCGTGGCGAGCGCCGCGCCGAGAAGCCCGAACGGGAACACGTAGACGAGCAGAAAATCGAGTACCATGTTCGTCAGCCCCGCGAACACCGTCACGCGCAGGCCGAAGTGCGGCTTTTCCGCCGTGGCCAAAAAGCTCTGGAAGCTGTTTTGCAGCATGAAAAAAGGGAGAGCAGCCAGCAGCACGCGCCCGTAGAGCACGCAGTCATCGATCGTCAGGTCCGTCGCGCCGACGGCGAACGAGATGGGGCGCAGGAAAACGATGCACACGCCGCTTAAAATCGCGCCGCCGGCGGCAAGCACGATGACGAGCATGGAGAAGATCTCGTTCGCTTTCCTGGGCTTGCCCTCGCCGAGCGTTTTGGCGATGAGCGCGCTGCCGCCCGTGCCGATCATAAAGCCGACGGCGGCGAGCGCCATGATGACGGGAAAGATGAGGTTCAGCGCGGCAAACGAATTTTTGCCGACGAAGTTCGAGACGAAAAAGCCGTCGACAATGCTGTAAATAGAGGTGATGATCATCATCAAAATGCTGGGCGCGACAAAGCGCAGCAGCTTTTGATACGTAAAATGATCGGAAAGGGAAATCTGCATGGAAGAGCCTCCGATTGTTTCAAAAAATATAAAAAAAGTCCGGTCACTGCTTGACCGGACGCATCCGACATCTCTCGACCGCTGCGGCTGCGGCCGCAAGTCCCCGATGACATTCAATTTGTGAACAATATTGTAGCATAAATCCGGACAAAGTCAAGTATTTGCACAAAATCTTCAAAAACTGATTGACAAAACGCACAAACATGGTAGAATACGATTCGGCGAAAGCCACAAGTGAATACTTCATCGAGAGTGGTTGAGGGATCGGCCCTATGACACCACGACAACCTGCCCGAAGAGGCAAGGTGCCAAATCCGACGAACGAATCGAAAGATGAGGAAGAGCAGAAAGCGCGATACTCTGTCGGTTCGACAGAGTATTTTTTGTTTTTCCCAACAACGAGAAAGGAAGAAAAAGAACCATGGCAAAACGTTTATTCACCTCCGAATCCGTCACCGAGGGGCATCCCGACAAGATCTGCGACCAGATCTCCGATGCGGTGCTCGACGCGATCCTTGAAAAAGACCCCAACGGCCGCGTGGCCTGCGAGACGACCGTCTCCACCGGCCTTGTCCACATCATGGGCGAGATCACCACGAGCTGCTATGTCGATATCCCGAAGATCGCGCGCGACGTCATCCGCGACATCGGCTACGACCGCGCGAAGTACGGCTTCGACTGCGACACCTGCGGCGTTATCACGAACATCGACGAGCAGAGCGGCGATATCGCGATGGGCGTCGACAACTCCTTTGAAAATAAGGAAAGCGGCGCGAGCGAGCTCGACAACGGCGCGGGCGACCAGGGTATGATGTTCGGCTACGCCTGCACCGAGACCCCTGAGCTCATGCCGCTCGCGATCTCTCTTTCCCACAAGATGGCAAAGAAGCTGACCGACGTGCGCAAGCAGGGCCTTGTCGACTATCTCCGTCCCGACGGCAAGACGCAGGTGACGGTCGAGTACGACGAGAGCGGCAAGCCCGTCCGCGTCGACACGGTCGTCCTCTCCACCCAGCACGCGCCGGAGGCGACGCTTGAGCAGATCCGCAAGGACATGATCGAGCTTGTCATCAAGCCGACCGTTCCCGCGGAGCTGATGGACGAGAACACCAAGATTTATGTCAACCCGACCGGCCGCTTTGTCATCGGCGGCCCGCAGGGCGACAGCGGCCTGACCGGCCGCAAGATCATCGTCGACACCTACGGCGGCAGCGCCCCGCACGGCGGCGGCGCATTCTCCGGCAAGGACCCGACGAAGGTCGACCGCAGTGCCGCTTACGCCGCGCGCTATGTCGCTAAGAACATTGTGGCCGCGGGCCTTGCCGACAAGTGCCAGGTCCAGCTCGCCTACGCTATCGGCGTTGCGCATCCCGTGAGCGTGCTCGTTGAGACGTTCGGCACCGGCAAGGTCGATGACGGTAAGCTCGAAGAGGCCGTCGAGAAGGTCTTCGACCTGCGCCCGACCGCCATCATCCGCGACCTCGATCTGCGCCGCCCCATCTACCGCCAGCTCGCCGCTTATGGCCACATGGGTCGCGAGGACCTCGGCGTGACGTGGGAGAAGACTGACCGCGTCGACGCGCTGCTCGCCGCGCTGAAGTAAGAGCAATCGAAGACGGGGCAAAGCCCCGTCTTCGAAAAAGTTTCGCTGCGTTTTGCGCCTCGGTTGTCCGCTGAAAGCGGACAATTCGACACTCACTCCGCGCAAAGTGTTTTCTGCCACGCGCATGTCGCGGCAGAAAACCGATTCAAATTTATTTCGTGCCGTGCGCGGCACGAAACTCTGTGAGACCATTTGATAAAAACAGCGCCGACCCGCGAAAGCGGGCTGGCGCTGTTTTCCTATATGGGCGGGATCGATCAGTCGTGGTGCTCCTCGTCCCAGAGCTTTTCGGCCTCGGGGCGCCAGCAGGCGGCGTAGGACTCGCACTTGTTGCACAGGTGCTCCACGCTCTCGGGCGCTTCCAGGTCGGTCGAATGCGCGCCGCTGCGCGCGACCATCTGTGGCAGATATTCGGGATTTTCCAGCATCGGGCAGGGGCGCAGGTGGTTGTTGTTGAACGGCTGGCCCTTGCGGTACTCCTTAAAAAGCGGCTGCTGGAGACATTCGAGGAAGCTCTTTTCGCGGATGTTCGCACCCGAGTAATGGATGAACACGCAGGGCTCGACGTCGCCCGCGGCGTTGATATGGCAGTAGAGCTTGCCGCCGGCGATGCAGCCGCCTGTGAACTCGCCGTCATTCTGGAAGTCGATGGCGAAGATCTCCTTGCCGCCGGTGAGACCGCGGATCTCGCGCACGCGGTCTTTCATATAGGCGCGCTGCTCGGGATTAAGCAGCAGGTCGGTCGTCGCGCCCATGCCGACTGGCATGTAGTGGAAGTACCAGGCGAAGAAGCAGCCCTTGGAGATGAGCAGGTCGAGGAACTCGTCATTCGTGACGACCTTGTAGTTCTTGCTCGTGTAGCAGATGGACACGCCGAACGGGATATGGTTTTTGCGCATGAGGTCCATCGCGGCGAGCGCCTTTTCAAAATGTCCCGCGCCGCGGCGGCCGTCATTGGCGTCCTCAAAGCCCTCGATGCTGACCGAGACGATGAAGTTGCCCACGCGCTTGAGCTCGTCGCAGAAGGCCTGGTCGATGAGCGTGCCGTTCGTGAAGGCGTGGAAAGCGATGTCGCGGTGCTTTTCGCACAGGCGGAAGATGTCCGCCTTGCGCATGAGCGGTTCGCCGCCGGTGAAGAGGCAGGCGTGGGTGCCGAGCTCTGCGCCCTCGGTCAGCACGCGGTCCATCTCCTCAAAGGTGAGGTTCTGCTTGTGGCCGTACTCCGCCGCCCAGCAGCCCGCGCAGCGCATATTGCAGGCGCTCGTCGGGTCCATGAGGACGATCCACGGGATGTTGCAGTCATACTTCTCGGAGTTTGCCCGCGCCTGCTGGAAGCCGCGGAAGCCGCCCTCATAGGCGGCGGCCGTCAGGAAGGTCCTGAGAAGGTAGGGGTCGCACTCGCGCAGCAGGCGCTCGGCGTAGTGTGCCCATTTGCTGTCGGGGTCGTTTGCGATCTGGTGCAGCATCTCGAAGGTCTCCGGCGTCCAGACGCTGGAGTGGATCTTTTGGACCATGTTGACAAAGTCGTTTGCGACGGTGCAGACGTCCTTCGTCTGGCTTTTTCTGATGAGCGAGTCGAGCATGGCCTCAAAGGCCTTGCGCTCTGCTGCGTGGGCGATTTTTTCTGCTGCGTTCATAGTGTCACGATTCCTTTCCCTGCCCGCGGTGCGGGCATCCTAAAAATTCAGGAGGAAAGGGCGCGATCCTTTCCCTCCGTTGCCTGTGCGGCGATTTTCTGGAGCTTTTCCATGCGCGCATCGAGCTGTGCGCTGATCTCGGCGCACTCATAGAGCTCGCGCTCCACGTATTCCATTTCGGGGAGATTTTTCTTGTAGCGGATCTTATGCTCAAGGCTGGCCCACCAGTCCATCGAGATCGTGCGGAACTGCACCTCGACTTTCATGAGCCGCTTCTGGTCGTGCAGGAAGATGGGCGTTTCGACGATGAGGTGGAGGCTGCGGTAGCCGTTGGGCTTGGGGTTTGCGATGTAGTCCTTGCGCTCTAAGAGTGTGATGTCGTCCTGGCGCAAAAATGCCTCGGAGAGTTTGTAGATGTCGGCAGGGTGCGAGCAGATCACGCGCACACCGGCGATGTCGTTCAAATTCTTTTCGATGCTCTCCACCGTGAGCGGATATCCGCGGCGGCTGAGCTTTTCCATGATGCTCTCGGGGGACTTGAGGCGGGTCTTGATCGTCTCGATGGGGTTGCGGTCGTATTGCAGCGAAAGCTCCTCATTGAGCACGTTGAACTTCGTCTCGACCTCCATCATCGCGCAGCGGTAATAGCTCATCAGCTCACGGTAGGGCTGGAAGTATTTCTGGACCCACTGCTGTACCTCACCGTGGGAAAAACGGGAGAGCAGCACCTGTTCAAGATAAGTGCGATCGACAAGCGGACGGATCGGCACTGTCATCAGCTCCTTTGTACTTAGCATTTCTTGTCCCGCACGGAAAAATGCGGGCTTGCAGGAAGCATAGCAAAGAAGCGCCGCGCTTTCAATGGGCAGGGTGTAAACTTTTTGTTCACGGCGCGAGAAGGGGACGCTCCCCTCGTTAACACCAACTTAACAAAGGAAACTGCCGAAAACTATGGACAAAAGGAGCCGCGTATCAGATTTTCAGACAGTGGCACGCAAATGTCACAGAAGACAAAATATAAGAAAACGTCCTTTCTCGGTGGAAAGGGCGTTCAAATAGACGATATTTAGAAGAAAAATACGCTTACGCGCCGATCACATGCGCCGTCATCATCTGCCAGAGGATGGAGAGCTGCTGTGTGGAGATGAGCACATAGGCCAGAATGAAGACGAACCAGAGCTTCTGCATGTTCTCCTCTTTTTTGCAGAGGAAATAGCAGTAGGAAAAATACGCCACGGCGTCCACGATCAAAACCGTGAGGAACATGACGAGAAAGCCCTGCTCGCTCTGCTCGGCGGTGCCGGTGTAGAGCGAGAGGAGAGAGTAATATAAAAACGTGGCGGTGAACGGCCACTTGAGCTTGCGCCAGTCGTGGATGCGGTCTTTCTTATTCATGGAAGCGCTCCTTTTTTGCGTTTTCCACAGTATACCCTGCGGCACGGCAGATTGCAAGGGGAAATGACCTTGCCAAGCGGGCGTGGGGTGTGGTAGACTGCAAAAAAGAGGTGATATACATGCTGGATACGTTGATCCGCGGCGCGAAGATCGTCGACGGCACGGGAAAGGCGGCGTTCACGGCGGACGTCGGCATTTTAGACGGCATGATCGAAGCGGTCGGAAATTTATCAGGTGCGCAGGTGTTCGAGACCATTGAGGCCGCGGGCCGCGTCCTGACGCCGGGCTTTATCGACATGCACCGCCACGCCGACGCGGCGCTGTTTCGCGAAGGCTTTGGCGAGGCGGAGCTCTGCCAGGGCCTCACGACGCTTGTGAACGGCAACTGCGGCATGTCGCTCGCGCCGCTCTCGGGGCGCGCACGCGGACGAGTGTGCAAAATACCTTGCGCCCATCACGGGGAACATCCCGCCGGAGCTGCGCTTTGCGTCCATTGACAGCTATTTCAAGGCGGCGCAGGGGCGGGGACTGCCGCTCTCGTGCGCGGAACTCATCGGCATGGGCACGCTGCGCACGCTTGCCGCGGGCTTCACGACGGGAGATTTGTCACCGCTCGAGCTGCGCGATCTGCACTATCACATGGAAGCGGCGCTGGCCGACGGCGCGTGCGGCGTGTCGCTCGGCCTTGGCTACGCGCCGGAGATCTTTTACTCGACCGACGGGCTCATCCGCGCGCTCGCGCCGCTGCACCGGAGCGGTGTGCCCATCTGCGTCCATATGCGTCAGGAGGGCGACGGCGTCGTCGATGCGCTGCGCGAAATGCTCGAGGTCGCCCGCGCGCTGCAAACGCCGCTGGAGGTCAGCCATCTCAAGGCCATCGGAGGGCGCAACGCGCGAAAGGCCGTGCCGGAAATGCTCTCGCTCATTGAAAAGGCGCGACAGGACGGGCTTGACGTCATGTGCGACGTGTACCCCTACACTGCGGGCTCGACACAGCTTATCCACGTGCTGCCGCCGGAATTCCAGGAGGGCGGCACGGAGGCGCTGACCAAGCGCCTGCTCGACGATGCTGCGCGAAAGGAAATGCGCGCGCGGATGGAGGCGGGCAGCGACTTTGAGAACATCACGCTGCTCGTCGGCTTTGACAATGTGATCGCCATCGGGCTTCAGATGGACGAATACCGCCGCTTTGAGGGAAGATCCGTCGCCGAGATCGCGCAGACGCTTCAAAAAGACCCGTTCGATACGCTCTTTGACCTGCTGGCGGCGGAACAGTGCAATACGGGGATGATCGACTACATCTCGGACGAAGAAGACGTGAAAGATATCCTGCGAGCGCCGTTCTCGGGCGTCATTTCGGATGCGACGTACCCCAGCGGCGGGCGTGTCCACCCGCGTGTGTACGGCACATTCGCGCGGCTCATTGAAAATACGTCGTGCAGGAGCGCGTGCTCACGCTCGAGCAGGCTGTGCACAAGGTGACGGGGCATGCGGCGGACCGCTTCGGCTTTGAGAAAAAGGGCGTCATCGCGGCGGGCATGGACGCGGACCTTTTGCTCTTCTCGCCCGAAAATATCCATGAGCAGGGCACCTACGCGCGGCCCAACCTGCCTGCGACAGGCTTTGACGAGGTATTCGTGCTCGGCGAGCGCGTGATCGAAAACGGCGTGTACCGCGGCGGCAGCAGCGGCGAGATGCTGGGAGCGCGGATGGGATACTGAAATCTTAAAGAAATTTTCAGGTGTATTTTTCGCCGCCGTATGATATGCTGGCAGGGACAACAAATTTGCGGAGGCTGGATCAAGTGGAGCACTTTTTGGGATACGGTGGATACGATCGGCGAGGGCTTTGGCTTTTTCGCTCTTCGGCGCGCGGCACTTAGTGACCGCTTGCGCTGTATATCGGCTTTTGCCGCGCTGAGCTGCAAGCTCTACAAGGCGGCGGACGAGAAGAAGCGGGCGCAGCTGCGGGGGCTCTTTGCCGTTCTCCTGCTCGCGGACGAGGCGTTCAAACAGATCGGTTTGCAGATCGGCGGGAATTTCAACTGGGACTATCTGCCGCTGCACCTGTGCTCGATCAACATTTTCCTTATCGCGCTGTACGCATGGAAGCCGAGCAGGCTGCTCGACAATTTTCTTTATTTTATCTGTATCCCCGCGGCGACGGCGGCACTGCTGTTCCCGACGTGGACGTCGCTTCCGGCGGCGAACTTCATGTTCTGGCATTCGACGAGCGTGCACATTCTGCTTGCGGCCTATCCCATCATGCTGTTTTCGGGCGGTGATATCCGACCGAGCGTCAGGTACATGGGCAAGTGCTTCTTGCTGCTGCTGGCGATGGCGGTGCCGATTTATTGCGTCAACCTGCTGCTCGATACGAATTTCATATTTCTGATGTACGCGCCGGACGGCAATCCGCTCGCGTGGTTCCGCGACCATGTCGGCTACCACTGAATCGGCTTCCCCGTGCTGCTCGTGGCGGTGTTCGCGCTGATGGACGTGCCAATCATGCTCAAAGAGCGGAAAGAGGATAAATTGCTCAGCGCGGTAAAATAAAAAAGCGGTTCTCCCTAAGCCGGGCGTTCGTAAAACAGCTTTCGAGAGATGACACGGCAGCCGCCTGCCAGGATCGGTTACGAGTACCCGAATAAGACAAGGAAACTTCAAGTCCCATGTTTGCACCGTCAAGGTGTCGCGCATGGGGCTTTTTGCAGATCGGGGTTCTGTACGCAGTAAAACGGTCAGGTTCTCGTATATAAGAATGTTCTTTCGTTGAGAAATATGGTATACTCGGCTCAACAAATCGGAATTTGGTCAAGGAGTGTGATTGTATGAAAAAGAAAACATTATCAGTTCTTTTATTTGTGATTACTTTTATTGCTACCTACACCATTCTTTGTTTTGCCCTGCCAGGTGCAAAGATGGCATTAGGGACTACAACCCTTGATCGCATCTGGGTAGCAATTACTTGTATGGCATTGTTCAAAGTAGTTGTATCCTTGGTGGTTGCAGCTATTGTTGGAGTGCTCCCGATGATCGTTGGTAAGAGAGAATAACATACTTCAATTTGGAACTTCCAGTTTGCCGTACTTGATCCCAACAGGGCTTGAGGCGGGCACGCCCCGACAGGAAGCTGTCCCAAAGAGACAGAAATTTTCAAGAATTGAAAATTTGCGGCCACGGGACGATCCGCGCTCTTGTGAACAATAGAAAAACCAGAACTGCATGGCTGATTCAGCGAACGGTTCTGGTTTTTCTTGACGGGCGAAGGCCTTTCTGATAGGGTAAAGGCAAACTGGAGAGTTGGCGCCCGACGCACTGCGTGTCGGGCGCGGGGAGGGAAAAGCGTGGAAGAAAATCTGTTTCGTTCCATCCCGCGGGTGGACGAGCTGCTCGGTCGGGACGAGCTCAAGGTGTCGGCGCTGCCGCCGGTGCTGCTGCGCGAGAGCGTGCGCGAGGAGCTGGACGCGCTGCGAGACGAAGTGCGCGGCGGCCTTTCCGCGCTGCCGGAGACAGGCATACTCTGCGCGCGCATTCTGGCACGTGCAGAGGAAAAGCAGCTGCCGACGCTGCGCTCGGTCATCAACGCGACCGGCGTGACGCTGCACACGAACCTTGGCCGCGCCTGCCTGAGCGAGCGCGCGGCGAACGCCGCGGCAGAGGCGGCGAGAGATTATTCGACGCTTGAATACGATGTGGAAAACGGCTGCCGCGGCTCGCGCTATCAGCACGTGGAGGCGCTTTTGTGCCGCCTGACGGGTGCGGAGGCGACGATGGCCGTGAACAACAACGCCGCGGCGGTGCTGCTCATCCTGTCCGCGCTCGCGGGCGGGGGAGAGGTCATCGCCTCGCGCGGCGAGCTCGTCGAGATCGGCGGCTCGTTCCGCATTCCGGAGATCGTGACGCAGTGCGGCTGCACGCTGTGCGAGGTCGGCGCGACGAACAAGACGCACCGGCGCGACTATGAAGCTGCCATCGGCGAGCAGACGAGAGCGCTTTTGAAGGTGCATACAAGCAACTACCGCATCGTGGGCTTTACCGAATCCGTACCGCGGGAGGAACTGGCGGAGATCGCGCATGGGCACGGCCTGCCGCTCATTGAAGACCTCGGCAGCGGGGCGATCGTCGACCTCGAACCGTTTGGCATCCGCGGCGAGCCGACGGTGCAGAGAAGTCTGCACGCTGGTGTGGACGTTGCGTCGTTTTCGGGCGACAAGCTGCTCGGCGGGCCGCAGGCGGGGCTGATCGTCGGCAAAAGGGAGTACATCGAACGGATCAAAAAGCACCCGCTTGCGCGGGCGCTGCGGCTCGACAAGATGACGCTTGCCGCGCTGCACGCGACGCTCAGCGCCTATCTGGATGCCGAGATCGCCGTGCGAGAGATCCCGACGCTCGCGATGCTGTCGGCGAGCGAGGACGAGCTGCACGCCAAGGCGCTGCGGCTGCAAAAGGCGCTCGCGGACACGGGCGTTTCCTCGCAGCTCGTGTGGACGGGCGACGCTGTCGGCGGCGGCAGCGCTCCGGCGCAGGAGCTCACCGGCTGGGCCGTCGCGATCGAGCCGGGGGAACTGAGCGTGGATGAGTTGGAAGAAAAGCTGCGCGTGCGAACAAAGCCCATCGTCGCGCGCATCCACCACGGACAGTATTTGCTGTGCGTGCGGACGATTCGAGAGGAAGACTTTGCCGAGATCGCCGCGGCGGCTGCGGAGGCCATCCGATGAAGCATGTTATCATCGGCATGGCGGGTCATGTCGACCACGGCAAGACCGAGCTCGTCAAGGCGCTCACGGGCGTGGACACCGACCGGCTGGCCGAGGAGAAAAAACGCGGCATCACGATCGACCTCGGCTTTGCGCGCCTCGACTTTCCGGACGGGAGCTGTGCGAGCATCGTCGATGTGCCGGGGCACGAGAGGTTCATCAAGAACATGCTCGCCGCGCGGGAGGTGTCGACCTTGCGATGCTTGTCGTGGCGGCGGACGAGGGCTTCATGCCGCAGACAGTCGAGCATCTGGACATCCTGCAGCTGCTCGGTGTGAAGGACGGACTCATCGTGCTGACAAAGACCGACTTAGTCGACGAGGACTGGCTGAACATGCTCGAAGAGGACGTCAAAAGCCGCGTCAAGGGCACGTTTTTGGAGGATAAGCCGATCCTGCGCACGTCTGTTCGCACGGGCGAAGGCGTTGAGGCACTGCGCGAAGCACTGCACGACTTGACACTGCACGCGGAGGAAAAGAGCGCGCGCACGCCGTTCCGCCTGCCCATCGACCGCGTGTTTTCCGTCGACGGCTTCGGCACGATCGTCACCGGCACGCTCATCGACGGGCACATCGCCGTCGGCGACGAGGCGCAGCTCATGCCGCTCGGGAATCAGTGCCGCGTGCGCAATTTGCAGGTGCACGGGCGCGACGTGTCGGCGGTGTACGCCGGACAGCGCGCGGCGGTCAACTTAGCGGGCATCAAAAAAGAGAGCATCAGCCGCGGCGATGTGCTGTGCAGGACGGATTCGATGCAGCCGTCGCTGATGCTGGACGTGAAACTGCAAAATCTGCCGGATTCTAAGCGGATCATCGAGAGCGGCTCGCGCCTGCACCTCTACCACGGCGCGGCGGTGCGCCTTGCAAAGGCGGTGCTGCTGGACCGCGACGCGCTGCGTCCGGGCGAGAGCTGCTATGCCCAGCTGCGGCTGAGCGAAGCGCTCGCCGCGCGGCAGGGCGACCGCTTTGTCGTGCGCTTCTACTCGCCGCTCGAGACCGTCGGCGGCGGGGTGATCCTGGACGAGCATCCGTACCGGCACAAGCGAAACGACGCGCGCGTGATCGCCTCGCTCGCCGTGCGCGAGAGCGGATCGGACGAGGCAAAGCTCGTGCAGGCCGTCGGCGAGCGCGGCGCGGATGGCATGACGCTTGCGGACCTTGCCGCGTGCTTCGATGAACCGGAAGAAAAACTGGTGGAAATGCTCGCCGTGCTCTGTGCGCGGGGAAAGCTCGTCGAGATCGCGCCGTCGCGCTATCTTACATCGTCGACGCTGGACAGGCTGTGGACAGACTGTGAGACGATGCTGACAAAGTACCACCGCGAGCATCCGCTGCACGCGGGCATGCGCCTCGCCGAGGCGCGACAGCGGCTTCTGCGCGGCAAAGCACGGGAAAATGCGGACGCGATCCTCGCCTGCTTTGCGCGCGAGGGAAAACTCACGCTGACGGCGGAGCACTGCGCGCTTGCGGACTTTTCCGTGCATCTGACTAAGCGGCAGAGCGCCATCCGGGAAGAGCTGCTGCGCACCTGCCGCGCGGCGGGAATTCTTGGCAAAAGCAGGACGCGCTCTGTGCGCTGTTCGACAAAAAGACCGCATGGAGTGCGCGCGCGTGCTTGAGAGTCTTTATCTACCGGCGAGCTTGTGCTGCTCGCGCCAGAGCTCTCTGCGTCGAAAAAAGTGTTTTGGATGCGGTCGACGCAAGGGTGAAGGCGTGGTTCGAAACGCACGACACGCTCACGCTGGGAGAATTCCGCGACGCGCTCGGCACCTCGCGCGACCACGCGCTGCTGGTGCTGGAGTATTACGACCGGCGAGGGATTCTTCGCCGCGAGGGTGATGTCCGCAGGCCGGGCGCGCAGTTTGGCGAGATAGAAAATGAGGCGGCTTTTTGTCGCCTCACATGGGAGTAGATGGGTGCTGGTGTGCCCCCCGGTCTTCAAAACCGGTGAGAGGGGTGAAGAGCCTCCGGTGAGTTCGATTCTCACATGCTCCCGCCAGAGCCTCGCGGCCGTGTGCCGCGGGGCTTTTTAAAAAATATTATTTCCTCTTGACAGAACGGAGGGAAGCTCATATAATACTACTGTTCGCGACGTGAGCCGTACAACTTCATATCCGGGTGTAGCGCAGTTGGTAGCGCACGTGGTTTGGGACCATGGGGTCGTGAGTTCCGGAATCTCGCCACTCGGACCAGTTAAAAAGCCTGTAACTGCAATGGTTACAGGCTCTTTTCTTTGCACTTTACAGGGCGTTTTCCCTTTAGTTTTCCTTTTTACAGGTCAAAAAAGGTGTCTGACGGCTCAACCGCCAGACACTTTTCGATAAACTTTTCCATGTGGTCAGCGCTGCTCTTTTTCATCTCATCCGTCACATGTCCATAGACATCCAGCGTAAAAAAGATGTCGCGTGTCCAAGGTTCCCTTTGCAACGTCTTGATATCATCACCGGCATGGATCGCGGCAACTGCATAGCTGTGGCGAAGATCATGGAAACGAGCCTCCAGGCATGCCGATTTGATGTGACAATGCGCTTATAGCTGTGATACACATTGTGCGGTGAAACATGACGGCCCAGCTCGTCCGTAAAGACAAAGCCGCTGTCTTTAACTCCCATGCGCTGCCCGCACGGATCCGTTCTGCGCTTTGCTGCGCCTTTTATGCTTTTTCAGCAGTGAGACGATAAAAGGTGCAGCAGTGATGCTGCGGCCTTTTCCGTTCTTAGACGAAATAAGCCGATACTTCCCCGGCTGTCCGGGAATGTTTTTGCAGTTGCTTGTTAATGAGAATCGTGCCTTTTTCCAAATCGACACATTCCCATTGTAAGCCGCAGACCTCGCCGCGCCGCATTCCGGTAAACAGCGTCAGTAAATAAAGTGTTTCATAGCGCGAACCCTCTACCGCTTTCATAAAAACCGTGATTGCCTCACTGTCCAGCGGCTTGATCTCCTTACGCTCCACACGAGGCAGCTTTGCAGGCATCGGCAGGATTGAAACGCAGATAACCGACTGCCACCGCCTGCTGCAGCGCCTTGTGCAGCACGCCGTTCACGCACTTGATGGTGGTTTTGCAGACAGTCTCGCCTTGTCGCCGTGCGGCTTTTGCAGGTCGTTATAAAAAGCTTTGAATTTCGTGTGTGTTGAGCGCTTCCAGTTTGATCGCGCCGAGTGCAGGCTTGATATGGTTCTTGACGTGCTGCGTGTAGTTCAGCACCGTCATCGGCTTCACGCCGCCCAAATAATCCGTGAGCCAAATATCGAGCCATTCGCTGACGGTCATTTTCAGCGGCTCCTTGTAAGTTCCACTATTGAAGCTCTACAGCCGCGACCTGCATCTTCTCGCGCACCTCTTTTTGGGTTTGCCGAAGAACCGTTGAATCTGCGCCAGTGCCGGGATCGTAGCCCGTCGTGATGCGAAGCGCTCCCAGGTAGGCGTGCCGCTCCATTGCGTGTAATGACGGTCTTTTTTTCAGATCGTGCCCGCCCCTGCGCGGCGCGTGATTTGTTCTGGACAAGCCACTCCCTTGCAGTTTTTTCAAATAATATTATTATAAAGGGAGAGCTCCCTCCTTTTATATTTATAAACAATCAAGGCTAAATCACACT
>VOFK01002211.1_pt1 | contig 21830 bp, 30 predicted proteins | sample 5384121 | NCBI WGS metagenome assembly VOFK01 (sample SAMN12384730, study PRJNA508395) | human gut metagenome | isolation source: healthy gut J | host: Homo sapiens | reverse complement strand
CGGTACATCAGCGCATGGCCGCTCTCATGCAGGAGCGCACAGCCCAGCCCGACCCGCAGGATGCCGCTGCCGTCCAGCGCCAGCAGCACCGTCAGACCGAGCAGCACCGTCAACGGCCTGCGCCAGCGCAGCCCGCTGGGCCTACGAGGCATGCTGCAGCGCTGCCGCCGGGTCATACCGCAGCCCCCTGTGCAGAATTTCAAAATGCAGGTGGGGGCCTGTGGCGTTGCCCGTCTGGCCCACCGTACCAGCGTCTGCCCGGCGCTGACCGCCTCCCCCGCCCGCACGAACAGATACTGCAGGTGAGCATAGAGAGTTTCATCGCCATCGGCATGAAGCACCCGCAGATAGTTGCCGTAGCTTTTGTGGCGTCCTGCCATCCGCACAACGCCGTCCGCCGCCGCCAGCACCGCCGTCCCCTCAGCTGCCGCAAGGTCGTTACCGATGTGGAAATCCTCCTCCAGCCCGCCCATCGGGTCGGTGCGCCAGCCGTAGCCGGAGGTCCTGCGGTCATGCTGCCCCGGGCAGCGGAAAGTAAAGGGACAAACGCCGGCTCATAGCTTTCCTCGCTGGCATAGGCCGGCGGGGAGGGCTGGCTGTGGCGCGTGCGGGCCGTCTCCGGTGTGGCGGTCACATCCTCCCACATGCTGCGGGCGGCATCCGCCAGTTCCTGCGCCGTCTGCTCGGTAAATCGGAGCAGGCCGCGCTCCTCCCCCAGCAAAAGCGACTGCTCCGGCTGCAGAGCAGCGGCAAACGCACGGCGAAGCTCAGGGTGACCGGCCACCCCAGCGCCCTTGCCGCCAGCACAAAGCCGATGGCTGCAAGGCAAAGCAGCACCTGCGCCCACAGGACGAGATCCTCCTCGCTCTTTGGGCGGCAGGGCCGGGGCTTTTCCTCCGGCTGCGGCGGCGGGGCTGCATTTTCCCACATGGCATACACCTCCCCTTTTTCAACCGTATGCGGGAGGGCAAAAAATATCCGCCCCATTTACGGGGCGGACAGCCGGGGTATTGGCAGAGCGCGCAGCTTACCGCCGCTTACGCGCCGAGGGTCTTGTGCAACATATCGAAGTGTGCTTCCAGCAGCTTGGCGGGCTTGGCAAAAAGCCCCAGCCCGTTCACATCCAGTGTACATTCTACACTGGTGGAGTCACCGCCGCCCAGCAGCAGCGCCGTAAAGCTGCCGCTGATCTTGCCCCGCTGGAAGCTGCAGCTCAGGCAGCGGGGCTTCTCCTTGCGGGTAAAGGTGATCTGGGTCTCGCTGCCATCGGTATGCTTTTCCGTTGCCGTCATACCGTCGCTGCTCTCCTCATAGGCGCTGACATCTTTGCACCAGTTGTTGAGGGTAGGCTTGGTCAGGTAGAGCCAGACCTTCATGGGGTCACAGGCAAAATTTTCGGTCACTACACAGCTTTTTCATGTTTCGGGTTCTCCTTACTTTTTCCCGCGGCCGAACAGGCTTTGCAGCAGGCTTGCGCGCTTGGGGCGCAGGGCTGCACGCTGCCGGACAACAGGTTTTACCACAGCTTTGGCGGATGCCGCCTGGGGCTTTGGGGGCTGCTTTTCGGCTCCGGTCTTGGCTTTTCCGGTGCCATCTCAAAGCCGTCCTGAAATAGCCAAACATCGCCATCTGGCTGTCCACCGGGGGGCTGCCCTCGGCGGGGTACCTTGGTATAGGTGCCGTCCGGCTGCATTTCCCGGCATTGACGGTATCGCGCAGCTGCAGGTCAGGATGCCGCGCAGCTTTGCGATGGCGGGGTCATCCACCCGGACACCCACCTCCACACGGCGCTCGGTGTTGCGGGTCAGGAAAGTCGCCGGACGCAATGTAGATGCGCATCGCCTCACCGCTGCCGAAGCAGTAGATGCGGGAATGCTCAAGATACCGCCCCACCAGACTGCGGATATGCACTTTTCGGTGCGGCCCGGCACCCCGGCCCGCACGCAGCAGATGCCGCGCACGATCATATCCACCCGCACGCCCGCGCAGCTGGCCTCGCTGATCTTATCAATGATCTGCGGATCGTTGATGGAGTTGTTTTTCAGGATGATGGACGCAGGCTTACCCTGTATAGCCAGTGCAATCTGGCGGTCCATCTCCTCAAGCAAAACACTCTTGAAGCGCAGCGGCGCCACCAGCATCGTGTCTGCCTCGCTCGTCAGGCGCTGCAGGGCCATGTTGTTAAAGACGGCGCTGGCCTCCTCGCCGATCTCCTGCCGGGTCGTGATGAAGGACAGGTCGGTGTACAGCTCGCTTGTCTTTTTTCATTATAGTTGCCGGTGCCGATCTGCGTCAAGTACTTATATTGGCCGTTGACGCGGCTGGTGATAAGGGTCAGCTTGGAATGGACCTTGTAATCGTCGAAGCCGTAGAACACAGTGCAGCCCGCGTCCTCGAGCTGCTTGGACCAGTCGATGTTGTTCTGCTCGTCAAAACGGGCGCGCAGCTCGACCATGGCCACGACCTCCTTGCCGTTTTCGGCGGCGGCGATCAGGGCGTTGACGATCTGGGAATCGCTGGCCATACGGTAGAGGGTCATCTTGATCGAGACCACATCCGGGTCGGCAGCCGCACGCAGCAGCATCTTGATGAACGGACGGATGCTCTGGTACGGATAGGCCAGCAGCACATCATGCTTGCGGACCTCGGTATACAGGTCATAGCCCGCCGGGGCCTGCATCGGCCTGGCCGCCGGGTAGAACAGGTCCGCATGGCCGCTGTCGCCCGAGATGCGCCCTGCAAGCTTGAACAGCGCACCTGCATCAAGGGGCGAGGTCTGGGTATAGCAGCGATCCGCCGGGACCACCAGCTTGTCCCGCAGGAATTTTCACGACCTCCTGCGGAGCCTCGGGCCAGAACTGCAGCCGAACGGCAGCCAGCTTGCGGCGTTTTTTCAGCAGCTCGCTCATGACATCGCGGAAGTCCACATCGTGGTCCATCATGCCCTCGTCCACCGTGATGTCGGCGTTGCGGGTCACACGGAACAGACACTGCTTCTGCACGGTGCTGGCTGTAAAGATCGTAGCGGCGTAGTGGGCGATCAGCTCCTCCACAAAAGCGAAGCAGGCCGTCTCGCCGTCCTTGACGAAAAGCACCCGCTCAAACTGGCTGCTGACCGGCACGATGCCGTAGCTGACCCCCTCGTTTTTGGAGTGCAGCTGGGCAATATAGTAGATGTCCTTGTTGTTCAGGAAGGGGAACGGATGGCGGGAGTCCACGATCTGCGGGCTGAGCAGGGGCAGCAGCTCACGCTGGAAGTAGGTTTTCCAGAAATGCTCCTGCTGCTTGCTGAGCTTGGTAAAGTCCACCTTGTGGTAGCCCTGCTCCGCAAGCGCCGACACAAGATGCTGGAAGTATTTATCGCATTTTGCCTGCAGCTCCGCCACGCGCGGCGTGATGGCATTGATCTGCTCTGCCGCCGTCATGTGGGTGACGTTGTCGGTCTTGTTGGTTTTCAGCAGCGTCTGGTCGTACAGCGAGCCGACGCGGACCATGAAGAACTCGTCCATATTGCTGCCGAAGATGGCGGCAAACTTGATGCGCTCCCCCAAAGGCACTGTTTTTTCCTTGGCAAGGGCCAGAACGCGGCTGTCAAAATCCAGCCAGCTGAGTTCGCGGTTGATGAAGATGCTCTCCGGCTTTTTTTTCCAAATGGATCTCCTCCTATTTATTTTGCGGCGGCAAGTCCCGCCCAGCTTTCTGTCATGCGTAGAGATATGCCCCCTGACCGCAGCTGCATCGGCCAGCGATGCAAAGGCACCGTGCTCTGTGCGGTATGCCACCAATGCTGCGGCCTTCCGCGGGCCAAGGCCCGCCAGCGCGGTCAATTCCTCGGCCGTGGCCGTGTTGATGTCGATAAGCTCCGGCCCGGCGCAGGGGGTTTGCGCTGCCGTGACCGGGGCATAGGCGGCGGCCGGACGCTGCGGCTGCCACACGGGGGCGATCAGGAACAGCGCACCGGCCGCGATAAGCACCACTGCCAGCGCAGCCGCCAGAATCTGTTTCTGCGTTGTCTGCATTGCCTGTTCCCCCGCCTTCCATTGATTTTTAATTATAGCACATTGCGCCAAAAAAAAGCATCCGCTTTCGCGGGATTTTACACAAAATATACGATTTTCCTGCTTTAGCGGCGGTGTTTTTCCCGGCAAGGGGTCTGCATCGACCATAACCACATCAGTGCCGATGCTGCGGATGCTCTCCCACGGAAGGATAAGGTCATCCTCGCACCCCAGCAGGCCAAAGCAGTGCGCGCGCCCGCGCAGAATGACGGACTGCAGCCGTCCGCCGTTTTCGTCAAAGGCCAGATCATCGATGCGGCCGAGGTTTTCACCGTTTTTAAGCCGGATGACATCCTTACCGCTCAATTCACGCAGCGTCATGGCAGCACCCCCTTCTCTGCCATCCTATGCAGCAAAAAGGAATTGTTTCCTTGCCGGATTGCGTGTATAATAAGGATGAGAAACAAAAGCAGACCCTTACCGGAGGTTTTTATGTATAAAAAATATTATTTTTGATTTCGGCGGCGTTGTTGTGGATTTTGCCCCCAAGGACTTTTTGATGGATCACTTTATGAACCGCCGCGCCGAGGAGGAGACCTACGCGCTTGTGTTCGGCAGCCAGGAATGGCTCGATCTGGACCGCGGCATCATCAGCCGGGAGCAGGCCAACCAGCTCATGCTGGAAAACGCCGCCCGCGCCAACCGCGTGTTTGAGGTGCAGACCTGCATCGAGGAGTGGGCTGCCATGATGCAGACAAAAAAGACCACCGTGCAGATCATGCGCAAGCTGAAAAGTGCAGGCTACCGCCTGTATTACCTGACGAATATGGCATCCGATATGATGGACGAGCTGCGCCAGCGGGAGTGGTTCTCACTGTTTGACGGCGGCGTTGCCTCCTGTGATGTCCATCTGCTCAAGCCAGAGCCGGAGATCTTCACCACGCTGATGCAGACCTGCAACCTTGCGTATGACGAGACGATCTTTGTGGACGACACAAAAGGCCAATGCCCAGGCCGCGTACAACCTGGGCATCACGGGCATCCTGTACAAGAACCCGAAATCCTTTACCCGTGCGCTGGGTGCGTGCGGGATCGAGGTGGACTGATTTTCTGCTCTCCTGCTTTGCAGCCAAGCGGCATCCCGGCGGATGCCGCTTTTTTGGCTGCATATCTGCGCCTTTGATACGGCTGAGCGCGGCCTTTTCCAGACGGCTGACCTGTGCCTGACTGATGCCGATTTCCCGGGCAACCTGCGTCTGGGTCTTGCCGCCCAGATAGCGCAGTGCAATGATACGGCGTTCCCGCGCAGAGAGCCCGCACCGTATCACGGAACATCATATCGCTGATCCAGCTTTCCTCCCGGTTGCGTCCCGCAGCTGATCGACCACGGCAAAGCTGTCCTCTCCGTCCGAGTAGATCGGCTCATACAGGCTTGTGGGCGTCACGGCGGATTCCAGCGCCAACGCCACATTCTCCGGGGCTTTGCCCCACCTGTGCCGCAATCTCGGAGATCTTCGGCTCGCGGCCGTTTTTCTTTTGCAGTTCCTCCCGCGCGCGCATTGAGTGGCAGGCCAGATCGCGGATGGAGCGGCTGACCCGCACGGCATTGTTGTCCCGCAGATAGCGCTTGATCTCACCCACGATCATCGGCACACCGTAGGTGGAAAACCGCACATTCTGCGACGGGTCAAAGTTGTCGATGGCCTTGATAAGCCCGATGCAGCCGACCTGAAACAGATCGTCCATGTTCTCGCCGCGCCCGGCAAACTTCTGCACAACGCTCAGCACCAGACGCAGGTTGCCCTGCACCATCTCCTGCCGGGCCTGCCTGTCCCCCTGCCCGCGCCGCCTTGATGAGCCGGCTTTTTTCCGCTTCGCTCAGCACCGGCAGGCGGGCTGTATCCACACCGCATATCTCGACTTTTCCTGCATACATCCTTTCAACCCCCAAATCAAGCATTTCCTTGCTGGGAGTATAGGCAGCTGTGTGCGTTGGCAAACCGGCAAATTTTGGGCAGCACCGCACACGCCCTGCCGCTGCGGCATAGCATACGGAAAAGGAGGGCTTGTTATGGTAGATTCCCTGTGGTTTGTCCTGACGCTGGTGCTGCTGGCGGTCGTGTCCGTGGCGTTGGTGCTGGTGCTGATCCTTCGGCGGGAGGAGACCCGCCCCGCACGCGAGACACGCACGGAATATTTACATCCCGACTACGGTCAGGCGTGCGGGTTCCGGGTAGCCTCTGCCCCCAGCAGCGAGGTCATTCTGCCCTATCGCTACTGGCTTATCGAGGAGCGGGTGTCGGAAATCGACTACGACATTGTGCCGGGCCGCCGCATGAGCCTGCGCACTGCAAAGCAGGGGCAGATGCTTTTTACCCCACCGACTTCTTTGAATTTGCCTTTGAGGATGTCCAGCAGTACGATATTGACGGCATCACCGTCACCCAGCGGCAGAACGCCGGGCGCATCTCCAGCATCTTCTGGGTGCGGGACGGCTATGAGTATCTGCTCTACCCATGCAGCCCGAGATGAATATGACCGCCGGGCTGGCCGTACCGTTTGTGACAAACACCCGGGTGGAGCCGGCAGTGTAGAAGGCATTGCCCTGTAGGGGCCACAGATTTTTAGCCCACCGCCTCCAGCTCCCGGCGCAGGCGGCGGATAATGCGCTTTTCCAGACGGAGATATAGCTCTGTGGAGATGCCCAGCGTGTCGGCCACCTCGCTTCTGGGTATGCTCCCTTTTCATGGTTCAGGCCGAAGCGCAGCTCCATAATGCGGCGCTCCCTCGGGGAAAGCCGGCCGACCGCCCCCCGCAGGGCGGCGCGCTCAGCGCTGCGCTCCAGTTCCTCCCCAACCTGCGGGTCATCGCTGGTCAGCACATCCATCAGCAGAAGCTCGTTGCCGTCCGTGTCGGTATTCAGCGGCTCGTCAATGCTGGCATCCTGCCGCCGGTTGGAACTTTTTCGCAGGTACATCAAATTTCATTCTCGATACATCGGCTGGCGTAGGTCGCCAGCTTGATGTTTTTCGTAGGTTCAAAGGTGTTGACCGCCTTGATAAGGCCAATCGTGCCTATCGAGATCATATCCTCAATGCCAGCCGACGGTGTCTCAAACTTTTTGGCAATGTACACGACAAGTCGCAGATTATGTGTAATGAGCAGATCCCGTGCCGGGGGGCCCCCGGGCGAGTGCGTGCAGCCAGCGCCTCACGCTCCTGCTCGGGCGGCAGGGGGCGGCGGCAGGGTATCGGCCCCATTGATGTAGTGCAGCTCCTGCGGGGCGGCCAGCCGCCAGCCACAGCAGGTACAGTTCTTTGAGCATGTCTTGTTTTCCCCTTACATGAAATCACTGCCGTAAAGCGCCTCATAGTCGGTGCTGCCGAAGCTGCGCGGCGCAAATACCACCGCGCTGCGCCCCAGCCCCAGCACGCCCTTCTCGGTGATAAGGCTGATGCCCTGCACTGCAAAGCCGGGCAGCAGTCCTTTCTCTGCCGCCGTGCCGCAGGGCACCAGCCGCAGCCGCGTGCCGGGCGGCGGGTCGGCATGGTCCTGCCCTGCAAACCACTGCGCGAGGAAGGCATCCGCAGCGGCAGGCAGCCGTGCTCTTGCATCTGGGTAGCTGACGACCAGCACCGGCAGGCAGGTCAGCGGGTCCTGCAGATGACAGCCCGTGTCCAGCGCTGCCCGCAGACGGACAAGCTGGCCGCACAGCTCAAACTCCAGCCCCGCCGTTTTTTACAGGCGGCTCCCGCCGGGAAAGGGAGCCGCAGTCCCAACTCAACAGCCGCACAGCACCCCCCGCACAGCCCCAACAGCAGCAGCGGCGAGATGTGCAGGTAGACCGTCAGGTTGGCTGCGTCCAGCCACCGCGCCCCGGTGTTCAGCATGACGAGCATCACCACCCCCGCCAGCGCAATGTTGAGTGCCGCATACCAGCAGGCCGCCGTCAGCAGACGGCGCAGGCTGCGCCGCCCAAAGGCCGCCGCCGTGATGCCCAGTGCCGTGGCGATCTTGTAGGCAGCCTGCACCGGATAGGGCTGCGGCGGGGCAAACAGAACAAGGGCCGAGAGCGCCGCCAGACCGCTGCCCGCCAGCATCCGGCCAAAGCCCGCCCGCTGGCCGCTGAGCGTCCCCGCCGCCAGCAGTTGGAAATAGGCCAGCAGAAAATTGGTCAGCAGCAGCACATCGAGATATACCACCGTTTTGATACGCCCACCTCCCCTTTTTGCCGCCATGCTACCACTATATGCGCTGGTGGAAGAGAAAATCCGCGGACGGTGGGATGTGCGAAAAGCTGACAAGATGAATGCCTTCCCCCACGGGGGAAGCCAAACCAAACAAAACGCCCCGCTGCAAAAATACAGCGGGGCGCAGGAGCTTATGCTGTTTTACTTGGAGGCACAGCCGGAGCAGCTTGCACAGGAGGTGCAGGCGGGGTGCTCCTCTGCCCAGATACGCTCGGCAGAGGGCGTCCACTGGTCAGCGTAAGGGGCGGCAGCGGCGGAATACATCATCGGTGGATTCCGGCTGCTGCGCATATCGGTGCTGTGCGCACCGCTGCGCTTGCCCATCTCACCCAGCAGCTCGGGGGTTTTCAAGCATCGGGCAGGGGCGCAGGTGGTTGTTGTTGAAGGGCTGGCCCTTGTGGTATTCCTTGAACAGGGGCTGCTGCAGGCACTCGAGCAGGCTCTTGTCATGGATATTGGCGTTGGAGTAGTGGATGAAGACGCAGGGCTCCACATCGCCGGCCGGGTTGATATGGGCATACTGGCGGCCGCCGGGCAATGCAGCCGTCGATGTACTCGCCGTCGTTCTGGAAGTCGATGCAGAAGATCGGCTTGCCGCCGGTAAAGCCGCGGATCTCACGGACGCGGTGGATCATGTACTCGCGCTGCTCGGCGTTGAGCATCAGATCGACATTCGCGCCGTCACCGATGGGCATGTAATGGAAGTACCAGTTGAAGCGAACACCGTGGCTGATGAGCATATCCATGAACTCATCGCTTGTGACAGCCTTATAGTTGGCGCTGGTGTAGCAGATGGAGGTGCCGAACAGCAGACCGTTCTCCTTCATCAGATCCATGGCGTGCATGACGCGGTCATAGACGCCCTCGCCGCGGCGGTCATCGGTGGCATCGCCGATGCCCTCAATCGAGATGAAGAAGGCCATGTTGCCCACTTCCTTGACACGGTCGCAGAAGGCCTGGTCGATCAGGGTGCCGTTGGTGAACAGATGGAACACAGAACTCTGGTGCTTGGCAGCCAGCTTGAACAGATCCTCCTTGCGGCAGGTCGGCTCACCGCCGGTGCACATGTACCAGTGGATGCCCAGTTCCTCGCCCTCGGTGACGATACGGTCCATATCCTCAAAGCTCAGGTTCAGGCGGTTGCCGTACTCGGCAGCCCAGCAGCCCTTTGCAGTGCAGGTTGCAGGCAGAGGTCGGGTCGAACAGCAAAATCCACGGCATGTTGCAGTCGTACTGCTTGCGCAGCTCCATGACATAGTTGTAACCGGCAAACATGCCCTCATACACAAGGTTCAGGGCGTTCATCTTCAGGATATGGGGGTCGATCTCGTTGATTGCCCTGTAGGCGTACCCCATCCACTTGCTGTTGGGGTCGGACACAAAGGCGCGGACCTTATCCCAGTCAGCATCGGGGTAACGGTGTGCCAGCAGAGGCTGAGCCAGATTGACGAGCTTGACGGCCTGCTCGGCCATATTTTCAGGACCCTTGCCGCGCACTGCCTTGATGGCAGAGTCAAGGGCGGCGCTGAAACGCTGCGCGCTGGGCGGCATGGACTACTTTATTCATCGGCATAGTTGATTGCACTCCTTTTTCTCTCCGTTAGCGTATGCCCTATTGTAGGCTTTTTTTCGCCGCAGTGTACATAGACAAAAGCCGGCGAATGTTCAATTAGAAAGCCCTGTTCCCGGCCGCGGCGGGCAAAACCAAACACTCGGGATAATTTGTCATACAAATCACAGCGCAGGTCCTGCGGGGAATTTCACGAATCATTTGCACTTGACGTAGAAAATGTGTTATAATGCAGGTACGCTGTTTACCACCCCATTTGCAGGAGGATCACTATGCCTCGTTCCAATCAAACCAAACATCTGCTGGCCGAAAGCCTGCAGGAGCTGATGGTCACGACCCCGCTTGAAAAAGATCTCGGTCAACGACATTGTGGATCATGCGGGCGTAGGCCGCAACACCTTCTACTACCATTTTGAGGACAAGTACGACCTCGTCAACTGGTATTTCCAGAGCGGCATCACCCACAGTTCCTTGTGGAACGCGGCGCCTACACCAGCTGGGATTCCCTGCTGGCAGCTATCAGGGATTATTTTTTTGGAAAACAAGGTGTTCTACTGCAACGCTTTTTTGGCCTACAACGGCCAGAACAGCCTGCAGAAGTACATGTTTGATTACCTGTGCTCTATTTTTGAGCAGAACGCCCGGGAGCTGAACCCCTGACATCAGCGCCAGCGAGACATGCGCCATCGGCCAGTTTTTTTCCGGCGCGCTGATGGGGATCCTGATCCCGTGGGTGCTTGGCGGCATGCGCACCAACGGCCTTGTCATCTCCGATCTGACGATCCCGGTGTTCAACCATGACATCCTGCAAAAGCTGCTGCGCGGCGATACCTGAAAAGACAAACGACCCTGTAACGATGATACCATCGGTACAGGGTCGTTTTTTGTTATTATTTGCGGTTTCAGCCCAACTGCAGGGGGAAGGAGCAGCCCTGCGGCAGCGCATTGCCGAAAACCATGTGCTCCGAGATACGCTGATTCAGGTAACTCACATCGCCGTCCCAGTCGAGCAGCAGAACCGGCTTGCCGGTCTCCATGCGGCCCTCCACAATGCTGCGGCGCAGTCTGTGGGAGGCTTCGTCCGAGATGCCGTTTTTGCGGGCGCAAACGCAGAACAGTGTCTCCTGCGCGATGCTCTCAAGCCAGTCGTCCTGCATGACCTCGTCCACGGTGTCGTCATCGACCAGAACGGTCAGGGCGTAGAACATGTTCTGCGCCTTCATACGGCGGGCGGCGCGGCAGGCCTCGGGGGTCAGCCCGGCGTGTTCAACAGCGGCATCACCACCAGATTGCGGCAGGCCGCCAGCGCAGCAACGCAGTCCTCGGTCAAGGCGGCGGGGTCTGCCAGCAGACCGAAGGCCGTTTGAGGGTTGGCCTTTGCCAGCGGCACGACCTGCGCCGGATCAGTAGAAAGGGCATCCAGCAGCCAGACATAGCTTCCTTGCTTTTGCCGCCTCGGAGGATCATCTCCGCCAGGCGTTCGTCCCCGCAGCGTGCCGCTGTGATCCAAGAAGTAGGCTGGCCGTCCGCATCGGCCTTCTTTTTTCAGCTCGCTTGCACCGTAGATCAGGCCGCAGAAGCCCATATTGACGCCGACCGTGCAGATGCGATCCTCCTCCACGGTATCCAGCAGGCGGTGGATCAGGCTGTAATAGCAGCTGTCCGTGCGCTGCAGAGCCTTTTGCGCGTAGGCAAAAAAGTCTTTCTGCTGCGGCTTTTTTGCCAGTGTGGCGCACATATCCACATAGTTGCGCAGCTGCCGGAAGCCCCCGCGGCGGATATCCCCCACCGCGCGGTGCGCCAGCGTCATCGTAAAGCTGCGTGTACTGTTATAGTCCATTGGCAAAGCGTTCACTCGCTTTCATTTCATTTTAAAGGCAGACACTCATACATTCCATGAATAGCATAGCAGATGCAGCCAAGGATTGCTATAGACAAAAAAGGGTGGATTGTTTTGAATTTTTACTTTAATTCCACCACGGTCACGCCGCTCTCGCCCTCGCCGTAGCGACCCAGCCGGAAGCTTTTGACCGCCTTGTGGGTGCGCAGATGCTTCTGGATGGCCGTGCGCAGCGCGCCGGTGCCGTTTCCGTGGATGATATACAGGGTGGACTGCCCGCGCAGCATGCCGCTGTCGAGGAACTTGTCCACCTCGTTGAGGGCCTCGTCCACCGTGTAACCCAGCAGGTTCAGCTCCATGCTGGTCTTGCGGGACTTATCCAGCTGCACGCGGGTGGAACGACGCGGCTCGGCCGGCTTGCGCTTTTCCATCTTGTCAGGGGCACGCAAGTTGGACAGCGGAACCTTTGTTTTCATGATGCCGGCGCGGACCTCCACCATGCCGTTGCGGTCGGGGCGCGCCGTAACGGTGGCCGTCTGGCCCAGATCGGCAATGATGACCTCCTGACCGATCTGCACTTCTTTTTGAGCGGGACGAACTCTTTGACAGGCTTCGGCTTCGCATCGGTCTGCTTGAGCAGGCTCTCAGTGTCCTTGCGGGCGATTTCCCGGGCGCGCACAGCACGCTGGGCCGCGCTGGTCTTTTCGTCCTTCTGGATACGGCGCAGCTCATTGGTCAGGCTGTAGGCCTCGTTCTGCACCTGCTGCATCAGGTCATGGGCCTGACGGCGGGCGTTCTCCAACTCCTCCTCACCCTTTTTGATGAGGTCATCCCGCTTTTTCTCGGCGCTTTCCAGCGCATGCTCTGCATCGTACTTGGCCTGCTCGGCCTCGGCCTGCGCCTCCTTCAGCTGGACCTTCAGATCGTCCAGCTGGGACAGCACGCTGTCCAGCCGCTTGTCATCGTTCGACATGTGATTGCGCGCGGCATCAATGATCTCCTGCGGGATGCCCAGCTTTGCGCTGATCAGGAAGGCGTTCGATTTGCCCGGCACGCCGACACTGAGTTTATAGGTGGGCATCAGCGTTTCGACGTTGAATTCGCAGCTGGCATTGACGACGCCGGGCGTTTCCAGCGCGTAGACCTTCAACTCGGCGTAGTGGGTCGTCGCCATGAGCAGACTGCCCTGACGGCGCAGCCGTTCCAGAATGCTGACGGCCAGCGCTGCACCCGCTCGGCAGGGGTCGGTGCCCGCGCCCAGCTCGTCCAGCAGGGTCAGGGGTCGCCGGGCCGGCCAGCTCCAGAATGCCGCTGATTTTTTTCATATGGCCGGAGAAGGTAGACAGGCTCTGTTCGATGCTCTGCTCATCGCCGATGTCAACGAGATATTCGTCAAAATGGCAGACAACGCTGCTCTCATGCGCGGGGGATCAGGAAGCCGTACTGCGCCATCGCGTTGAGCAGGCCGGCTGTTTTCAGCGAAACGGTCTTGCCGCCGGTGTTGGGGCCGGTGATAACAAGGGTGTCATAGTCGCTGCCCAGCTCAATGTCCACCGGCACGACCTTTTTTCTTGTCGATGAGCGGGTGGCGGGCCTTGTTCAGCTTGAAATAGACCTTGTCGCTGACAGCGGGCATAAAGGCGTTCTGCTCGACGGCCAGCCGTGCCTTGGCCAGCAGCAGGTCGATCTTGAGCATCGCGTCATAGCTGTAGGTAAACTGCGGTTCCAGCGAGCCGACCTGCGTCGAGAACGAGGTCAGGATGCGGGTGATCTCCTCCTGCTCCTGCGCGCGCAGCTGCATGATGCGGGCGTTGGCCTCGACGACGGCGGTAGGCTCTACAAAGACGGTCGCGCCTGTGGAGGATACGTCGTGGATGACGCCGCCGACCTCGCCGCGATACTCAGCACGTACAGGCACGACATAGCGACCGTTGCGCAGCGAAACCACAGCGTCCTGCAAAAATTTATTGGTGGTGGAGTTGCGGATGATATTATCCAGCTTGGTGCGGATGGAATCCTCGGTCTGGCGGATTTTGCGGCGCAGATCGTGGAGCATTACACTGGCGGTGTCGGCCATCTCCTCCGGTGAGAGGATGCTCTCGCTGATTTGTTTTTCCAGCACCGGCTGCGGGGGCCAGCGAGAAAAAACAGATCGTCCGTGGGCAGCATCTCATGCTCACTCAGGCCATACCACTGGGACAGGCCCGAAAAATTGCGCAGCGTTGCGGCGATCTCCAAAAGCTCCCCCCCATCGAGGGATGCCTCCCTTGCGGGCGTGGGCAACAATGCGGCGCACCTCGTGCACGCTGCCAAAGCGGGGACTGCCGTTTTTGATAAGCAGTGCATTGATGGCATTGGTCTGGGCCAGGTCGTAGCGCTCATCCTCCACGGTGGGAGCCGGCTCCAGCGCCTGCATCATCTCCTTCGTCTCCCGACAGGCGCAGAGCTGCACGGCCCGGCAAGGACCTTGTCCAGTTCCAGTGTTGTTTTATAGGCGGTATCCATACAGGGTCTTGGTCTCCTTATTCAAGTACAGTTTTGAGAAAGTCCAGCGTTTTCAGCCCATGTTCCAGGTTCGCCAGCGTGTACTGCTCACTCGTGCGGGAAAGCTCTTTTCAGACTCTCCGGTGAGATCTTGAAGCCGAACAGCTTTTTATCCTCCGCAAGGCAGATATGGCGCAGGGCATAGAGCGCACCGTTATCCAGATTGGTGATATGCCGCGCTTTTTCGGCACAGGCCGCGCAGAGCAGGCGGCCCCTCCACAGGGTCGAGGTAGAAGTCCCCGCCCTCATACTTACCGCAGCCGGCGCAGGCCAGCACATCGGGCATATAGCCCGCAAGGGTCAATGCGCGCAGTTCATAGATGGCCTTCAGTTGGCGGCAGGGGTAGCTGCGCTCACTGAGCATGTACAGGCAGTTCAGCAGCAGCCGCAGCTGGGCGTCCGCCTCCGGAGGGGCGGGGCAAGCTCCATGGCGATCTCCGCCATATAGCTGGCCAGCGCCATCCCTCGATGGTGGCCGAGATGCCGTGGAACACCTTTTTGACCTGCGCGTTGTCCACAAAATAGTGGCTGCGGCCGCTGGAGAGGGTAAATTCCGAATAACAGAAGAGCCCCCTGTTGCGCTGAACAGGGCGCTTTCATCCGCAACTGCCGCGGGCCGATGCCGATACGACCCCCAGCTCAGGCGTCAGGATCGTGATGATCCTGTCCGCCTCCCCCCACCTTGACCTGACGCAGCACAAGTCCTGTCGTTGCCGTCTGCATACATGCCCTCCTGCGCTGCGTTTTGCTGCAATTTGTACGCTAAATAGTCATAAATACTGCCAGACTGCGCAAAGCGCAGCCAGCCTCCCGCCGCGTCAGTCATACCGGTCACCCCCATGGGTACAGTGTAACAGAGGGGGCGCGGGGATGTTGGCGGAATACGGAATAAAATAAATTTGCGGATGCTGTAGGGGCCGGACATGTCCGGCCCGCGGCCTTACGGATAATGCTCTATAACGGGTAGGCTGCGGGCGGGGCATGCCCCGCCCCTACGATGTGCAGCATCATTACGGCTTGGCGAACCCCAGCGAGTTCAGCTGCAATTCGTTGTCGCGCCAATCCTCGCGGGACCTTGACCCAGCACTGCAGGTTGACCTTGACGCCGAGCAGCTCCTCAATATCCATCCGGGCGGCGGAGGCGATTTTTTTGAGCATCTGGCCCCCCTTGCCGATGATCATGCCCTTGTGGCTCTTGCGTTCGCAGTAGATGTCCACATCAATGTCGATGAGGTCCTTGTCGGGGCGCTCCTTAAAGCGCTCGACCACAACGGCAATGCCGTGGGGGACCTCCCTCACGCAGGAACAGCAGGGCCTTCTCGCGCACCAGCTCTGCCACCAGCTCCTTTTCCCGGCATATCGGTGAAGGCATCGTCGTCAAAGTAGTGCGGGCCTTCATTGCCGTACGGCTTGAGCATGGCAAACAGCTCATCACAGCCAGTGCCGTCCTTAGCCGAGATCGTGACGATGTGGTCAAAGCAGCCAAATTCCTCCAACTGCTTTTTGCGGGCCTCCAGCGCAGCAAAGCTGTCGAGCAGGTCCACCTTGTTGATAACGGCGATGGCAGGCCCGCCCTTCTGCAGCGCCTTGACCATCGTCAGCTCTGCATCGGTAAACTCCCCTGCCGGCTCAAACAGCATCATCGTCACATCAACATCCTTGAGGCTGGCGGCGGCGGTCTGGGTCATGCGGGCGTCCAGCTTGTTGCGGGCCGCGTGGATGCCGGGGGTATCCATCAGCACATACTGCACCGGGCCTTTGGTGATGACGCCGGTGATGCGGCTGCGGGTCGTCTGGGGCTTTTTGGTCACGATCGCGACCTTTTTCGCCCACAAGGTAGTTGGTCAGGCTGGATTTGCCCACATTGGGGCGGCCGACCAGCGCCACAAATACGCTGGACGGCATTTCAGGAATCGGTTTTGCCATTCGGTTGTTTGCCTTTCTCTGTTGAGTTGGAAGAACGGAAAAAATAAATTTGTAAAATACGATCAGCGTGAGCAGAAGCCACAGCGGGCGTGTCGGCCGCGCGGTAAAGGCCGCCCACAGAATGTCCAGCCGCGGCCAGAACAGGCATACCGCCACAACGACCGTGCCGATGGCCATGACAAGCACCGCCCCTGCCGCCATATCCTTGGCTGCGCCTGCGGTCCACCAGTGGGTGGTATCGGGCTTGTCCACCGCACGCTCAATGGCGGAGTTGACAAGCTCCAGCGCCAGCACCGCCGCCACACAGAGCGCGATCAGAGCTGTTTCCACCGCAGGCAGCTGCGCCCAGTAGGCTGCCACAAAGGCATAGAGCGCCGCACACAGATGAAAGCGGAAATTGCGTTCCTCCCGTATGGCGGCGCGTATGCCGTTGTAGGCATAGACAAAGCCCCGGGCAAAATGCGTCAGCTTCTCAAATTTCATCGCTCGTATACGAAACCGTGCGGGGCAGGCCCAGCTGGATCAGGACGGCTTCTTCTTTTTCGCGCATGCGCACAGCCTCCAGACCGCCGGCCTCATGGTCGTAGCCCAGCAGATGCAGCATGGAATGTACAGTCAGGTACGCGACCTCGCGCTGCAGGGAGTGGCCGTACAGCTCAGCCTGCTCCATCGCGCGCTCCATCGAGATGACGATGTCTCCCAGCAGCTTGCAGCCGTTGTCCTCGTCGATATCATACTCGCCGTTTTCACCCAGAGGAAAGCTGAGCACATCGGTGGCGGAGTCCTTACCGCGGTACTCCCGGATTCAGCTCGTGGATGCGGTTGTTATCCACAAATGTCACGCTGATTTCGGCCGGACCGTCAAAATGCTCGAAATCCAGCACCGCATTACAGCTGCGGCGGATCAGGATGCGCAGGCCGGAAGGGACCTTTACCACATTCTGGTCGTTCGTGATCAATACCTTATTGGACATGGAAATCGACCTCCGTTTTCATTTTATTTATGGTTTGCTTCGCCGCGGGTCTTCTCCTCGGCGGCTTTTTCATAGGCTTTTACGATCTGCTGCACCAGCCTGTGGCGCACCACATCCTTTTTCGGTCAGACGCACCTGCGCGATGCCCTCGACATCCTGCAGGACATGCAGTGCATCGATCAGACCGCTGCGGACCTTTGTCGGGCAGGTCGATCTGGGTCACATCACCGGTGACAACGACCTTGCTGCCGACACCCATGCGGGTCAGGAACATCTTCATCTGCTCGGGCGTTGTGTTCTGCGCCTCGTCCAGAATAATAAAGGCATCGTCCAGCGTGCGCCCGCGCATATAAGCCAGCGGCGCGACCTCAATAACCTGCTTTTTCAAACAGCTTTTGAAAGGTTTCTGCACCCACAGATCGAACAGACCGTCATAAAGCGGACGCAGGTAGGGGTCCACCTTATTCTGCAGGTCGCCGGGCAGGAAGCCCAGCTTTTTCCCCCGGCTTCTACCGCCGGGCGGGTCAGGATGATACGGCTGACATCCTTGGACTTGAACGCCTTGACCGCCATGGCCACCGCCAGATAGGTCTTGCCGGTACCGGCAGGCCCCACGCCGAAGGTGATGGCGTTTTTGCGGATGGCGGCCAGATATTCCTTTTGCCCCACAGCGTTTTTGGGGTGAATGGGGCGCCCTTTGGCGGTGACGGCAACGAAATCATCCGTCAGCTCCCGCAGACGCTTTTCTTCCCCGCCGTGGGCCAGACTGATGCAGTACCGCACAGTCTGCTCCTCAACGGGGTGTGGTTCTCCATCAGGGTCACCATGCCGTCCACAGCGCGGGCAGCGGCGTCCACATCACGCTGCTCCCCCCGTAAAGCGCAGCACCGAGCCGCGGCAGACTGCCGTGACGCGGAACTCCTTTTCCAGCAGATGGATGTTCTGGTCCCCGCTGCCGAAGATGGCCGCTGCCAGCTCAATGCTGGCCAGTTCAAGAGATCGTTCTGCCAAATTTGTATCCTCCCGATCATCGGGCATTGCCGCATCCCTCTATGCACCAACGCGGTAATGCCACAGCTATACATTTTAGATTATATCACAGTTTTCTGCAAAAGAAACTGTGAATATTGCACAAAAAATTTCACCGGTGATTTCGTCACACTACGCAAAAAATGTTGAATCATTGCCGCGCGGCGATGTCCGCCGTAAAAATGTAGGTCACACAGGCCTGCACCGTCTGATTTTGTGCGGAAATTTCGCGCTGCTCCGCCTCTATCTCAGCATCGGGAAATTCCTTGCGAGAAGCTGCGCCCGGCAGTCGCGCAACGCCAGCGCGGCGGCGGTCCTCTCGGGTAGGTCAGCGTCTGCACAGCCCGCTCCCGGCTTGTCACACGGCAAAGGCAGCCGGGCAGTGCCAGGCGTCCCAGACGCAGGGGCTGCCATTCTGTCTGCATCTCTGCGCTGCGCAGCGGTGCGCCGGTCTCCTCCGTGCGGGTATAGCCGGGCAGATACAGCGTTGTCCGCTCTGTGCTGCGGCCCGTATAGGCATAAGTCCTGACCGTCAGTGGCCGACTGGCCGTGTACTGCCGCTGCACCCGCGCCACAATGCGGCCCTGCGCGCCTTGTATCACCGCATTTCCCTTGCGGTCCGGCTTTTTCTGCGGCGGCCAGCGGTTGACCCGCCGTCACTGTCTGCCCCGGCTCCACCGCAGCAAAGCCGCTCTCGATCTCTACTGCCAAAATCACACCATCCGCCCTCGCGCCCCGCCGTGGGGCGGCGGCTCCCGGACAGTGCGGGTCTGGGCGGGGGGTGCTTTCGATGGAAAGGCAGCCGCCGATAAAATTCAGGCTGATCCAGCCGAATGTCTCACTGCGGCGCAAAGCCTTCGCCTGTGCCGCCTGCAGAAGCGGCTTTGTCAGGCGGGTCCCTTCATGGATAGCACAGTCGGCGAGCAGCTGACGCATCATGGGCTGCAGGTCGGCATCCATCGCGCCGAAGATCCACGCACCAAACAAACCCGCCCAGAAATTTCAGCAGCACCAAAAACAAAATCATGCCCGCCACCAGCCCGGGGCGGGTCTGCAGCAAGACCTCGGCGCGGCGGCCGGGGCCGCGGCGCGCTGTCACCGTGATGACCCAACCGCCGTCCGCCGCGATTTTTCCAGCCTGCGGCGGTCTGTATTCGGCGGCTGCACTGCAGCCGTCCTTCTGCCAGCGGACACGGCGCAGATGCACCCCCCTGCTGCAGCGGCATGGTTCAGGAAGCGGTGGATCTCCGGTCCCTGCACCGAAAAGCGGAAGGTATCCGCAGCCCAAAGCCTGAGTTTCACGGCTGCGTCACCTCCCCCACTTGCTGCGCAGCTCCACCCGCGTGAAGCGCCCGGCCAGTATCAGTCTTTTCCCCGCGAAGGATTCTATCTGCAGACCCTCGCCATACAATGTTACCAGAGTGTCGCCCATATCCAGGCAGATGCGCTGCGGGGTAAAGTCCAGCACCCGGCGGCAGCCATCGGTCAAAAGGCTACCGCCGCGCAGCTCCAGCTCCGGCAGGCGGTAGAAGTTCTCGGGCGGCGGGGCGGCCAGTGGGCGCAGCTCGGGGCGCTGCCACGGCGCTTGCGGGGATGCGGCTTTTTTGGTTTCATGGCTGTTCCCTCCCCACCCAAAAGCTGTCAGTCCAGTATACGCAGTGAGGTGCGCAATATGAACAACACAAAAAATCGACTCTGCACATTGGCGGCGCTCCCTGCTGGGGGTGCTGGTTCTGGCCGCCCCCAAGGCCGCCGCGCAGGGTTTTGCCGCGGGCACGGCTCTCTGCCTGCAAAGCGTGCTGCCCGCGCTGTTTCCGTTCTTTGTGGTGTGCGAGCTGCTGACCGCCGCCGCACCACCCGCCGCGCTGTTGCGACCCATGCAGCGCGTGCTGGGGCTTGCCTCGCCCGATACAGCGCAGGCCGTGCTGCTCTCATGGGTGGGCGGGTACGCCGTCTGCGCAAGGCTGGCCGGGCAGCTGTACAGCGGCGAGCGCATACCACGGCAGGACGCGGTGCGGCTACAAATTCTGGGCTGCTGCTCCGGGCCGGGGTTTGTCATCGGCTGTGTGGGCGGGCTTCTTTTGGGCAATGTGCGGCTGGGCGTGGTGATGTACACGGCACAGCTTGCGGCCAATCTTGGCGCGGCGGCGCTGCTGCGCCTTGCCGGGGCGGATGCCTCCCCGCCGCCCGCCGGGCCCGCGCAGCGTCCGGCACAGTGCGCCATAGCTGCCCCGGATGGGACCACCCTTCCCGGCGCGATTTCCGCTGCGGTGACCTCCTCACTGTCTGTTTGTGGGTGCGTGGTGTTTTTTCGGCTTGCCGGGGCTGTTCTATGCCGGGTGCTGCCCCTGCCTGCGGCGGTTGTCAGCGCTGTGCTGGAAATTTCCGCCGGGTGCGCTGACCTTGCTGCTCTGGGCGGGCAGGCAGCGCTGTATGGGTGTTGCGGAGCGCTCAGCCTGCTGGGGGTATCGGTCTGGGCGCAGATTCAGCTGTTTGCGGGTGCGGCCTTCTGTCCGCGGGTGCTGTTCGTCAGCCGCTGTCTGCATTTTGTGCTGCTGCAGATAGCCGTGCGGCTCTGCGTGCGGGCTCTGCCCGGCGCGGCGGCCGTGTGTAGTACCCTGTCAGCGCGGGTGGTGCCGCTGTGGCGTATGCCGACCGATGCCGCCGTGTGGGGGGTTATCTTTTTGGCGGCAGCACTTTACAAGCTGCGACAAAGCCTTTATAATGAATAGTGGTATAATTTTGTGTTTTGGGGTGACGCTAATGTTTAAAAAGACCTACTACGGCGCGCACATTGCCCCTGCCTGTGCCTATTGCCTGCATGGTGCCGCCGCGGCCGACCCCAAAAATGGTTTTGTGCAAGCATAAGGGCGTTGTCTCGCCCTACTACTGCTGCCGCCGGTTCAGCTATGACCCCCTTGATGCGTGTGCCGCGCCGTCAGGTTCTGCCCGAGCTGGATCCGAAGGACTTTACGCTGGATGATTAAAAAGGAGAAATCATGGCCCACCCGAGAATTGAAACGCTCAAAAAGAGCTGGCACGAAAAACGCCCGTCACGCTGGTCTACATCCTGCTGCGCACCTCAGTCGTTTTGGTCATGCTGGCGCAGATTTTTAACCGCAATTTTGAAAACGTATTTCTCTGCGTTCTGACACTGCTGCTGTTTACGATGCCCGGCCTGTTGGAGCGCAAGCTGGATATCACCCTGCCGAACACTTTGCAGATTATCATTCTGCTGTTTATCTATGCGGCCGAAATATTGGGTGAGATTGGCGCGTACTACGTCACCTTCCCCTACTGGGACACCGTGCTGCACACGCTGAATGGTTTCCTCTGTGCGGCCATCGGCTTCTCCCTGCTGGACATTTTGAATCGGCACAACGAAGCGCGGTTTCATTGCTTTCCCAATATCCTGGCCATCACTCGTAGCGTTCTGCTTCTCGATGACGGTGGGCGTTATCTGGGGAACTTTTTTTTGAGGTGTACGATGGAGTCAGCTGTTCAACGGTATGCGAGAAGGACACGGTCGTCAGCACGATCGGCTCCATGCTGGACCCACCGGCGGCAACACCCCGTTGTGCTGAGGATCACCGATGTCATCATTGTTTGAGCCGACGGTACACCCCAGACCGCACTGGGTCTGGGCGGGTATCTCGACATTGGTCTGCGCTGGACTTGCGGCCAGCAATACGTAACTTT
>VOFK01000676.1_pt1 | contig 21830 bp, 30 predicted proteins | sample 5384121 | NCBI WGS metagenome assembly VOFK01 (sample SAMN12384730, study PRJNA508395) | human gut metagenome | isolation source: healthy gut J | host: Homo sapiens | reverse complement strand
GCTAAACTCTCTATCTTTGCATTACATTATATTGTTTGTATCAATGGGAGAAAAAGGAATGAAAATGGTTGGGGCAGTTGTGGCAAAAAGTTCCCTCAGTGTGGTGAAGATATTGCTGCAGTCAAGTGGCATACGCATTTACCGTCATCGTTCGGTAATCCGGAAGAGCTGCTGATACTGGCCAACGGCCCTTCGCTGAGCCGTACGGTGCAGGAAGCTCCGGAGTTTATAAAAGGAAAGACGCTGTTGGCAGTGAACTTTTGTGCCACTTCCCCGATGTTCGAACAGCTTCGGCCGGAAATCTACCTCATAGCCGATCCTTTGTTCTGGATTGTTCCTGAGAAGCGGGTGCAACTGTTTCAAACGCTTGCTGAAAAAAACCACTTGGCCAATGAATTTCTTTGTTCCGGCACGCGCCTTGAAAAACAAAGGAATGGCAGCCGATGCTGGCAGGCAATCCCAACATCAGGCTCTGCATTTACAACACCACTCCGATTGAAGGTTTTCAAGGTTTCTGCAATTGGATTTTCAATAGAGGGTGGGGAGTGCCGCGTCCGCATAACGTACTGATACCTTCCATAGCCATAGGACTGCGCCTGCCTTTCAGGAAAAATCTATCTGGCGGGAGCAGACCATTCCTGGTTGCCCGAGATTACAGTGACGGATGACAACGTGGTGCTGATGCACCAGAAACATTTTTATGACCAGAACAAGTCACAGGCGGCAACGGTGAAGCAGGAGAACCTGCATAGCGCACGGCTTTATACTATACTTTACCACATGTATGTGGCCTTTAAGTCCTACTTCGTGCTCGAAGCCTATGCGCGCCGGTTGGGCAAGGAAGTGATCAACGTTACGCCGGGCAGTTATATAGACGCTTTTAAACGAATGAAAGTATGAGAGACGGAATTATCATTCAGGCGCGTACCGGTTCGACCCGGCTGCATAACAAAATATTGCTTCCTTTCTATGGTGAGCAGCGTATTATCGACATTTTAATCGGAAATATCAAGCAGGCTTGCGCCGGCAAGACTATTGTGCTTGCCACTACCGACCGTCCGCAGGATGATATACTGGAAGAGGTTGCCCGCGAAGCAGGTATCTGTTGCTACCGGGGAGACGAGAACAACGTACTCGACCGTTTCATACAAGCGGCTGCGGAGTTCAATCTCGACCGCTTTATCCGCGTTTGTTCGGACAATCCTTTTCTGCGTCCGGACACTTTCCCGGCTTTCTTCAGGGAACATGATGCCCGGCCGGCGGACTACATCGCCTACGGCTTTGCTGACGGTCGCCCGACCATCAAGTCGCATTTAGGACTGTTTGCCGAGTTGACGACAACCGATGCCTTGCGTCGCGCCGCTGCTGCCACGCAGGAAAAGCTGTATATAGAGCACGTTACGATTTATCTCTATACGCATCCCGAAGTATTCAGCGTCCGCCTGCTGCCGTTGCCCGATGAATTGGAAGGGAGGTTGGACCTTCGCTTTACGCTCGACACAATGGAGGATTTCACCCTGTTGCAAGAACTTTACGCCGCTTTCTATGAACAGACCGACCGCAGTATCCACGCACTGCTCAGGTTGGTGGAAAAGCATCCGGAGTATCGCGTTAGGATGTTGGAGAATATTGCGAGGAACGAAAAGTAAGATATACTCCCATACTGATTATAATAACAGTTGCCGAATGAAGAGTACATACATTATCGGAGAAATAGGACAGAACCATAACGGTTCCGTCGATATCGCCAAGTTGATTGTAGATTTGGTGTCACGCCCTGTACGCGAAGAAGTCTTTAATCTGGAACTCCGTCCTATGGACGCGGTGAAGATGACCAAACGGGATTTGAATGAAGAACTGACCGATTCGCAGATGAACCGTCCCTACGACTCTCCCCACTCTTTCGGACGCACCTATGGCGAGCACCGCGCTTATCTTGAAGCTGACGGACGAGGAGCATTTCGAAGTTTACAAGCATGCCAAGTCATTGGGCCTGGACTTCGTGGAAACACTGTGCTCAAAAGGCTGCATGTCTTTATTGAAGCTCTTTACGCCCGACCGCCTCAAGGTGGCGAGTCGCGACCTTACCAACCTGCCGCTGTTGGAAGTGATGGCGGAAACCAGGATACCTATCATCCTTTCCACCGGTATGGCAGGCAAGAAGGAACTGGACGATGCTCTGGAGAGTTATTACCCGTTATCACAACGATATATCCATACTGCATTGCGTGTCGCAATATCCCACCCGGCCGGACAACCTGAACCTGAAAACGATTGCCTATCTGAAGCGCCATTACGGACAGTATCCTATCGGCTTTTCCGACCACACCATTGGCATTGCAGCTCCGGTGGTTGCCGTAGGAATGGGTGCGGAGATTATAGAGAAGCACATCACCATCGACCGCCGTATGAAAGGCACAGACCAGCAAGGCTCCTTAGGGCCGGACGGGGTGAACCGCATGATTCGCGATATCCGCATTGCCGAGCATTGGCTGGGCAGGGAGGAACTGTATATCGACCCTGCCGTCTCTGCCGCCAAAGTGAAACTGGAGCGTTCCATTGCTACGAACAAGGCGCTGCATCCCGGCGATATTATTAAGGAGGAGGATATTCACTTGCTCAGCCCGGGCGACGGATTCAAGTGGGCGGACTGCGATAAGGTGGTAGGCCGCCGCGGAAAAGATACCACGCAACGAGATTATTTATCCCGATTCTATCATTTAAAGTTTGGCACGCTTATGTTACCGAAGTTAGTAATTACCGATATAGACGGTGTGTGGACCGACGGTGGAATGTATTATACCGCCGACGGTGATGTTATGAAGCGTTTTTCCGTAAAAGACGGCTGGGGGGTGATTTTCCTGCGCGAGCTGGGCATACCCGTAGCTATTATGACCGGAGAAAACACGCAAATCGTGCAGAAACGTGCTGATAAGCTGAAAAAATCAAGTATTGTTATCTGGGAGTAAAGGATAAGGTGGCACAGGCGAGGGAACTTTTGTCGCGAACTGGGCATTTCATTGGATGAAGTGGCTTTCATTGGCGATGATTTGAATGACTTGCCGTTGTTGCGTCTGGTAGGTTACAGCGCTTCTCCTGCCAATACGCCCGGATATGTAAAACGCGAGGTGAAGTACGTGACGGCTGCGCATGGCGGCTACGGCGCTTTCCGCGAGTTTGTGGAGAAGCTGCTGGAGGATAACGGAGTGCTGGAAGACACCGTCAGTAAGTTTCTGTGAGCTACTGCATCCTTAGCTTTAGCAGCAGGAGGAAACGTTGTATGGTGTAGTCCCTTGATGTGTTGAGGGTTTCGGTCCATTCAAAGAGCCCTTGCTTCTCTCTTCCTTTTTGGCTGTCGGCGGAACAGGCATCTCCGCGATGCAGGGTCTTGTAGAGATATTGTGCGTATGAACGGTTGTAATAGTGATTAATCTGTATTTCGATTCTCCTTTCCGGGGCGACCGCATAATCCAATAGTGTATAAACTTTTTAAACTCGTTGACAGGGAGTATCGTTGTCTTTATCCCTAAGAAACGTACGTCGGGATAGAACATGTGGCACTCAAACCTGTGGAAAGTATAGCTGGTGTTGACAAAGGACTTGCCGGAGTTCGCCGGATGCGGCCAGCAAAAGCTGTATTGCTCTATCACCAGTTGGCTGTCGTCATGTTGCAGCCTGCCCGATGTACCGAACTGTTTCCAGTTCACATAGACGGTGGGATACTTTTGTCGTATTTCTGTATCCAGTTCCGTATGTTTTGTTCCCGGCGCAGGCAAATGAATTCATCCAAATCAATGTAGGCTATCCAGCGTGTCTCGTCTTTTGCTTTTTGGAAACAATCTTTGTAGGCCGGCAGTTGGCCGAATTCAGTACGGGCCATTCCGTCAGGGTGACTTGCCCTTTCTCTATATAGGGAGCAAGGATGTCCTGATAATTGTCCTCCGAAAAATTGTTGTACAGATAGAAATGTTCTACGCCTATCAGCAAATGGTACTCCAGCCATTCTTTCAGGAAAACACTCTCATTCTTGAATATGGCGCAGACGGCTTTACGGTGTATTTCTTTTGCTGTTTTCCGGTTTTTTCTTCTGCATATTGAGGCAGAGAAAGGACATCGCATATCTGATGTATCTGATAAACGTCCAAAACAGCGTTCTTTTATTTGTTTCTACATGAGTGATGTATTCCATGATAGTTTTCTTCTTATTTGCTTTCCCTTTTCAGGATATATCTGATGGACTCCTTAAAAATAACCGATTTTCCTGCCCACATGATGGTTGCATAAAAGCAGGACGGCAAGTGCCGTTTTGCATGCGACGGACATGTAGGGGTTGGCAATGTTTTGGGCAAACACGTAAGTCACCGTTGTTGTTGCGATTGCTGCCATGAGGAATGGCAACAGGTCTTTCAGCATCTCGGAATATTGGAGTCCGATGCTTTTTCGTGCAAAGGCGTTCCATATTCCCAGCCACATGACATTGATTGTCGTAAAGGTGGCCAGCATGGCGAAGATGCCGTAGCGGCTCATGAATATGAGGGCCAATATCTGGAGAATGCCGAGTGCAACCGTATTCCACATGTACACTTGGGACTGTCCCCGGCTGATAATCATGTTCGAATATAGGCTGTTGATAGGGATAACGGCTCCCCAAACGCATAGCAGCCAACGGCTGAAGGATGCGTACGCTGGCCTGCCATTTGTCGGTTATGGTGATCGTAATGAGTTCAGGAGCTATCAATGCCAGTCCCAGCATGGCGGGGAAGGATATGAATGAGACAAAGACGCAGCATTTTCCTGAAAACATTCTTTTTGCCTCTCCACTTCGGACGATACCTGTATCAGTACGGGCTGGGCAACGTTGGTCACCATGCTTGTCACAAGCGAACTTCCCATCATCATCCATTTGTTTCCTTGGGTGTAGTAGCCCACTTGCCGGGAAGTATAGTATTTTCCCATCAATACGGTCAGTATGTTCTGGTTGATTTGGTTGAAGATGTTGGTAAAGGCAATTTTGATGCTGAATGGCAGCATTTCTTTCAGGGGGCGGCACTGAACTGGAGTGTCGGCTTCCAGGGTGACTTTGTACCATAGCATGCTTACCATCAGCAGCATGTAACTGACCTGCTGCGTGGCTATCGCCCAATATGCCATTCCGCAATATGCCATTGCCAAGCCTATGCATCCCGAGCAGAACAAGGCAATCAGATTGATGTGTATCTTCTCTTTGATCATCAGCCGTTTGGTGAAGATGGCCCCATGCACAGTACCTGTACAACCTATCAGAAAGCCCAGAAACATGAAACGGGAAAGAGGGGCCAGTTCGGGAATCCCATAGCAACCGGCGATGAACGGGCGCTGAGAAAGAGCAAAGATATACAGGCAAAAATCCGGCGCTTAGGCTGAACCAAAAAAGACAGCGTTGCAGTCTTCTTGGGTTATCTTCTCCTTATTGATGAGGGCTGCGCCGAATCCACCTTCTGAATGACGCTTGAAAATGGCCGAGAAGATTGCAAGCATGCCAATCATTCCGTAGTCCGAAGCATCAAGAAGTCGCGCAAGGAAAATCCCGAAGAACAGATTGAAAAGTTGCTGCAGCCGTTGCCTACGCCTCCCCAAAACAATCCTTTAGCGGTTTTGCTTTTAATGACGACGACTCCTTCATGCTACATGACCGGAAATTAGTGCAAACCTTTTTTATTTCACTTCACTGCCCGGCTTCACTTCGCGCAGCAGTGAGGTGACGGCCAATGCACCGTCATAGTTTTCGGCGGAAAGTATCATGCCTTCGCTCACCAGCCCGTTTTTGAATTGGCGGGGAGCCAGGTTGGCAATGAACAGCACTTGCTTGCCTACCAGCTCTTCCGGTTGATAGTGCTGGGCGATACCGCTGACGATAGTACGGTTTTCCAGTCCGTCGGCTATCTTGAACTTCAACAGCTTCTTCATCTTGGGTACGGCTTCGCATTCCAATACGGTTCCTACGCGAATATCCAGTTTCTCAAAATCTTCGAATGAGATAACGGGCTTGATAGGATTGGCCTTGTAGCCGGCGGCCTCATTGGCTTTCTTGGTGGCGAGCAGTTTGTCTACCTGTGCCTGGATAACATCATCCTCGATCTTTTCAAACAGCAGTTCGGGAGTTGCCAGTTGGTGTCCGGCGGGGAGCAGGTCGGTGTGTCCCAGTTCTGCCCAGTCGAAACTGTCCATGTTCAGCATTTTGCGAAGTTTCTCACTACTGAAGGGCAGGAACGGCTCGAAAGCAATGGCAAGGTTGGCAACCAACTGTAAGGAAATGTTCAGAATGGTGGCTACACGTGACATATCTGTTTTTGGCAAGTTTCCAGGGTTTCGGTATCTGCCAGGTATTTGTTGCCGATGCGTGCCAGGTTCATGGCTTCTTTCTGTGCGTCGCGGAATTTGAATACGTCGAGCAGTTTTTCCACTTCTGCTTTCACATCGGCGAACTCTTTAAGGGTTTCCTTGTCATAGTCGGTTAATTCGCCTGCTGCGGGTACTGTACCGTCGAAAGTATTTCTTGGTGAGTTGCAGGGCACGGTTTACGAAGTTGCCGTATACCGCTACCAGCTCGTTGTTGTTGCGTGCCTGAAAATCTTTCCAAGTGAAGTCGTTGTCCTTATGTCTCCGGAGCGTTGGCTGTAAGCACATAGCGCAACACATCCTGTTTGCCGGGAAAGTCTGCCAGATATTCGTGCAGCCACACCGCCCAGTTGCGGGAAGTGGAAATCTTGTCGCCTTCCAGGTTCAGGAACTCATTGCTGGGCACGTTATCAGGAAGGATATAGCTGCCTTCCGCTTTCAGCATAGCAGGGAATACGATGCAGTGGAACACGATATTGTCCTTTCCGATGAAGTGAACCAGACGTGTCTCCGGATCTTTCCACCATTTTTCCCACGAGTCGGGGAAGCAACTCTTTTCGTATTGCTGATGTAGCCGATAGGGGCGTCGAACCATACGTAAAGCACTTTGCCCTCGGCGCCTTCCACCGGAACGGGGATACCCCAGTCGAGGTCGCGGCTTACGGCACGCGGTTGCAGTCCCATGTCGAGCCAGCTTTTACATTGGCCGTATACATTGGGACGCCATTCTTTGTGGTCATCCAATATCCATTGGCGGAGCCATGCCTCATGCTTGTCGAGTGGCAGATACCAGTGCTTGGTTTCGCGCATTACGGGCTGGCTGCCGCTGATGGCGCTTTTCGGATTAATCAGGTCGGTAGGGCTGAGGCTTGTACCGCATTTCTCGCATTGGTCGCCATAAGCGCCTTCGGCATGGCAGTGGGGGCACTCGCCGGTGATGTAGCGGTCGGCAAGGAATGTTTTGGCTTCCTCGTCGTAGTATTGCATACTGGTTTTCTCGATAAATTCGCCTTTGTCGTACAACTTACGGAAGAATTCGGAAGCTGTGTCGTGGTGTGTCTTTGAGGTTGTGCGGCTGTACATCGAACGAAATGCCGAACTCCTCGAAAGATTGCTTGATGAGTGTATGATAACGGTCTACCACATCCTGAGGAGTAATTCCTTCTTTCTTGGCGCGGATGGTAATAGGTCACCCCATGTTCATCGGAACCGCCGATAAAGACTACATCTTCTTTTTTTAAGTCTCAGGTAGCGGACGTAAATGTCAGCAGGCACATATACCCCTGCGAGGTTTCCGATATGGACAGGCCCGTTGGCATAGGGCAGTGCCGATGTTACGGTAGTACGTTTGAATTTCTTTTCCATATTTATAGTATGTATCTCTTTTGTTATGAACGCTTTTAGTTACGCAAAGATAGCGGTTTTCTGATGATTGCACAAAAAGAGATAGGCGAATTATATCAAATTTTGATAGTAATTGTTGTTGTTTTTTCTTCATCACCATATTCTTCTGCAAAGAGGCTGATTATATGTCAAACACCTGAGTTAAAAGTATATCATTGCGAAGGTAAACATAGTTTGTCCGTAAGCAGAACTAAAAATCATACTTTCATTTCTATAACTGAAGCCTTCGTTTATACAAATCAAACCTTTATTCCTATAACCGAAAAGCTTTGATTTATAGTTTTCCTTGCAGGCAAGCAATGTTTGCTTCCTCAGTCAAAGAATATTTTCTTATAATGATTGTTTTTACGCATACAAAATGTATATTTGTGCATTATATATAGTGAACTTGACAGAATAGATTATGATAACAAACCAATTGCTGCATCCTGCCAGTATTGTGGTGGTGGGGGCATCCAATAATGTACATAAACCGGGAGGTGCTATCCTGAGAAATTTGATTAGTGGTGGATATGCGGGAGAAATGCGTGCCGTCAATCCCAAAGAGACGGAGGTGCAGGGAGTTGCCGCTTATGCCGATGTAAAAGATATTCCGGATACGGACCTGGCGATCCTTGCCATACCGGCAGTGATGTGCCCGAATGCAGTGGAGGTATTGGCTGCGGAAAAGCAGGTACGTGCGTTCATCATTCTCTCTGCCGGATTTGGAGAGGAGACACATGAGGGTGCGCTTCTGGAAGACCGTATTTTGGAAACGGTAAATAAGTACGGCGCTTCCTTGATAGGTCCCAATTGTATCGGGCTGATGAATACGTGGCATCATAGCGTGTTCAGCCAGCCTATTCCCAACTTGAACCCGCAGGGTGTTGATTTGATTTCCAGTTCCGGGGCCACTGCGGTGTTTATTCTGGAGAGCGCGGTAACCAAGGGGTTGCAGTTCAATTCTGTGTGGTCTGTGGGCAATGCCAAGCAGATTGGGGTGGAAGACGTGCTGCAATATATGGACGAGCATTTTGATCCGGAAAAGGACTCCGGGATAAAGCTGCTTTATATAGAAAGTATAGGCGACCCTGACAGGCTATTGTTCCACGCTTCTTCATTAATAAAGAAAGGGTGTAAGATTGCGGCTATCAAGTCGGGAAGCAGTGAGAGTGGCAGCCGTGCGGCATCCTCGCATACGGGAGCTATCGCCAGTTCCGATTCGGCGGTGGAGGCTTTGTTCCGTAAAGCGGGTATCGTGCGCTGCTATTCCCGTGAGGAGCGACCACAGTGGGGTGTATTTTCACCTTGCCAGAATTGCAGGGAAAGAATTTCGCCATTATTACCCATGCCGGCGGTCCGGGTGTGATGCTGACTGATGCGCTAAGTAAGGGTGGACTGAATGTGCCGAAGTTGGAAGGTGAGCTTGCCGAAGAGTTGAAAGGTAAGCTTTTTCCGGGCGCTGCGGTCGGAAACCCGATAGATATTCTGGCCACCGGAACGCCTGAGCATCTGCGGCTTTGTTTGGAATATTGCGAAGAGAAGTTTGATAATGTGGATGCGGTAATGGCTATTTTCGGTACACCGGGATTGGTCACCATGTTCGAAATGTACGATGTGCTGCATGAGAAGATGCAAACCTGCAAAAAACCTATCTTTCCTATTCTTCCTTCCATCAATACGGCAGGGGCTGAAGTGTCTGCTTTTCTGGCTAAAGGGCATGTCAACTTTGCCGACGAAGTGACGTTGGGTACGGCGCTTTCACGCATAATGAATGCCTCGAAACCGGCAAATAATGAAATAGAGCTGTTTGGCGTGGATGTTCCGCGCATCCGCCGCATCATTGATTCCATCCCCGAAAACGGTTATATAGAACCGCATTACGTGCAGGCTTTGCTGCATTCTGCCGGTATTCCTGTAGTGGAGGAGTTTGTGTCTGCAAACAAGGAAGAGGTGCTTGCATTTGCCCGTCGTGCCGGATTCCCGGTGGTAGCGAAAGTGGTGGGCCCTGTACATAAATCCGATGTAGGTGGTGTGGTGCTGAACATCAAGAGCGAACAGCATCTTGCTTTGGAATTTGAACGTATGATGCAGATTCCGGAAGTTACAGGCATTATGGTACAGCCCATGCTGAAGGGGACGGAGTTGTTTATCGGAGCGAAGTATGAAGAGAAGTTCGGGCATGTAGTGCTTTGCGGTTTGGGTGGTATCTTTGTGGAAGTGCTCAAGGATGTATCTTCCGGTTTGGCTCCTTTGTCTTACGACGAGGCTTACTCTATGATCCATTCCTTGCGCGCCTATAAGATTATAAAAGGTACGCGCGGACAGAAGGGGGTGAATGAAGACAGGTTTGCCGAAATTATTGTCCGCTTGTCCACTTTGCTGCGCTTTGCTACGGAAATTAAGGAAATGGATATCAATCCGTTGTTGGCCACGGAAAAGTACGTAATAGCAGTGGATGCCCGCATCAGAATAGAAAAGCAATAGTTTCCTGTGTTGAAGGGGAGGGGACATTGTGCAGTGTCTTATTTAGGGCGGCGTTTATAGGTGACGCCTATCCGGCCCAATCTTCCCCTGTCCAGGTTTCTGTATCCGATTGCTTCTGCCAGATGGGAAGTCTGTATTGATTCGCAACCTTCAAGGTCGGCAATAGTACGTGATACTTTTAAGATACGGTCGTATGCACGTGCCGAGAGATTGAAACGGTTCATGGCGTTTTTCAATAAGGCAAGCCCTTTATCGTCAGGACGGGCATAGCAGGCGAGTAATCTGCTATTCATCTGGGCATTGCAATATACGCCGGGAACCCCGGTGTATCTTTCTGATTGGATTTGGCGCGCACGTACTACACGTTCACGAATATCGGCGCTTGATTCTCCCGGACGGGAATCCGACATTTTTTCAAATGGGACGGGAATGACTTCGATTTGCAGGTCGATACGGTCGAGCAAAGGTCCCGAAATGCGGTTCAGGTATTTCTGTACTTGCCCCGGGCTGCATACGCAGGCTTTGGTAGGATGGTTGTAGTATCCGCAAGGGCAGGGGTTCATGGATGCTACGAGGGTAAAACTTGTGGGAAACTCTACATTGCATTTCACGCGTGAGATTGTGATTTTCCGATCCTCCAGAGGCTGGCGTAATACTTCAAGTACATTCCGATTAAACTCCGGCAGCTCGTCAAGAAACAAAACGCCGTTATGTGCCAGGCTTATCTCTCCCGGCTGCGGAAAGCTTCCGCCTCCTGTCATGGCTGTGGTAGAGATTGTATGGTGTGGGTCGCGGAATGGGCGCTTAGAGATTAGTCCGCTGCCCTCCCCCAGTTTTCCTGCAACGGAATGTATCTTGGTTGTTTCAAGGCTTTCTCCTAATGATAGTGGTGGAAGAATGGAGGGAAGGCGTTTTGCAAGCATGGACTTTCCGCTGCCGGGAGCGCCTACTAACAGAATGTTGTGCCCGCCTGCGGCTGCTACTTCAATGCGCGTTTTACGTTTTCCTGCCCTTTTACATCGGAGAAATCCAAGTCGAAACTGTTCTGCTGGGTGTAGAACTCTTTGCGGGTGTCAACATGGACTAACTCCAGTTCCTGTTTGTCATTAAAGAATTCAATGACTTCTTTCAGGTTTCCGGCTCCATAAACTTTCAGGTTATTCACCACAGCGGCTTCCCGTGTATTCTGCCTGGGTATGATGATTCCTTCAAAGCCGAGCTCTCTGGCTTTTATGGCAATGGGCAGTGCGCCTTTAATGGGTTGCAGGCTGCCGTCGAACTTAGCTCTCCCATTAACAGATAGCGGCTCAGCTTGTCCGGTTTGATTACTTCGCTGGCACCTAACATGCCGATAGCCAACGGCAGGTCGTAGGCGGCGCCTTCTTTGCGGATATCAGCCGGAGCCATGTTGATGACAATATTGCTTGTCGGCATCCGATAGCCATTTACTTGTAGTGCAGAGATGATGCGTTGGTGGCTTTCCTTGACGGCAGAATCCGGCAGACCGACGAGATAGAACATACAGCCTCTGGAGCTGTTGACTTCGATAGTGATGAGGGTTGCATCAATACCTTGAACAGCCGCTCCGAATACTTTAATGAGCACGAGGTTAAATTATGAGTTATAAATTATTAATAATGGGCGGAAAAGCTATATTTATTTTTGGACTTGTTCTGCTGCTTTTTCTTTCTCTGTATTTTCTATCTCTTTCAGTTTCTTTTTGATAGCTTCTTCTGTCATGTCTTTACCTTCAATTTTGCCGAAAGGATTAAGCAGAATGTTGGCAGGCAAGGTTTTTTATGGCAAGCTGTTTTACGATTTCTGCGTTCCCAGCCGGAAAAATCACATACTTGTTCCCACTCCAAAGTATCTGCTTTGATTGCTTTTTGCCAAGTGTCTTTATTCATGTCCAAAGAAACTCCTAAAAGAGCAAACTTCTTATTTTTTCGTTCTTGTTTGTAGATTCTACGGTAGACGGCATTGCTATCCCGGCTCACCGTATCCCAAGAAGCCCAAAAGTGTATCAATAAATATTGGTCTTTGAAGTTCGAACGGTTTATCTGTTTGCCCTTAGGGTTGGGAATACGGAAGTAGGGAGCTGTTTTTCCAATGGCTGCTTTCTCTTCTTCCTGAATATGGTTGAGCAACTCATCAATATAGGGACGGTCTTTCAGTTCTCCCGTCATGTGCTCGGTCAGTTGTTTGATTAGGGTATAATCCGGCTTTTCTTTTTGTGCGAAGTACTTGTCAAGCAGGTAGATACTCGCTAAAGAGGAATGATGTTCATTGATGAACTTGCCGGCTTTGTCCTCTAATACCTTTTCAGAAGGTGTTCCTAATCCTTTGAGCTCTTTTTGAAAAGCACTGAATTCTTCATTGGGAGTATTTCCGCTTATCTCCAGACTGTTGAGCGGCTTGCGGCAGAGCCTTTAATTTGTATTTTGTTGCCTTCATCCATGAAGAAAGGATATTGAGTGCCGTCGCTGAACAGTAGCCGGGCAGCTATCAAAGTATCTAAAGAGACTGTTTTTTGAAAATTTGTCGTTTTCAACAAGTAGCGTATCCCATACGGTCATACATCTCATCCACTCCATATATATATAAGGTGTCATTTCCCAAACCTTTGATTTCCCCGTTTAGGCTGGCTGTACCGGATTTTTTTGTCATTGCAGGCAGACACAGTATAATAATAGGAAATATACAAAATAACTATTCTTCATATGGATTTCTTCTGATACGTTGCTGCGAAAGTAGTTCTTTTTGGTGTGAATAAAAAAAAATGCCCGACATATTTCTATGCCGGGCACTTCTTTTCATCTTATAACCTTTATTATTTGATGATATTCATGAAGTCTGCATTCGTGAAGTATTTGGAGAATTCCCAAGTCAGAAGCAGCTTTCTTAGCCAGTGAAGAATCTTTAGCAACAGCTTTCTTCAGGTTGTCCATAACCATAGAAGAGTTGTTGGTTCTTGCACCTACAACAGCCATCAGGTAGTCAGTGTAAGCGTCCGGTTTAGCGATGCTTGACAATGTGCTCTTAGCCTTGTTGTAGTCCTTAGCCAGGATTTGTGCCAAAGCTGCACTGTTAGTCTTAGTGTCACCGAAAGCGTTAACAGCTCTGTCGTACTGACCTTGAGCTACATACAGGTTACCCAGAGCTTCGTTCAGTTCCTTAGTACCGGAAGGCTTTACCCGGTAAGATTTCAGCAGCTGCCTTTGTCGCCCTTTCAAAGCTTGATGAGACCCATGTTCATGTTAGCTTCAGCAGAATCCTTGATAGACAAAGATTTCTTGAAGTAGCCTTCAGCCTTGTCCAGATTACCGGCTTGGTAAGCTAACTTACCGAGGTTGTTGTATGCACGGTAGTCGTTCGGGTAGATTTGAGTAGCTTTGGTGAAGATAGCTTCCTGCTTAGCAGGATCGTTAGTCAAAGTAGTTGCATACAGCAGCTCTTCGATGTTCAGTTGCTTAGCATCGCTGTCAGCCAAAGCTGCGATTTCTTCGTCAGACTTACCAATTACGTCATAGTTCAAAGTCAGACGAGAACGACGCAGTTGCGGAAGGATTTCTTCTGCCAAAGTGCTGTATACAGAAGAGATATTCTTGATTTCCTGTTCTCTTTGTTCAGGATCAGAGTACATTGACAAAACACGGAGAATCAACTCTTTGTCCTGGATGTTGGATTTGCTGACCAGTTCCTGGAAACCTTCCCAGTCCTGTGCAGTATATTTAGTATCTACAGCAAATGCTTCGATTTTACCTTTCTTCAGGTCCTTGTTGATGATCTTAGCTGTGTTGTTCTGACGGTTTTCAGCCAAACCGGTTGTTCAGCTTTTTAACACCACCATCGGGAGAAGCGTATGCAGAAATCTCGATGTTGTTGATCTTCTTGTTGGCAGCTTCGTTGATGTTCTTAACTTCTTCGTTGAATGCTTTGGCAGTTTTCAACTCGCTTGAACGGATGTTAGCCTGTTGGATCAGGAACATGATGTTTGCATCATATTTTTCTTTGATTACGCGTTGGAAAGCGTCGTCACCATTAGCAGGATTAGCGCTGCCCAAAGTCTGGGCCCGATTAATTCGGAAGTAGAGATAACACCGTCGGCTACTTTACAGCAGGGATAGTAACTTCTTTCTTTCCAACTTTAGCTTTGAATTCCAAGTACAGCTCGGATTTAGCCATTTCGGGAACATAGTCGAAAGAAGTTTTCATTGTGTAGCTACCACCAGCTTTGTAAGAGATAGTCTGGTCGTTGCCTTCAACTTTTTCGCCTTGGAATACGGCAGGTTGACCTTTAGCTTCGCCGCCTTCCCATCTCAAAACCGGAGTTACTTCTACTACGGCTTTTTTCTTGAAATACTTTTCAGGGAATTTACCGTTAATTGTAGCAGGGGGTACCTTACCGCCTACGGCTTCCAATACTTGCGGAGTCACTGTGAAATAGTCAGAAGACAGTTCACCCATTTTGCTGCTGCATGATGTCAATACAGCAACAAGTGCCACTAACAAAGGCAGATACAATTTTTTAGTCATTTTAGATATAAATTAATTGTTTGTAATTGAAATTTGTCCATTCACAATTAGTTGCTATACTCCTATATATATAGCTTTGCAAAGATATTAATTCTCTTGGCAATTTGTTAATAATACTATCACATTTATTATAATTTAATAAACGCCGTGCTCTTTCCTGTATTTAATATTGCGGGGATGATGCTCGATAATTTCACTTCGGAGTCTGTTCCGGTCGATATGTGTATAGATTTCAGTGGTGGCGATGGATTCATGTCCCAGCATGCACTGGATGGCCCGCAGATTGGCGCCGCCTTCCAGCAGATGGGTGGCGAAGGAGTGGCGGAACGTATGGGGACTGATATTCTTGGTGATGCCGGCTTTTTCCGCCAGCTCTTTTATCATGTGAAACACCATGATGCGGGAGATATTATTACCCCATCGTGCCAGAAATACGTAATCCTCGTATCCTTTCTTTATTTTCCCCAGGTTTCGGTCTGCAAACCAATACTTTATCTCCTTGATTGCACGAGGCGAGATAGGTACTAAACGCTGTTTGCCGCCTTTGCCTTCTACCTTAATAAATCCTTCCTCAAAATAGAGGTCGGAGAGTTTCAGGTTGCACAACTCCGAGACACGCAGTCCGCAACTGTACAGTGTCTCCAGAATGGCCCGGTTGCGTTGTCCTTCCTTCTTGTCCATGTCTACGGCAGAGATGATTCTGTCAATTTCTTCTACGGTGAGTACTTCCGGAATCTTGAAGCCTATTTTGGGGCCTTCCAACAACTCGCTTGGATCGGTTTCCAAATAGTCGGCAACGGTAAGGAAGTGGAAGAAGGATTTGATGCCGGAGAGTATGCGGGCTTGCGAACGGGGATGGATGCCGATGTCGTGGAGGCCTGCTGCAAAACGTTGCAAATCATCCGGCGTAACGTTGCCCACCTCTATATTCTCTCCTTCCAGAAAGTGCAGAAGTTTCTGTAGGTCCGTCATATAGGCATCGAGCGTATTGGGCGCAAGCGATTTTTCCAGTTTGAGATATTGTTGGTACTTCCTGATTATCAACGCTTGTTTTTCCTTATTCGTTAATTTCTCTTTTACTTTCATTACTTTTTCGTATCTTTGCACCTTGAAAGAATGTTCTCTGTGGACAAAGGTATAAAAAAATGTGTTATGAGAATACAGATTATTAACGGCCCCAATATAAATCTGTTGGGTAAACGCGAACCTTCCATTTATGGCAGTGTTACTTTTGAAGACTACCTTGCCGGACTCCGTGAGAAGGTATGCGGATGTACAGATAGACTATTTCCAATCCAACATCGAAGGAGAGTTGATCGACAAGATACAACAAGTAGGTTTCGATGCGGACGGCATCATCCTGAATGCGGGGGCTTATACCCATACGTCCATTGCCCTGCAAGATGCGATCCGGTCGGTCACTGCTCCGGTGATTGAGGTTCATATCTCCAATGTGCATACTCGTGAGGAGTTCCGTCACGTATCCATGATAGCTTGCGCCTGTCGGGGTGTTATTTGCGGTTTCGGGCTGGATTCCTATCGTCTGGCGCTGGAGGCTTTAAAGGAATTATGAATTATCAATTATGAATGATGAATTGAATGATGTTTTTGCAGGTAATTCATACTTCTCCATTCATAGTTTATCATCAATATAAATAGGTATAAGATTATGCTATTAAAACAGACAAAGATCGTTGCAACGATTTCTGACCAACGTTGCGATGTTGATTTTATAAAACAGTTGTTCGACGCAGGTTTGAACGTAGTACGTATGAATACGGCTCATGCAGGCCGCGAAGGTTTCGAGAAGCTGATAGCCAATGTGCGTACGGTTTCCAACCGCATTGCTATCCTTATGGATACGAAAGGGGCTGAGGTGCGTACGACGGTTCTTGCCGAGCCGATTCCTTTTAAGGTAGGCGATCGCGTAAAGGTGGTAGGCAATCCCGATCAGCAGACCACTCGCGAGTGCATTTCCGTTTCTTATCCCAACTTTGTGCACGATTTGAATGTCGGCGGGCACATCCTTATTGATGACGGATGATCTGGAACTGGTAGTAGTGGATAAGGATGCAGATCATCTGTTGTGTGAGGTGCAGAACGAGGCTACTTTTTTAGGCAGCCGTAAGAGTGTCAATGTGCCGGGGGTGCGCATCAACTTACCCTCACTGACAGAAAAAGATCGTAATAATATCCTCTACGCTATTGAGAAAGATATAGATTTCATTGCTCACTCTTTCGTGCGCAACAGACAAGACATTCTTGATATACGGGCTATTTTGGATGCTCATGGCAGTGACATTAAAATCATTGCCAAGATTGAGAACCAGGAAGGTGTGGACAATATTGACGAGATTCTTGAAGTTGCCGATGGCATTATGATTGCTCGTGGTGACTTGGGCATTGAGGTTCCGCAGGAACGTATTCCGGGTATCCAGCGCGTCCTGATCCGTAAATGTATTTTAGCAAAGAAACCGGTGATTGTTGCCACGCAGATGCTTCATACCATGATTTCCAATCCGCGTCCCACACGTGCGGAAGTTACGGATATCGCCAACGCTATCTACTACCGTACGGATGCATTGATGCTAAGCGGTGAAACAGCCTACGGTAAATATCCGGTTGAAGCCGTTAAAACCATGACGAAAGTGGCCGCACAGGCTGAAAAGGATAAGCTGGCAGATAATGACATCCGTATTCCTTTGGATGAAAACAGTAACGATGTAACGGCTTTCCTTGCCAAACAGGCAGTAAAGGCCACTACAAAATTAAAGATCCGCGCTATCATCACCGATAGTTATAGTGGTCGTACAGCCCGCAATCTTGCTGCATTTCGTGGCAAATATCCGGTGCTTGCCATTTGTTATAAGGAGAAGACAATGCGGCATTTGGCACTGTCATATGGTGTAGAGGCCATTTATATGCCCGAACTTGCCAATGGGCAGGAATATTATTTCGCTGCTCTTCGCCGACTGCTTCAAGAGGGACGTCTGCATTCCACTGATATGGTGGGCTACCTGAGCAGCGGTAAGGCCGGTACACGCAAACTTCTTTCCTTGAGATCAACGTGGTAGAAGATGCCCTGAAGCATGCCCAAGACAGCGTACTGCCCAACAGTAACAGATACTTGTAAAATTATAAATTGAGAATTAAAAAAATAAATGCCTGTGATCGGGCTGTTTTTTTTAATTCTCAATTTCCGATTTATATGACATTAGACGAATACATCCTACAACACATTGACGAAGAAGGAGATTACCTGAAAGCCCTTTATCGTGACACGCACCTCAAGTTGCTTTTACCCCCGTATGGCTTCGGGGCATTTGCAGGGGCGCATGCTTAAGATGTTTGTCAGGATGATACGCCCCCGTCAGGTGTTGGAGATTGGAACATATAGCGGGTATTCCGCGCTTTGTATGGCAGAGGGATTGCCGGAAGGCGGAATGTTGCACACGTTTGAAATCAATGACGAGCAGGAAGACTTCACCCGTCCTTGGTTGGAGAATTCACCCTATGCGGATAAGATAAGGTTCTATATAGGCAATGCGTTGGAGCTTTCCCCAAATGGACATAACTTTCGACCTTGCTTTCATTGACGGCGATAAGCGCCGCTATGTAGATTATTATGAAATGGTGTTGGCACGCCTTTCGTAAGGTGGATATATCATTGCCGACAACACCTTATGGGACGGGCACGTGCTCGAAGAACATCCGCATCGTACGGACCTGCAAACAATCGGAATTAAAACATTCAATGATTTGGTTGCCGCGGACAATCGCGTGGAGAAGGTCATACTCCCTTTGCGGGACGGGCTGACGATTATCCGTAAGAAATAGTTTACATCATCCCCTTTCACATGTAAATCCCTTTGGAAAGAATGATACAAAGGGTTGGAGAAGTGAAAGGGGATGATGTTTTTATTTTTTAAGCAGCCGTTTGCTTAAGTATCTCACCGGATACCATACAGAAAGGAATCCTACGGCAATAACTGTTATAAGTATCAATATAACATCCGTTGCATGCACGCTCACCGGATAGGCGTCCCCACGACAAAGCTGCCGTTGCCGCCTCCCAGAGATATCAGTCCGAAACGCTGTTGGAGGAAGCACAGCAATAGCCCCAGCACAATCCCGGCGATTGCTCCGAACACTGAAATCAACCGTCCCTCAAAAAGGAAGATGCGGGCAATCAGCCGGTCATCGGCGCCCAGGTTGCGCAGCGTTTCCGCATCCTCACGCTTGTCCAGTATCAGCATGGAAAGAGAACCGATAACGTTGAAGCAGGCGATTGTAAGGATAAAGGTGAGGAACAGATATGAGATGAGTTTTTCGATCTCCATGATGCGGAATACATCCGCTTGCTGTTCATAGCGGTTTTGTACAACAAAGCGGTCGCCCAGGATGCGTTCCATTTTCTTTTGTACGGCGTCGGTGTTGCTGCCGGGTTTCAGTTTCAGCTCGATGGCGGAGACTTCTGTGTCGTAGTTGAACAGCCGTCGTGCAAAAAGCTCAATGGCGTGAGGATATAGCGCGAATCGTATTTCTGCTGGTTGACAACGAATACAGCTCCCGGTGAGAACAGGTAATCTTGGTTGAAGGCGCAAATGCCGGATTGGCAATATTTACACGTACATTCCTCTTGGGCGCATAGACCCGTAGCGGGTCGACAAATTGAATCCCCGTACCCAATTCGGAAACCAGTTCTACTCCCATGAAGCCGTAGTCTACGACGGAATCATTCAATATGAACTTTCCTGTGCCGTACAGCAGGCTGTCTATGGAGGTCAGTTGCTCAAAGTTGTCCTCTACGCCTTTGATGACGGCCATTGCCTGACGGTCTTTGTACTGCACCATTGCGTTCTCCTCCAGTGTTTCTGTCCAGACATCAATTTCGGGCAGAACGCGCACTTGCCGGATGCGTGATTCGAGCGGGTCAAAAGACTTTTCCTTCCCGGACAGTAATTTTCAATTCCGGATCGAAAGCGGTGAAGAATCCCGCCACCATATCCTGAAAGCCGTTGAATACGGACAGTGTGCACACCAGTGCCAATGTAGCCAAGGCTACTCCGCACACCGAGATGCCGGATATAATGTTGATAGCGTTGTGCTTCTTCTTGGAGAAGAGGTAGCGGTGGGCTATAAAGAAGGGAAGGTTCATGGGTAGCGGTTAGCTGTTAATCACCAAACACTATTTCAGTAATTCGTCAATTCTTTCCAGATAATCCAAAGAGTCGTCCACGAAGAACTTCAGTTCGGGAATAATACGTAGCTGGTGGCGTACGCGGGTGCCCAGTTCAAAACGGATGGACTTCATGTTCGCATTGATGTTCTTGATGATTTCTTCGCTTTTTTCCGAAGGAAAGACGCTGAGGTAACACGTGCTACGCTCATATCGGGACTGATGCGTACGGCGCTGACCGAAATCAGTATGCCGGACATGGATTTGGTTTGCAACAGGAAGATATCACTTAACTCCTTTTGGAGCAGGCGGGCTATTTTGTTCTGTCTGGTAGTCTCCATACTATATTATTTTTTGATTTGAAGAAGCAAAGTTACTGAAATATATCGTTCTGCCGGTTGTTTATACCTTTTTTTTTCATTCTTTTTTCCTTATTGTAGGGCTTGGCTTATAAGGTCACGTTGCCGGTCTATGCCGCTTTCTTTCGTGCAATCAGTACCGCTGCTATGATTCCGATAACCAGCAGCGCCAATGCTCCGTAGGCAACGCTTTCCGTTACATGCAGGCTCTTCGGGTCAAAACGCATTTCAATGGTATGTTTGCCGGCAGGGACATACATCGTGCGCAGTATGTAGTCCGCGCGTCCCAGTTCGGCAGCCTGTCCGTCGATGGTCGCTTGCCAGCCGTCCGGATAGTAAATCTCGGAGAATACGGCGATGCCGTCTCCTGCATTTTCGGTTTCATACACCAGACGGTTCGGTTCATAGCTTGTCAGGCGAATGGTGGATAGGCTGTCTTTGTAAGCGTCGGCAGTTTCTTTCAGCACATTCTTGAAACGGACATCAACGACAGCCGTTTCGGCAGGCAGAATGGACTTGAGCGCATCAATCTCCTGATTGGCGTTGTCCACGTACTGTACGTTCTTCACAAACCAGGCATTGCCGTTGGCATACGGATTGAGGACGGGCGCGGTTTGTCCTTGCTGTCCGGCGGGGAAGATGAAATACTTCGTGTTCAGCATGTTCAGTACACGGAACTTGGAGGCGTCCACACTGTCCATTTCTCCGCCTGCGGCGGCTATCGCTTGATAGGCAGCCTGCATTTCGGGAGAGATGTGGCGTTCTATCAGTTCCTGGTAGCGGCGCAGTTTGGCGGCGTGATATCCGCCTATGTTCTTGTGCCAGTAAGAAGTGGTATTCTCGTTGAATGTGTCGGTGGCAAAGTTCAGTACGCGATAGTTCGGATCTGTGTCTTGCAGGATCAATTCGTCGGTCTTGGTCTTGTTGAATGTTTCTGTCTGGATGGAACGGGGGACGAACTGGTCGTCGTGGAGGTAGCGTTTGTTCACTGCCCACATGTCGGCCAGGGCAGAGCACTGCGATTCCGGCAACGGTCAGAGATTGGCGTAACTTGCCCGTTGCATGAAGCCAAAGCAGCGCGCATCCGATGCAGATGATGATGAAGCCCGCAATGCGTCGGCGCTGACAAGCGCACCCCGCATTTCGGCAAGGTTGGCGAGAATCCCGGATAGTTCGTTGGCGGGTATCATCTGGCGGTCGACGGCGTTTTGCAGCATCTGCGTTTCTTGTGCAGGCACAAAGCCCCGAACCGAGACTGCCCGGAGCCACAGTGAGCAGCAATGCCACGCCGGCGGTCAGTGCCAGACTGATGCCGAACGCTTTCTTATATTTTTTCCATATTCCGGGTTCGTCCAATACGCGTTTCAAGGCAAAGATTGCCAGTAGGGGAATGGTGAATTCCGCTATGACAAGAATGGATGATACGGCACGAAACTTGTTATACATCGGGATATAGTCGATGAAGAAATCCGTCAGTGGCATGGAAGTTCTTGCCCCATGCCAGAACA
>VOFK01001968.1_pt1 | contig 21833 bp, 42 predicted proteins | sample 5384121 | NCBI WGS metagenome assembly VOFK01 (sample SAMN12384730, study PRJNA508395) | human gut metagenome | isolation source: healthy gut J | host: Homo sapiens | reverse complement strand
CTACGTGTCATTGCTGACAAAGTCGATCTATGAAGCGTTGGTTGTTATGGCACAGGAATTCAAAAAGGAATGATCCTGGTAGATGGTCATGGAAACTTCGGCTCCATTGAAGGAGACGGCCGCAGCCCATGCGTTATACTGAAGCAAGACTGGCGAAAATTACACAGGAGGCATATCTTGCCGATCTGGACAAAGATATCATTGATTTTGTACCGAATTTTGATGAGACAGAAAAAGAGCTAAGCAGTTCTTCCGGTAAGAATTCCGAACCTTCTGCTGAACGGTGCGGAAGGAATCGCAGTTGGTATGGCAACCAGTATTCCGACACATAACCTGGGCGAGATTGTGGATGCGGTTAAGGCATACATGAAGAACAATGACATCACGACAAAACAGCTGATGAAGTACATCAAAGGACCGGATTTCCCGACAGGCGGGATTGTCGTCAATAAAGATGATCTGGCAGAAATTTATGAGACTGGAACCGGAAAGATCAAGATTCGTGGAAAAGTAGATGTGGAAGAGATAAAAAGGCGGACGGAAGAAGATCGTCATTTCGAAATCCGTACACCATGATCGGAGCCGGAATCGGTAAATTTCTGAACGATGTCTGCAATCTGGTGGAGACAAAGAAAACCAGTGACATCGTGGATATTACCAATCAGTCTTCCAAGGAAGGCATCCGCATTGTAATTGAAGTGAAGCGTGATGCAGATGTGGACAATCTGATCAACATGCTTTTATAAAAAAGACCAGACTGGAGGATACCTTTGGTGTCAATATGCTTGCGGTAGCCGATGGCAGACCGGAAGTACTGGGACTCAAACGTATCATCGAACATCATGTAGATTTCAGTTTGAACTTGCAACCAGAAAATACAAGACGCTGCTGAAAAAGAGCAGGATAAAAAGAAATCCAGGAGGGTCTGATCAAGGCGTGTGACGTGATCGACCTGATCATTGAGATCCTGCGTGGAAGCTCGTCCATCAGGGATGCAAAAGAATGTCTTGACAACAGGTGCGACAGAGAAGATCAAGTTTAAGTCGAAAAGATCTGAGAAGATGGCATCCATGCTCCGGTTTACCGACCGGCAGGCACAGGCAATTCTGGAGATGCGTCTGTACAAAAGCTGATCGGTCTGGAAATCGAGGCGCTGATGAAGCGAGCATGAGACAACGCTTGCAAATATCGCAAAAATATGAAGATATTTTGAATAATTATGATTCTATGGCGCAGGTGATCATTGATGATCTGGATGCGCTGAAAAAAGAATATGCCGTGAAGCGAAAACGAAGATCGAGAATGCAGAAGAAGCTGTGTTTGAGGAAAAAAAAAGTACAGGAGCAGGAGGTTGTCCTTCTGATGGACCGCTTTTGTTATGCAAAGACGGTGGATGGATCCGTCTATGAACGTAACCGGGAAGCAGCAGATAAGAGAATAAGCATATTCTGCGCCGCATGAATACCCGGCAAGTTGTGTCTTTACATCGGATGGTAAAGATGCATCAGATCAAAGTGATGGATCTCCCTTTGAAAGTTCAGGGACAAAGGGATTTCCAATCGACAATGTAAGTAATTTTTGACAGTACAAAAGAAGAAATCGTATATCTGTGTGATGACAGAGAAACTCTTTTTCTCAAAATTCCTGTTTGTCACGAAGCAGGAATGATCAAAAGGTGGCAGGAAGTGAATTCCAGGTAACTAAGCGGACAATCGCGGCAACGAAACTGCAGGATGAAGATGCACTGGTAAGTATCCGGCCGATCCGGATGTGCAGGATGTAGTTCTGATGACGGAGAATGGATTTGTGCTCCGTTTCCCGGCGGAAGAAGTTTCGGAGAAGAAAAAGGGTGCAGTTGGTGTGCGCGGTATGAAATTACAGAAAAATGACAGTGTGGAAGAGGTATATCTGTTTGAAGAAGGAACGGAGAGCAAGGTGATCTTCCATGAAAAAGAAGTGACACTGAACCGCTTGAAACGGGCGAAAAGAGATGGAACAGGAAAACACGAATGAGAAAGTAGGTCGGTCATATGGCAACGGTAGGAATTGATCTTGGAACAACAAACAGTCTGGTAAGCGTGTGGCAGGATGATAAATGCACGTTGATTCCAAATAATCTGGGAGAATATTTAACACCGTCGGTAGTAGGAATTGATGAGAACGGTGAGATGCTGGTAGGGAGAACGGCGAAAGAGTTCTGATCTCCCATCCGGAAAGTACAGTAGCAAGTTTCAAACGTTTTATGGGGACGGAGAAGACATTTATGCTTGAAACAGGCGGTTTACAAGCAGATCTGTCGTCCATGGTCCTGGCATACTGAAAGAAGATGCGGAAAAATACCTGGGTGAGCTGGTTGAAGAGGCAGTCATCAGTGTTCCGGCGTATTTAATGATTTTCAGAGAAATGCGACGAAGATGGCAGGAGAGCTTGCCGGACTTACTGTGGAGCGTCTGGTCAATGAGCCGTCGGCAGCACTTGCCTATCGCTTTGGAAAGACTAAGGAGGATCAGACCTTTCTGGTGTTTGATTTTGGCGGAGGAACTCTGGATATCTCGATCGTAGATGCATTTGACAGTGTGATCGAGATTGTGGCAGTTGCCGGAGACAATCATCTCGGTGGTGATCATGTGAACCGTGCAATTGCGGAAAAATTCCTAAGTGTCAATCGGATTGATGAAGGAAAGATCACTAATGAAGAAAGAGCCAGCCTGATCCGGGAGAGTGAGAAGCTGAAACGTACACTGACTGATGCGCCGGAGGGCAGATGGAGGTTGTGATCGGCGGACAGATTTACCAGATGAAACTGGATGCGAAAGGACTTCTGGAGGTGTCTGCAAAGCTGCTGGAAGGAATCGGGATTCCGCTGAAACGGGCGATGAACGACAGTGGTTATGGATGGAGGATATTGACGAGATCATTATGATCGGTGGATCCGGTAAGATGAAGATCGTGCAGAATTATCTGCAGTTTTTGAGCGGCAAGACCGCGGTGTGAGATCGATCCGGATGTTGCGGTTGCGGTCGGCGCCGGAATGTATGCCGATCAAGGGAGCGGCAGCAGGCAGTGGGGATGTACTTACAGACATGTCCGTTTACACTTGGAAACCGAGATCATTCACGGAGATCCGAAAAGGGACCGGCGATCATGTCTCCGATCATTGAGCGAAATTCGGTTCTTCGATCAGCCGGGTGGAGACTGGACGGTACATCAGTTCCAGGAATACTGTGATATCACGATTTTACAGGTGGGCGAGCACCGATATGCAGACCAGAATCTGGAGCTCGGGCGTATCCGTGTGCCGGTAGCCGCTGGCAAGAAGAGAGGATCAGAGGGAAGCGGTGGATGTCCGATTTACCTATGACATTAACGGAATTCTGGAAGTGGATGTGACCGTGGTGAGCACCAAGGAGCATTTCGTAAGGTGATCGTGAACAAAGATATCCAGCTTACGCCGGCAGATTGAGGAAAGAAGAAAAAGAGCCGCAGAAGATTAAGATCCATCCGAGAGAGAGCAGGAAAAAGAACCGGTTCTGCTGGAAAGAGAGGCGACAAATCTTTACGAAGAAAACACTGGAGAAACTCCGAAAAATATCTGGACAAGATCCTGGCAGATTTTTCAGTTGCATTAAATGCACAGGATCTGCGGACGATTGAGAAGGCGTATACAAGGACAAGTGAGCTTCTGGATATTGTGGAGAATACACCGAAGAGATCGGTGCCGGTCAAGATAGAAGCTTATCTGTATGATGAGTGGAGGAGGCAAAGAGTGATGAATTGTTTTTACGGTACTTGGGATTGAACCAACAACGGAAAAGAAAACGATAAAGCGGGCGTATGCAGCAGAAGTCCCAGGAGTTCCACCCGGAAGAACACGGAGGAATTCCAGAGGATCCACGTGATGCCTATGAAGAGGCGCTTGCCTGGGCGGAGCGCAATGCGGGAAGAGAGGAACAGATGCTGGTTTCGCGGCGGATGGATGCCAGCAAGGAGCCGCGGAATCTAAACATGGATGGAAGCCGGAAGAAACCCGAAGAAGACATGGAAAATCCTCATGGAAAAATCTTTCTGGATGAAAGATGAGGAAGTTCTGGAGGAGAGTGCTACACAGTCCAGTAGAACCTCCTGAGCAACCGAGACGACTCAGAAGCATGGGACGGTGACTGGACCCGTCAGTTCAGAATATGGCGGATGCTTCTGAGCGACAAGGCGCGGATGACCGTGAGGTCCGGAAAATCATGGAGCAGTGCATCAGTCTGTATTTGAATGAAAAAAGGAACGGAATAAGCTGTATCACTGGAAGGATATTCTGGAGGAACCGGCGTATAAGAATATTTCCGAACAAAAACCTTTGTGGAATCCTGGTATCATTTTCTGGATACCCACCGGATGTTTAATGCGGCGATCTGGCAGTATTTTCAGTGGATTGATGGAAAATTATTTTCAGCTCTTGAAGCAGATGTGATGCCGTTTGCCTATCCGACACAAGAAGAAATCGAAAGAATGCCGCGTGCAGGAGACACCGGAACAGACGCAGGAGAGGCGAACACCGGAGCCTGGTCCGGCACTTCCAAAGGTGAAAAAGGAGAAATCCAAAGCGGTGAAGGTACTCTTATATCTTGCGGCGCTTGCGGGAACCGAAGGATCGGCGGAATGATCCTTGGAATTATAGCAGGTACGATATTAGGGTAAGGAGGACGGAAGATGAAAAAGAAAAAAAATCCGAAAAAGAATTTTTGCAATCGTTCTTCTTGTTGTGATTGGAATTGGCGGTTTTTACTTTGGATATGATATCGGAAGAATGGATCACGATGAGGGAGAGAATTCGGGCAGAGCTGAAAAGACGACTGCTGATTCAGAAATATCCATCCGCCCGGTTGCAAAAGGGTGGTACTGGAAAAACGGAGATCGAAATCCTGACAGAATGTCTGGAGGATGCAAGGACAGCCTGGAGAATCTGGAAAAATATAATGAACAGCTGCAGGCACTGATGGAAAGACACCGGATACAGAAACTGTTGTTTTGATACAGGATCTGGATGATAAGAACGAAAAAGACATATGAAGTACTGAAAGATCTTACGGAAGACCCGGCGGGATACATCGCAGAAAAAGTATACGAAGGCGTGGCGAAGGTGATGAAGTTCTGGGCAGATGACTGGGCGAAGAGATATCCAGATTGTAAAATGGCTGAAGGAGAACGACGGAAAGCGTCTTTACAAAGAGAATCAGGCATATTTTTAAAAAAATCCTTGCATTTCAGGAAAAAGTAGTGCTATACTGTATGCAGTTACATAAGAAATCTGGCAGAAGAGTGGACGAAAGTTCACTCTTCTTTTTGCCAGTCATACAACCAAAATCGGACAGATTTTTGGAGCCTGATTAAGAAAGGAAGTTGCAGATTGTCAAAAAAAGAAGTATATGAACAGAAAACGGAAGAGATTCTGAACCCAATCGTGGAAAAGCATGGATTTGATTCTGGGATGTAGAATATGTAAAAGAGGGGCGGAAATTGGTACCTGCGTGCTTATATTGATAAGCCGGGAGGAATTATGGTCGATGACTGTGAGGTTGTAAGCCGGGGAACTTTCAGACATTCTGGATGAGAAGGATTTTATCGATGAAGCGTATATTCTGGAAGTGAGTTCGCCGGGACTTGGCAGACCGCTGAAGAAAAAAAAAAAAGACTTTGCAAGAAGCCTGGGAGAAAGAAGTAGAGGTTCGTACTTACCGGGCAATCGACAGACAGAAAAAAGTTTATTGGAATCTTAAAAAAGATTATGATAAAGATACAGTTACCATTGAATATGAAGACGGCGAGACGATGACATTTTTGATAAAGCAGACATCGCACTGATCCGTCTGGCGTTCGATTTCTAGTGACAGGAGGAAGAAGGAAATGAATACCGAATTATTAGAAGCACTTACAATTCTTGAAGAGGAAAAAAGATATCAAAGCAGAGATACTCTGATGGATGCCATTGAGAATTCACTGATCAATGCAATGACGACGCTATGGAGAACATGGGCGCACAGCTCATCAAGGAGGTCGCAACAAAGACCAACGATGCGGCAGGCGACGGTACTACCACCGCTACCGTTCTCGCTCAGGTGCTTATCCGCGAGGGTATGAAGAATGTTTACCGCCGGTGCTAACCCGATGGTTCTCCGCCGCGGTATCTCCAAGGCGGTTGACAAGGCTGTCGAGGAGCTGCGCGCAATGAGCAAGAAGGTAAACGGCAGCGAGGACATCGCAAGAGTAGGTACCATCTCGGCAGACGACGAAGTTATCGGTCATCTCATCGCCGACGCTATGGAGAAGGTCTCCGCAGACGGCGTTATCACCGTTGAAGAGGAGTCCAAGTCCGCAGATACCTACTGCGAGGTCGTTGAGGGTATGCAGTTCGACCGCGGTTATCTCTCTCCCTACATGGTAACCGATACCGATAAGATGGAGGCTGTCATCGACGACGCGCTCGTTCTTATCACCGATAAGAAGATCTCCAACATCCAGGAGATTCTGCCGCTGCTCGAGCAGATCGTACAGTCCGGCAAGAAGCTCGTCATCATCGCGGAGGATGTCGAGGGCGAGGCTCTTACCACTCTCGTACTCAATAAGCTGCGCGGAACCTCACCTGCGTTGCGTTAAGGCGCCCGGCTTCGGCGACCGCCGCAAGGAGATGCTCCGCGATATCGCTATCCTGACAGGCGGTGAGGTCATCTCCGACGAGCTCGGACTTGAGCTTAAGGATACCACCATGCAGCAGCTCGGCAGAGCAAGACAGGTCAAGATCGACAAGGAGAACACCATCATCGTCGGCGGCGCAGGCGACAGCGAGGCTATCAAGTCCCGTGTTGCTCAGATTCGCAGCGCTATCGAGACCACTACCTCCGACTTCGACCGCGAGAAGCTCCAGGAGCGTCTTGCTAAGCTCGCAGGCGGCGTAGCAGTTCTCAAGGTCGGTGCAGCTACCGAGACCGAGATGAAGGAGAAAGAAGCTCCGCATCGAGGATGCGCTCAATGCTACCAAGGCAGCAGTTGAGGAGGGGCATCGTAGCAGGCGGCGGAACGGCTTATATCACCGTTATCCCCGCAGTCAGAGCCGTTGCAGAGGCGCTTGAGGGCGATGAAAAAGACCGGCGCTATGCTCGTAGTTCGCGCTCTCGAGGAGCCGCTTCGTCAGATCTGCAACAACGCAGGCGTTGAGGCTTCGGTCGTTGTTGATAAGATTAAGAACAGTGGCAAGACCGGCTTCGGTTACAACGCCGCACGCGATGAGTATGTAGATATGATGGATGCCGGAATCGTCGATCCTACCAGGTTTCGCGCTCTGCACTCCAGAATGCTTCTTCTATCGCATCGGTCGTTCTTACCACCGAGGCACTTGTTGCCGACAAGAAGGAGCCCGCACCCGCAGCACCCGCCGCTCCCGGAATGGATGGCGGCATGGGCGGCATGTATTAAAGGAAATGCCCAAAAACGTCCGGATCGAAAAAGCGGATAAAAGATTAGTAATAATCAAAAATGGATAATCAGAAGCCGAAAAAGCCGATGAAATCCTAAAAAGCGCAGAACGAAAAGCAAAAGAGATTATATCGATTAAGTATTATATGATTTGTCGATAATATGTGATGGAATTCCGACGGATTCTCTCAAGATAATTAATTTGCTTTTTCTAACATCAAAACCGTCTCTGTTGTACATCGGTACGGCAGAGACGGTTTTTGTTTTTGCATTTTTCCTTATACGTTGGCACAAAATGAAGATTTTTGCATCATACTGCATTTTTCTATAGTTCAAGTAGGTTCAGTCATTTCTATAGTACACACGAGTAGAGTACATGCGGGGACAAGCTTTCTGCGGCGGTAAAAGCGTCGTGCTGTCGCGATGGCTAACTTTTGCGCGTTTGGATGGTGGAAAACGGCACGGCAGGAATTGAATGCATGTTTTCGGGGGAAAATTATCCGTGCCGAGACATGAAAATTATGCCCTGAATGACGGAGCGCACGGCGAGGACGGTGACGGCTCGCGGCAGAATGCGTTGGGAGCGATAGTGAGCATGCGGTGACCGGCAGGGTGCGCGGAGGAGAGGGACGCATGGTGAATTGAGAAGTGCGCAGCGGAATGCGGGGACGCGGCGGGATGCGGCGGAATGCAGCGGGTTGTGTCGGCTGCGGCAGCGGAGCGGCACGGCTATGGCTTAATTTCCCTTAAATGCCGCCGATATGGCTTCGGACGCGTCGAGTGTGCCGTTATAATTACCAAAGGCGGGGAGCGATGGCGCGGGATTTTTCACACTTTATTAAAACCTTGTTTTGATGAGTTTTTGTTAGTTGACAAACCGGTTTCGAATGGTGTATCATTATGTCGGACGAAGAAATTCGTCCCGGTTTTTTACATCGGATATTGCATTTTTGTGTCGGCGTGGGCATCGTGTCTCGGTGCGGACAACAGGTGTATGTTCGATGTTGCTTTATTTGTCGGGCTTGCCCGACCGCGCAGATAGGATTAAGGGCTGCCGCGAGGCGTGCTTTTAATTATAAACAAATTTGGAGGATTAGACAAATGCTTAAGAAGATTCTTTCTATTGCTCTCGCAGTTGTCATGATTGTCTCGGTTGCCGCTTTTGCGACCTCTTGCGGCAATACTGCCGGCGACAATAACAGCGAGACTACCGTTGCCGATAACAAGGCAAACGACGGTAAGGAGTTCAAGGTAGGCTTCATTTTCCTGCACGACGAGAACTCCACCTATGACCTTAACTTCATCAACGCAGTTAAGGGTGCTCAGGCTGCTACCGGTCTTACCGATTCGCAGGTTATCATGAAGACCAACATTCCCGAGAGGGTCAGGAGTGCTACGAGGCTTGTGAGGACCTTGTCGATCAGGGCTGCTCGCTCATCTTTGCAGACAGCTTCGGTCACGAGACTTACCTCATCGAGGCTGCTAAGAAGTACACCGATGTTCAGTTCTGCCATGCTACCGGTACAAGAGCTCACACCGAGGGTCTTTCCAACTATCACAATGCATTTGCTTCTATTTACGAGGGTCGTTATCTTGCAGGCGTTGCCGCAGGTCTTAAGCTCAACGAGATGATCGCAAACGGCGACTTTACCGCTGAGCAGGCAGTTATCGGCTACATCGGCGCGTATACCTACGCAGAGGTCGTTTCCGGTTACACCTCCTTCTTCCTCGGTGCAAGATCGGTTTGCCCCACCGCTACCATGAAGGTTCAGTTCACCGGCTCTTGGTATGATGAGGCTATGGAGAAGGAAAGCTGCAAACGCACTTATCGCTCAGGGCTGCAAGCTCATCAGCCAGCACGCTGACTCTATGGGTGCTCCTACCGCATGCGAGATGGCAGGCGTTCCCAACGTCTCCTACAACGGCTCTACCGTTCAGGCTTGCCCCAAGACCTTTATCGTTTCTTCCGCTATCAACTGGCAGCCTTACATGGAGCTCATCATCAAGAACACCATGAACGGCAAGGCTATCGACGCTGACTGGACCGGCACACTTGCTACCGGCTCTGTCGTTCTCTCCGACATCAACACCAATGCAGCTGCCGCAGGCACTGCGGAGAAGATCGCCGAGGTCAAGGCTGAGCTCGAGGCAGGTACGCTTCGCGTATTCGACACCTCTAAGTTCACCGTTGGCGGCGCTGCTCTTGAGAGCTACATGGCTGACGTTAACTCCGACGCTGACAACACGGGCGACACCGAGGCTATTGTTAACGGCTACTTCCATGAGTCCGAGTTCCGTTCTGCTCCTTACTTTGATGTAAAGATCGACGGAATCGAGCTTCTCAACAGCGCATTCTGATTTTAACAGTATAATATGACAGGAGGGGGAGGAGCAGGGTGGTGCCCGGCTCCCCCGACTGTCTTTTTATCGGAGACGGCTCCGATATTTTTTTCTTTAAAGAATTCCGAAGAAACGGTATATCCTTCTTCGGTTTTTCCTGCTTTTTCGGAAAAGCCTACAATTCTGACGCGGAGGTGCGGTGTGACAGATTCCGTAGCGATACAGCTAAAGCATGTTACCAAGCGATTTGGCAGCATAGTTGCAAATAAGGATGTTGACCTTGACGTGCTTCACGGCGAGATACTTGCGGTACTCGGCGAAAACGGCAGCGGCAAGACCACTCTTATGAATATGATATCGGGTATTTACTATCCCGACGAGGGAGAGGTTTATGTCGACGGAGAACCCGTCGTTATCCGCTCCCCGAAAGATGCGTTCCGTTACAAGATCGGAATGATACATCAGCATTTCAAGCTCGTCGATGTATTTACGGCGACCGAGAATATCATCCTCGGCATAAATGAGGACAAATATTCGCTTCCCCGCCGCGCGAGAAGGTAGTCGCGCTTACAGAGAAATACGGCTTTATAATGGATCCCGACAAGAAGATCTATGAAATGAGCGTTTCGGAAAAAGCAGACGGTGGAAATCATCAAGGTAATCTACCGCGGTGCGGACATACTTATTCTTGATGAGCCCACCGCCGTGCTTACCCCGCAGGAGACGGAAAAGCTGTTTGACGTTCTCCGTCGTATGCGCGACGAGGGCAAATCGGTTATTATTATTACACACAAGCTGCACGAGGTGCTTTCCATCTCCGACCGCGTCGCCGTTCTCCGCAAGGGCGAGCATGTTGCTACCGTTGAGACCGCAAAGACCGATGAGGCAAGTCTTACCGAGATGATGGTCGGCAAAAAGGTCACTCTGAACATCGACCGCAGCGAGCCGCGCGACGTATGTCTGAGACTGCTCGTTCGTGATGTCAATTATACCAACAGCGACGGCATTAAGGTTCTGGACGGCGTTTCGTTCGAGGCGCGCGCAGGCGAGATACTCGGTATCGCAGGCATCGCAGGCTCGGGACAGCGCGAGCTGCTTGAGGCTATCGCGGGACTGCAGCCGATAGATTCGGGCGAGATCACATATCTCAGTCCGAAGGACGGAGAGCACATAAATCTCCGCGACAAGACTCCCGTACAGATACGCGACCTCGGTGTCCGTCTGTCGTTCGTGCCCGAGGACCGTCTCGGCATGGGACTTGTCGGAAACATGAACATAATCGACAACATGATGCTGCGCAGCTACGGCAAGGGGCGCTCCATCTTTCTGAACAGAAAGAAGCCGCACGACCTCGCCGACGAGATAATCAAGGATCTCGAGGTCGTTACCCCGAGTGCCTTTACCCCCGTGCGCCGTCTCTCCGGCGGCAACGTGCAGAAGGTGCTTGTCGGCCGCGAGATCGCGGCGGCTCCGTCGGTATTTATGGCGGCATATCCCGTCCGCGGACTCGACATCAATTCCTCCTACATGATATATAACCTGCTCCAATAAGCAGAAGGAAAGCGGCGTTGCCGTCATATTTGTCGGAGAGGACCTCGATGTGCTTATCGGGCTCTGCGACCGTATAATGGTCATAAACTCCGGCAGCATAACCGGAACTGTCGACGGCAGGACCGCCGTCAAGGAAGAGATAGGCTATCTCATGACAAAGACAGACAAGAAGGAAGAAAAAGGAGGGAGAGCAGCATGGCAGCAACTAAAAAGCCGAGGGACACGAGCCCCTTTTCACATAGTCAAGCGTCCCGCCATAGCATGGTGGCACGCATGGCTCATCCGCATCGGCGCGGTCATAGCGGCACTCCTTGTCGCGGGCATCGTAACGCTCGCGCTGACGGGCGAGAACCCCATCAGCGTTTACGGAACGATGATCAAATCCTCCCTTCGGAACGAACAGGCGCGTATGGCAGCTGTTGCAGAATATCGCAATGCTGCTCTGCGTTGCGCTTGCCCATGTAACACCCGCATTCCGTATGCGCTTTTGGAACATCGGCGCGGAGGGGCAGGTGCTCATCGGCGGACTTGCTACCGCGGCATGCATGATAACGCTCGGCGGAAAGGTTCCTGACGGTGTGCTCATCCTCATAATGGCGGTTGCGGCTATCGTCGCGGGCGCGATATGGGGTGTAATTCCCGCATTCTTCAAGGCTAACTGGGGTACAAACGAAACGCTCTTTACTCTCATGATGAACTATGTTGCAATGCAGCTCGTTCAGTTTTTGTCGTCAAATGGGAGGTGCCGAAGGGCTCGGGGCAAGGTCGGCATCATCAATCAGGATACGCATGCCGGTTGGCTTCCTACCATCGGCGACAACAGCTATCTGCTGAATATCATCATCGTTGCGCTCATCGTCGTTATTCTTTTCGTATATCTGCGCTATTCTAAGCACGGCTACGAGATATCTGTCGTAGGCGAGAGCGAAAACACCGCCCGCTATATCGGCATCAACGTTAAGCGCGTTATTATACGCACAATGGCATTCTCGGGCGCTATCTGCGGCGTTGCGGGTCTGCTGCTCGTCGGCGGAACGCATCATACGATAGCAACAACGACGGCTGACGGCAGAGGCTTTACCGCTATCATGGTATCGTGGCTTGCAAAGTTCAATCCTATCTATATGATACTTACCTCGTTCCTGCTCGTGTTCCTCGAGCGCGGCGCGGGAGAGATCGCGACGGTATTCAAGCTCAACGAATCCTTCTCCGATATCATCAGCGGAATTATTCTGTTCTTCATTATCGGAAGCGAATTCTTCATCAACTACCGCATCATGCACCGCAGTGCAGGAAAGAGAACCGAGTATGATAATTACCGTAATTCAGCGCGCTATCGTTCAGGGCATACCGCTCCTTTTCGGCTCGACAGGTGAGATAATCACCGAAAAATCGGGTAATATCAACCTCGGTATCCCCGGTATAATGTACGTCGGCGGCATCAGCGGCGTTATCGGCGCATTCCTCTATGAGGAGTCGGTCCGCGCGGCATCGGGCGTGCTCAATCCCTTCCTTGCCGTTATTATCCCGCTGCTTTCTTCTATGCTCGGTTCGCTTCTGATGGGGCTTATCTACTGCTTCCTCACCGTTTCGCTCCGCGCGAATCAGAACGTCACGGGTCTTGCACTCACTACCTTCGGTATCGGCTTCGGCAACTTTTTCGGCGGCTCGCTCGCTACTATCACAAAGAGTGAGACTGCGTCGGTCGCACTGACTCAGACGAGCGAATTCTTCCGCACGGCCCTTCCTTTTGCCTCAAAGCTCGGATGGTTCGGCGAGGTGTTCCTGTCATACGGCTTTCTCGCTTATCTCGCGATAGTCATCGCATTGCTCACCGCATTGTTCTTCAAGCATACCCGCCGCGGACTCTATCTGCGCGCGGTCGGTGAGAACCCCGCAACTGCAGATGCCGCAGGCATAAATGTTGAGCTTTATAAGTATACCGCTACCTGCCTCGGAAGTGTTATAGCGGGTCTCGGCGGTCTGTAACACTATGTTATGGATTATACGATGGGCGTTTGGTCGAATAACGGCTTCGGAGATCGCGGCTGGCTCGCTATAGCGCTCGTTATCTTTGCCGTATGGAAGCCCGATGTGGGTGTTCTCGGTTCGATCCTCTTCGGCGGACTCTACATCGTTTATAACTTCATCCCCGGTCTTTCGCGCAGCGCTACAGAGCTCTTTTAAGATGCTCCCGTATGTGGTTACTATCATAGTGCTGATCATAATCAGCATACGCAGAAAGCGTGAAAATCAGCCGCCGGCAAGCCTCGGTCTCTCCTACTTCAGAGAGGAACGCTGAGCGCGCCGCGCGGCACTGCAGCGAATGCAGTTATAAAAAACGCTTTAAAAATAACGCCATGCAAAAAGCGCTCGGGCGGCGGCTGCCGCTCGGGCGTTTTTTACATGGCGTTTGTCCGTCATCTGCTTCAATACGCACGTACGGTGCAGATACTATGCGTATGCGCTATCGGACGGCGGTCGGAGTGCGGTTGATTAATTAAAACCCCACTCGCCGATGTTTTCGTCTTTTCCTGTGCCTGAACTCGACGATGCTGTGATAAAGCTGTCGTCATTAAAGATAACGACGGTCGCCTCAGGTGCTGTGAAAACGTTTTCCGATTTGAATTACCTCTAAATCTAATGTATAGGCTGTTTTTGCCGTGACGGCAAAAAGAGTCGATAATTTATCGTGCAGCCGATGAGGGTGGATGCCATTTGTGAAAATCAGACGTCTTTTCGGCGCTGCGCCCGTGTCAGCGTCTGTGCCGGTAGGAGCGGATGCGCGGTGCATGCTCCGCGCGCGGCAGAGCATCGGATATTCGGTCGTGCGTCAATGCCAAATAAAGGTAAAACATCGTTTTTATATCTGTCAAAACGGTTTGCTGAAATTTTGCCGTATAAACGATAAAAACCCCGATAAAATCGGGGGGTTTTTACGGGCTGTATCTATTTTGCAGCCCTTTTATGTGAGAGCCGCATGAAAAAGAGATTTATTTTTGCGATTTCACCGGTGGAATTTGAACTCTTGCAAAAATATTTCAGGTATCTTTTTTTAATTCCATTGACAAATTACAAAAGTTATCACAATCGTATTTTTGGGTTACCTTAAATCCAAGTTTACGCCAAAAAGGAACATCCGCTTATGTTGTTGTCTTGAACAGATAACTTTATTGAATTATATTGTGCATTGAAAGACTCGTCAATAAGAGAGCTTATAATTCTTGTTCCAATTGATTTTCGTTTGAATTTCTCATTCATCAAAAACAATCCGATATATAAAGTATCGCTTTCAGGATAACCTTCAAAAAACTGAAAGCAAAGCTACAGATTCACCCTTTTAATGAAAAACCAATACAATAGCACATATCTTCCGGGAAATTCTTCCCGTATTCGATTGTTTCAATACAATCCTGTTTTGTAGCAAGGCGACCGTCTGTAATTAAAAAGTATTCTTGGTTACAGTAGAATATATTCTCATAATGACTCATAGGTTATCCAATGTTACCAGCTTAATATTGAATTCGGGTAATCGAGGTTTGAGTTTAAAATAAAGAGACATATTATCACCTTATATGTGATTATAACAATAAAAAGAAAAAAAGCACAACATGAGAGTTCAACTCTACAATGCTGTGCTTTTTCTGTCTATGGACTACAAAAAAGATATTTTTGCCGTTTTTACGTATGAATTCGAACTCTCGCGGGTCATTAGGGGGGCGTCCCATTGGTTATTCGATTCCATGCTTTTGTAAAAGCAAAGCTACCGCTTCTTTTTCTATTTTCACTTTTCTTTTTATTTGGAAACGACAAGCTGAGAGAAGAGAAGAGAAGAAAGAAAAAAAAGATATTTTTGCATTTTCGATGTCAGACTTGAACTTGCGCAAAGGGCTATCTGCCCTAAAAAGCATACAAATCAAAGAATATAGCGGGGAATGTGACCATCCCCTATTCTTAAAATTGTTCTGTTTTTACGATGATGCAAGAATTTCTTTAAAAACCGTTCATGATAAAGGCATCCATTTCTTTTTAGCTGCCGTAACACATCGACTGCCTTTTTTCTGTGTTCTTGCATTTTTAATTTTTGTAAATATCTCTCTGGATCTACAGTCGACAATTTTTTATCACTAAGCGCTTCCCAATAATACCATCCGTATTTATGCATTTGAAACGATTTGCTTTTTATATCTACTATTTGGGATTCCATTTCAGGATATTTTCCTTTTTATTTAGACCCATATGATCCAGTAAAGCCCTGCGATCTGGCGATTTACTTAACGCATATCCGGCATAACAACGGTTTTCCGGGATAAAGGAATTTGTGAAAAGAAAACGATACAATTCTGTCAATTCTTTATCGCCTGCATTTTCAAAAACGGAATCATCTTCCAAAAGCTGTATCACAGCATCATAGGCATCCATTCCGAATTTGAATCCGTTTTTAGGTTCATGCTGCATTATAGAAATCAATGATTCATATATTCCTTATATACCCATACGGCTGTGCGTTAAAATCATCTATTATAATAATTCTTTTTACGCTTTTATCCCAATTTGATTTGAAGAACATGCCATTTTCAATATACCCGTCTACTTTTGGTTTAATACACTTTACACATGGATTACAATTATAACAGTTTGTAGTATAACCAAAAACGGTTTTTCCTGCATTTTCATAGCCTGTAATCAAGCACCATGTATTATCCGCCAAACTTTCCGCTAAAACAGGAATGCCACAATCTATTGAGTGTATTACCTCATCTTTCAATCCAGTGGTATCGCACGTAATAATCCGGTAATTGCATTTTCCGAAATTTAACGCATATTGTATCCATTCGTCATTAAATTCCTTATAGTACACCGTCTTGTCAAATTCTGAAAAATAATCATCTTGGTAAATATAGCTGAAAGCCAAACCGGATGCGGTTACCAAGTGAAAATATGTCATACCTATGCGGTGTTCGGCGTTTTTTGCAGCTAAATTAAAACGTTTGTTTTGTGAGTAAATTAATGAAGTAAGACAAGCACAAAAAGGCGAAGCCTCTGCTCCCCCTAAAAGGTGGGAAGACTTTATCAATTATTTTTCTTTCCATTTGCTCTTTATTGGTTCAAATAATCTTATGGTGTTTTCATCAATCCATTCAGCCCGTCCGTTTTTTTACAAGTCCTTTCGCCCGCCGCAAGTAAGTTGGGTTTTTGGGGTTGTCCTGTTGTGTCGATTACGGTAATGGTGCGATTTTCAGATATATCTTTATTTAACATAATAAATAATCCTCCGTTCAGCTTAACGGCAGGACACATTAATTGAATTGTAAACGCCGTGCCTGCCGTTGATAATACGGCAAAGCCGCTTTGAGTCTCTGTATTTTAAAAAATTAAGTTCCAGTTAATATACATTCTCTGTTTGTTTTGATGGGTGCCGTCCCCTCTAATGTATATGGTAATTATAAACTGAAAAAGGTAAAAAGTCAAATAAAATTAAAAACGACAATCTTCTGACGAAAATTGTCGTTTCCTTTTTGTAAAGGTGAGATAAAATGGTCCTCTAGACGTTTTTTCAGGAAAGATTTGAACCATCGTAAAACAGTAGTTTATTTATCTTCTTTTAGGTCCAATAACATCCCCTAATGTCAATATTCACGTTCTAAAATGGTTTAAATGCCTTATCGTTGATTTCTAGTTTATGATACTCGTTTGCATCTAATTTATCAATAATACCAACGAGTTCGTGACTATTAAGTGTTATGGCCATAATTATCTGGCTTTGGGAACTAACTTCAGATACTGACTGAATAAAAGCTGTTCATATCTTCTGAAACTATGCTTTGTTGAGCGGGCTCATCAAAAAAATAATAACTCCGGGATGATTCCCGTCTTTTTTCAATCGAGACCTGTAAAAGAGCCAGTGTAAAAGCCCAAATTGTTCTGATTCCATCACTTGCAGATGAATCAAATTTCATATCAAATCCATCAATGGTTGGTAGCAAAGATTCTTCTGAAATTTCTATGCCGTCAAAACTTGATAAGCTACTATAGTGGTATCTTCGCAGATTGTCAATAAAGTGAGATTTCAATAGAGCTATTTTGCTCATATCCATTTCAGAAATCCCTTTCTTCGGCAAACGGCTTTTCTGCTCTTAAATAATCATTCCACTTTTCCGATAAATCACTTAAATTATCAAGAAAAGAATGGAATGTAGTCTTGCCGTTCTTTCCGTTCTGCTGTCGGCAATCACCGCCTTGTCCGGCTTTATGGTTTATACGCAACTGTCCGACCGGCAGAAAGAAAAAAAGAAGAATTCGATACCCTTGCCGAGATGGTGGAAGTAACGCCGGAAAAACCCAACGATGAAACGGCTGTGTCAACGAATGATACTTCCGAACCTGTGCGGGATCTGTCAGGGCTGTTTGCACAGAACAGTGACTGCATCGGCTGGCTGTGTATTCCCGATACGCAGCTAAGCTACCCCGTCATGCACACCCCCGGACAATCCACAGAAATATCTGCGCCGAAGTTTTTACGGCGAATACAGTCAAAGCGGCGTGCCGTTTCTGGACTGGCGGTGCGGCCTGCAGAGCGATCATCTCATTGTTTACGGTCACAACATGAAAAACGGCACGATGTTCTCATCGCTTCGGAATTATACTGACCCGGCGTTCTGTGCCGAACATCCGGTCATAGAATTTCAAACAGCAGACGGTATGGAACAATATACTATCTTTGCCGTTGCCGCTGTTCAAAAAACTGACGCTTGGTACAGCTTTATTCATGCGGCCGACAGCACGGATTTCACCGAACAAGCCGCAGCAATCATGCAAAAATCGCTCTATAATACCGGCGTTACACCTGTGTACGGCGGACAGATTATCACCTTGTCCACCTGTTACGGTTCAGGAAAAAACGGCAGGCTGATTGTGGCAGCCGTAAAAATGTAATTCAAAATATTATCAGTCGTTTTGCAGACAGCAAAGCGGCTGATTTTTTTGTGCTTTCCTTCTGTCTGCAAAACAGCAAAAGGAGGCTCTATATGTTCAAAAGGAAGCCAAAGGTACTCACGCCGGAGCAGGCGGAAGAAATCAGAACAAAGGATTTTTTCGATATGATCCTGCCCGGCACGATCAAATTCCTTTCCGACCATTATATCGTGGGCGACAGCTATCGCTGTGTATGGGCGATCCGTGAGTATCCGCCCTCCACCGAGGAACAGGCGATCCTCTCACAGCTTGCCGACCGCAGCGGCGTAACCCTACGCATCTATCACAGACTGGTCGAAAGCATGGAACAGAGGAAAATCATTCAAAATGCCACCCGCCGAAACAAGCTGAAAAGCGGCGGCACTGATGTAAACGAAACCATCGAAGCCGAGGGCAATCTGCAGGATGTAGTGGAGCTGCTGGCGAATCTCCGCAAAAACCGTGAGCCGCTTCTGCACTGCTCAGTGTTCATCGAATTAAAGGCACGGAATATGGATGCGCTCAAAAGAGCTCGCAGAGCGAAATTGCAATGGAACTGACACGCTCCAAAATTTCGGTAGACCGCCTGACCTTATAGATACAAAACCCCCAGCATAAAAAATGCGGTAATCGTGACAATTATCCGATGCCGGAGCAGGTAACTTAATAGATTAAGAAATGCGGTGTACCCTAAAAAAAAAGCGCACAGACATTGAAGCAGAAGAAAGGCTCCGATTGCAGAAAACGAATAGTCTATGTCATACCGGGATGCTCCCATTATCAAAATGGACAAATATGCAACGCCAAAGCATACAAACAGAAAAACCAAAACGCCAATCCATGAGGCCAGCAGTTTTCCAAAGAATAGATGTACTCTGCTTGTTCCTTTAGAAAGTGCGATACTGTATGTGCCGGTATGAAAATCTTCTGTAAAAAGTACAGGCACAAAAAGAGCGTCAACGGAAAAATCAGGCTGTAATCTGAAAATAGAAACTCCGTGAACGAAACCAGTGATATAGCCGGAAGCATACCATTTACCGAATTATGATAAAATGTCAGGGCAAGCGCAAAGACAAAAAAAGCAGCCAGTGCGAGGCAGGCCCAAAACAGGCGATTTTTGCGGATACGGAATAACTCACTTTGTATCGTCTGGATCACTCTTTGCACCTCCTGTCATTTTCAAAAGATAGTCGGTCGGCTCCATACCGGCAAGCCAGATTTCCGATACCTCTATCCCGGAATGAACCAGCAGCGTATTGATTTCCCCGGATTGCTCATTGCAATGAAAAATTCTAATCAGGTCATGGCCCAACACTTCAAAATCCGGGAACCGCTGGCTTAAAATCGTAATAGCCCGTTCTAATTGCGGGGTTCTTATCTTTATGCACCGCTGGCAGCTCTCTTTCAATTCCCCAGCCGTAAGCTCACAAAGCAGCTTGCCATCTGCCATCACGCCATATTGGGATGCAAGCCGGGAAAGCAGCGTATAATCTTGTCCAGAGATTAGAAGCGTGGTATGGTTCATTTCATGCAGATAGGTCAGAACAGAAAGCAGGTGTTCACATTCTCCCTTATCCAGCCCGGAAAAAGGGTCGTCCAGAATTATCATATCTGGATTTCCCAAAAGGGCAACCGCTAAATTCACTAAACGCTGGATCGATAAGGGTAATCGCCGCACCGCCTTTTTTTCTTTCGGGTTCAGATGCAATATATCTAAAAAAACGGCTTTCTGTGCTTCCGAAAGCAGAAGAAAAATAGTGCAGCATATCAGCCGGTGACAGAGAGCCGATTGTCACAGGCTTTTGGGGTACAAATCCAATCCGGCGGCGCTCCTGCTGATAGTCTATATTGCCAAATAATTTGAGCGTACCAGATTGAGGTCGGAGTGTGCCAATAATGGCCTGCAACAGTACAGATTTTCCTGCGTTATGACCGCCATACAGTGCATAGATTTCTCCACGCATTACCTGAAATGTGATATTTTTAATCCCGTTTCCGTCCGGGAAAACATAGGTCAACCCGGCTGTTTCCAAAGCAGCCTCCAAATAATCATCCCCTTTCCATATCGTCTTATTGTAGCAGATCGGCGTGCAAACTTTATAAGATTTCTCTAAGGATTAGCCCTGCATTTTGAAACCGAGGCCCCAAACCGTCTGAATATACTTTTCCTCTGGATTGACTTTGGCAAACTTCTTGCGGAGATTTCCAATGTGGACATTGATTGCGTTATCGTCCCCGATAAAGTTTTTCATTCCACACGCTTTCAAAAATATTGTTCTTTGTGAATACCTTTGAGGGTGCGGACATCAAAAGCTGTAAAATCAGATATTCATACCGTGTCAAAGCAATGGGGGTATTCCCGATTTTAGCCTCCATAGCTTCTGTATCAAGGGACAAGTCCTTAAAATGAAGCATCTTGCCATTATTGGGGCCGGTGGATTTTTTTGAAAGCGTCGCAGCACCGCTTCAATCCGCACCAGCAGCTCTTGATTGTCAAATGGCTTTGTGATGTAATCATCTGCACCGTTTCGTATGAGGTTCACTTTGCTGTCTATATCCGTTTTAGCGGACACACCGATAATCGGAATATCCATCGTGCTTTTTATCTTTTCCAATACTGTTTCCCCCGGTATGCCGGGCAGCATCAGATCAAGTAAAATTAAGTCGAAAGTGCCTTTCTCCATCAACAGAAGCGCCTCGCTTCCCGAATAGGCAGAAGTTACGCAATAGCCATGTTGGGTCAGAAGCCGCTTCGTCATATCATTGAGCAGCACATCATCTTCTATAATTAAAATGTTAGCTTTGTTTTCCATCTTTCATTCTCCTGTCACGAGGCTTTTCTGCGTCTTTGGGTATCAACCAGATTGTCGCCATTTTTATTGCGCCGGGAATACGGCCCGCAGTGCAGTAATAGTTTACCCGTCGTGGGGTCACGCCCCATTTTTCGCTTGCCTCTTTCAAAGTCATATAGTCCATGTTCATACCTCCGCAAACACCATTATAGTTCTTTTGCTCGAACAAAGCAAGGAAACAGAATATGAATTATAAAAGTTTAATCAGCCTGCATACAACAACATTCCATTGGGCAAATATGAATTATACAATGTAAATGGGTGATGTTATATGGCGAAAGTAGAAGATTGCCCCGGCTTTGAAACTTTCGGCGCGGATGTAAAGGAAGCGCGGAAAGCCCGGCGTCTGGCGCGTAAGGCGCTGGCGGAAATGGTAGGTATTGAGTGGCGGTATCTCGCCAACATTGAGAATAAAGGGACGATCCCCAGCCTCCCGGTCATGATCCAGCTTATCAAGACCTGCGGGCTTCCTGTGGAACGGTATTTCAATCCCGAAGTGCTGCGCTCGGAAAGTGAGCAGCGCCAGCGGGTCGGCCACAAGCTGAAACTGTGTCCCGAAGAATACCTGCCGATCATCGAGGGCGCGATTGACGGGGCTATAAAAATTGAACAGCCAAAGAAGAAAGAAACGGGGGATGCCTGAAAACCATCCTCTGTTTTCTTTTGTTTGCGGGG
>VOFK01003552.1_pt1 | contig 21838 bp, 27 predicted proteins | sample 5384121 | NCBI WGS metagenome assembly VOFK01 (sample SAMN12384730, study PRJNA508395) | human gut metagenome | isolation source: healthy gut J | host: Homo sapiens | reverse complement strand
CTCGATTTTATGTCGGCGTCACATCGCTGCTTTCCAATCCGGAGCGTTGGACGCAATAAAACAAAAATCGCATCTTCTGCGGGACGACCGCTCCCGAAGCCGGTCGCTCAACCGTCGCCCTTGTTCGCCGACCTTTCGGAACAGCCCGCTCGGAATACTTCTCCCGATAATTCTTTTAATCCTGTCAATTCTCTGATGTCCCGCGGCGGCGGTCCGGATAAAAATGTTGCATTGTTGAACGCTTTGGCTCCGTATATATGCGCGTTGAGCGTGCCGCAAAGATAGAATCCGCCATCAAAGCGATACGGGTCATAGGCATGATTTCATCATTGAAGTGATCTGCGGAGGTGACTGTTTATGGAGAGCATGAGACCTCGCGTTTATTCTGTTCGCGGTCCCGAAATACCGGAAAAAATATGGACGAAACGCATTTTCACCGCCACCGAAATGCGAAGTTCCCGAAAAGAAAGAATTTCTTCTCTTTTTCAAAATCTTCAAGGCGACGACTTGTTGATTCTCGGCTTGATGATTTTACTGCTGAACAAGGGCGGGGGAAGACAACTACATAATGCTGATAATTCTTGCCGCATTGCTGTTTAATTGATTTGGAATTGTGTATATTCGACTTAAAAAGTCCAAATTTTTGCGGACTTTTTTCTGTCCGACAAGTAAAAAGATTATTATTAAGCCCGTATATTTGAGTTTTTAAATGTAATATAAATATAAAAATACAGTAAAAGTCTTGCATATTTTACAAAAAATGGTGTAGAATGTAAAATGATAATTTATGTATACAAATATTGCTATATTAAAGTGTTACGGAGGTAGAACGTATGCTTTTGTTTGAAAAACGAAAGAGGCAAGATCGTTGTTGACGATTCCGTTATCGCTCAAATCGTTGCGAATGCCGCAAACGAATGTTTCGGTGTTGCGGGTATGGCGGCGAAGAATATCGGTGAAGAATTTCTCGGTTTCTTTAAGCGTGACAAGGATCGCGGAGTAAAAATCACATGCCCCGACAACAAAGGTAAACATGAAATGCACATTGTTGTGACTTACGGCATAAATATCCCCTATCAGCAGTATTATTCACAAGGTCGTTTACACCGTCGAGCAGGCGCTTGACGTTTCCGTCGGCGACATTAAAAGTCTTTGTTGACGCCGTCATTAACAAATAATCATTTGAGGTAAGAGATATGATAAACGGAAACGTTTACCGCAGTATGATAGTTTCTGCGGCAAATAACATCGCAAATCTTCAGGATGAAATAAATAAACTCAATGTATTTCCCGTTCCCGACGGAGACAGGCACGAACATGAGCCTTACCATGCAATGCGGCGGGCAAGAATGCCGTTGATAATTTCAACGGCGGTTTGACCGAATGTGGGATAAGGTCGCTTCCGCACTTCTTCGCGGCGGCAGGGTAACTCCGGCGTTATCCTTTCTCTGTTTTCAGAGGGGTTACAAAAAAGAACTGAAAGGACTTTCCGAAGCGTCTCCCGCAGATTTTGCAAGAGCTTTCAAGGGGGCGGTGTTGAGTCTGCGTATAAGGCAGTCCGCAAACCGACAGAGGGCACGGTTCTTACCGTTATGCGCCTTTGTGCCGACAGAGCGGCGGAAATCGCCGATTCGGGTATTACAGATGCCGAGTTCTTTGCCGAGTTGCTTGCAAACGCAAAAACACATTGGCAAAGACTCCCCGATATGCTTCCCACGCTGAAACAGGCAAAAGTTGTTGACGCGGGCGGTATGGGGCTTCTGTGTTCTGCTTGAAGGTATTCTTTCCGTTCTTGACGGAAAAAGGCGAAGATTGCCGCACATGCGGGTTCTTCTTCCGAAGCGGGACAGGCGGACTTTGCGTCGCTTTAATACAGAGGACATCAAGTTTGCATATTGCACCGAGTGTATCGTCAATAAAGTTCCCGGCATTCATAAAAACAGAAAAAGAGATAGACGCATTCCGCGAATTTATTATGAATTGCGGCGACAGCGGCGTTTTTCATTGACGATGAGGATTTCATCAAATTCCATATTCATACCAACGACCCGGCAAAGTCCTTTCCGAATGCCTTAAATACGGTGTTCTTGCCAAGGTCAAAGTTGAAAATATGAAAGAACAGCATACGCAACTTTCGACGGGCGAACCCGAGCAGAAAGACGAAAAAGAAAGAGGCTGTTTCCGCCGCACCCGAGAAAAAATACGGGTTTGTCAGCGTTGCCGCGGGCGACGGTATCAGAGCCGTTTTGGCACTCCAGCGCCGCCATTCAACCCGACTACACATTATTAATCGTTGCCGGAATTTTATGGAATTAAGTTTAGCGGATTTTTCTTGGGAGTATGTTTACACGCACTTACCTTATTCGAAAAGAATTTGGTATACTATCAGGTTCGACTCTTATCCCGGATTTGCCTGGGATAATCAACATCTACACCCTTCAACGGACTATTCCGTCAGTCCGCGGCGCTGTCACTCCTCCGTCTCCACGTCACTCCTTTAAGGTAGTACAGGAATATTAACCTGTTCTGCCATCGGCCTCACCGTTCGGCTGAGCCTTAGGACCCGACTAACCCTGATCCGATTGGCGTTGATCAGGAAACCTTAGTCTTTCGGCGAGGGGTTTCTCACCCCCTTTATCGTTACTTTATACCTACATTTGCTTTTTCCACACGCTCCAGCAAAGCTCACGCTTCACCTTCGACGCAGAGTGGAATGCTCCCCCTACCGATCCTTACGGATCCCATAGCTTCGGTAAATTGCTTGATGCCCGATTATTATCCACGCCAAACTCCTCGACTAGTGAGCTGTTACGCACTCTTTAAATGAATGGCTGCTTCCAAGCCAACATCCTAGCTGTCTTAGCAATCTGACTTCGTTAGTTCAACTTAGCAATTATTTCGGGACCTTAGGCTGATGGTCTGGATTCTTCTCCTTTAGGACATGGACCTTAGCACCCATGCCCTCACTCCTGGGATCGAACTACTGCGCATTCGGAGTTTATCAAGACTTGATAGGCGGTGAAGCCCTCGCATCTTATCAGTCGCTCTACCTCACAGTAGTAATTCCCAAGGCTGCACCTAAATGCATTTCGGGGGGAGTACGAGCTATCTCCAAGTTTGATTAGCCTTTCACCCCCACCCTCAGTTCATCCGGAAGCTTTTCAACGCTAATCGGTTCGGTCCTCCAGTTAGTGTTACCTAACCTTCAACCTGACCAAGGGTAGATCACTTGGTTTCGCGTCTACTCCTTCCGACTAATCGCCCTGTTAAGACTCGCTTTCGCTTCGGCTGCGGATCTCAAGATCCTTAACCTTGCCGGAAAAAGTAACTCGTAGGTTCATTATGCAAAAGGCACGCCGTCACTCCTGAAGTTGCAGCTCCGACCGCTTGTAGGCGCACGGTTTCAGGGACTATTTCACTCTTCTATTCGAAGTGCTTTTCACCTTTCCTTCACAGTACTGGTTCGCTATCGGTCTCTCGGGAGTATTTAGCCTTACCGGATGGTCCCGGCAGATTCACGCAAGATTCCTCGTGTCCCGCGCTACTCAGGATACCACTACGCTTCATTTAGCTTCGAATACCGGACTATCACCGTCTATGGTCCCATTTTCCAAAGGGTTCTTCTCACTAAAGTTCTTGCGATATCGTGGTCCTACAACCCCAATATTGCCGTAACAACATTGGTTTGGGCTAATCCCCGTTCGCTCGCCACTACTAGGGGAATCATTATTATTTTCTTTTCCTACAGGTACTAAGATGTTTCAGTTCCCTGCGTTAGCCTCTATGCTATGCAAGATGTCATTCCTTCAGAATGACGGGTTGTCCCATTCGGAAATCTTCGGATCAAAGGTTATTTGCACCTACCCGAAGCTTATCGCAGCTTATCACGTCCTTCATCGCCTCCGAGAGCCAAGGCATCCGCCATGCGCCCTTGCTTACTTTCTTTCAAACGTTTTATTCTCATACTGGTATTGGTAGTGGAATTGCTTCCTTCTATCAATATTGCATATTCGAACACGTACGGTTTGATATATACTTTTAGCTCTTACTTTTAATTTTACTTTTTGTACATCATGTCAAAGATCGTTTCTCTATGTCAGAGAGAGTGGAGAATAACGGATTCGAACCGTTGACCCTCTGCGTGCAAGGCAGATGCTCTAGCCAGCTGAGCTAATCCCCCAAGAGGTTATTCAAGAATGTTGTTTTTAGTTTTAGCTTTCCCTATTCCTCGTTCTTGAGCTTGGTAGTCCCAGGCAGAGTTGAACTGCCGACCTCTACATTATCAGTGTAGCGCTCTAACCAACTGAGCTATAGGACTAGTTCAACCTTGTCTACCTGATATGTTAGACTCGGCTTCTTTATTCTCTTGTTTATCTCTATCTATACTTCTATAGATGGTTGATCTATATGTTATAAATAAACAAGTACCAGTAGTACAAAAAACAGAACCTTTAAAGTCTTTAAGTGGCTGCCACGTTTTGTGACAGTTACGGCATCGCTCCAGAAAGGAGGTGTTCCAGCCGCACCTTCCGGTACGGCTACCTTGTTACGACTTAGCCCCAATTACCAGTTTTACCCTAGGACGCTCCTTGCGGTTACGTACTTCAGGTACCCCCGGCTTTCATGGCTTGACGGGCGGTGTGTACAAGGCCCGGAACGTATTCACCGCGCCATGGCTGATGCGCGATTACTAGCGAATCCAGCTTCACGAAGTCGGGTTGCAGACTTCGATCCGAACTGAGAGGTTTTTGGGATTAGCATCCTGTCGCCAGGTAGCTGCCTTCTGTACCCCCCATTGTAACACGTGTGTAGCCCCGGACGTAAGGGGCCGTGCTGATTTGACGTCATCCCCACCTTCCTCACATCTTACGACGGCAGTCTCTCTAGAGTCCTCAGCATGACCCTGTTAGTAACTAAAGATAAGGGTTGCGCTCGTTATGGCACTTAAGCCGACACCTCACGGCACGAGCTGACGACAACCATGCAGCACCTTCACAACAGCCTTACGGCTATACTGTTTCCAATATATTCTGTTGCAATTTAAGCCCGGGTAAGGTTCCTCGCGTATCATCGAATTAAACCACATGTTCCTCCGCGCTTGTGCGGGCCCCGTCAATTCCTTTGAGTTTCACCGTTGCCGGCGTACTCCCCAGGTGGAATACTTAATGCTTTCGCTTGGCCGCTTACTGTATATCGCAAACAGCGAGTATTCATCGTTTACTGTGTGGACTACCAGGGTATCTAATCCTGTTTGATACCCACACTTTCGAGCATCAGTGTCAGTGACAGTCTAGTGAGCTGCCTTCGCAATCGGAGTTCTTCGTGATATCTAAGCATTTCACCGCTACACCACGAATTCCGCCCACCTCTACTGTACTCAAGACTGCCAGTTTCAACTGCAATTTTTACGGTTGAGCCGCAAACTTTCACAACTGACTTAACAATCCACCTACGCTCCCTTTAAACCCAATAAATCCGGATAACGCTCGGATCCTCCGTATTACCGCGGCTGCTGGCACGGAGTTAGCCGATCCTTATTCATATGGTACATACAAAATTCCACACGTGGAAAACTTTATTCCCATATAAAAAGAAGTTTACGACCCATAGAGCCTTCATCCTTCACGCTACTTGGCTGGTTCAGGCTCTCGCCCATTGACCAATATTCCTCACTGCTGCCTCCGTAGGAGTTTGGACCGTGTCTCAGTTCAATGTGGGGGACCTTCCTCTCAGAACCCCTATCCATCGAAGGTTTGGTGGGCCGTTACCCCACCAACTGCCTAATGGAACGCATCCCCATCGATAACCGAAATTCTTTAATAAAAATATCATGCGATATTCGTATGCTATCCGGTATTAATCTTTCTTTCGAAAGGCTATCCCCGAGTTATCGGCAGGTTGGATTACGTGTTACTCACCCGTGCGCCGGTCGCCATCTCCAGTTTGCAAGCAAACTGGAATGCTGCCCCTCGACTTGCATGTGTTAAGCCTGTAGCTAGCGTTCATCCTGAGCCAGGATCAAACTCTTCATTGTAAAAGTATTGTTTATCATCGGTTAAGATGATCTTTTTGCTCTGTTCAGGACGCCGTAAATTTATTGACCTTATTCAAATACCTATTAGTCTTAATTGTATCGCTACTGAATAAGACAAGCATTGACGGTTCTATTTTTTCCTGTACTACTTGTATTGTTTATCAATATTTCAAAGAACTTGGTTGCTTTCGTTTCAAAAGCGGGTGCAAAGGTAAGGACTTTATTTTAATTGCCAAACGTTTTCGGAAGTTTTTTTTAATTTTTCTTTTTACTCTGATTTCTCTGGCTCTCTATGCGAAAGGGAAAGAAGGTATGAAAGAATAACTCTTGCCAATTTTCTTTGCGAATCGGACTGCAAAGATAAGAACTTTAGTTATTATAATCCAAACTTTTTCGGAAGTTTTTTGTTCTTTTCTTTAAGTGAGATTCCACTTTTTCACTAAGTCAATTTGTCAAGGCTTTCTTCTCTTGGAAAGCGGGTGCAAAAGTACGCCCTTTTGGTATACACTCCAAATATATCAAACTATTTTTTCTAATTATTTTTGAATACATTTGCTAAAGTGCTGACGCATAACGATGTTGTAGAACATATTTTTTATGTATAGGGAAATTGTGCGCGGAAACGACGAGAGGGATACATTATTATATCACACGCGGGCGCGTAGGTGCGCCGGGAATCAGTTTGCGTTAGGGAGCAATTAAAGAATCAGTTCATTAAAATAAGAGGAAAGAAAGATAGATATAAGAGATAGTGGTTTTATAGTGGATTCCATTCCTTAGTTTGATTCATTAATATGATACTTGTATGAGAATGATGCGTAGAAACTTCACTTTGCTGAAAAGGATTTTTCTTTTTCATTTCTCATGTTCTCATAATATACATAATAATCATCTGTGAATCAAATAGATAATACTATGAGAAATAAAACAAAAAAGGGTATTTCTCATAGTATTTCTATGATTTAGTCCGTAAAATCGAGCATTTCTCATAGGGTTTAAACTATTTCTCATCTTATTCTCATACTCCGTCTATACATTTTACTCATTTCTCATACAGTATAATTGTAGTTTTTCCGGACTTTTGCCGGATTTACGATTACTCCTTTCCTTCTTCGGTTTTATTAAGCAACTTCTTGCTATTTACTACTTTCCTGTATGTTATTCACCTTATACCTTTATGTTTTTCCCTAATCATTGTTATTTCTTCCTACCACTATTCGTATCGTTGCACTCTAGTGAACAGATCGTTGCACTGGAGTGAACGGTTCTATCTACTCTAGTGAACAGACCTTTCCACTCTAGTGGAACGATTCAGATACCGGTAGGAAAACATGCGAATATCTACTCCATACACTTTCATAAACGCTTTATAATATATTATTAATCAATGCATAACTGAATATGTAGCATTGAATCTATTACAATTAATTAGCCTCTTTGCCCTACGAAAGATTATGAGAAATGCCTTAAAAAGCTATGAGAAATACTTTGTTTTGTGGACAAAATGCTGGTAATACTATGAGAAACACCCTTTATTCTTTTATTTCTCATAGTGTTATATAACTGATTTGCAGAATGATTATCACGTGTATTATGAGAACATGAGAAATGAAAATGAAAAATCATTTGCAGGAGCTTTGATATAAATACAGGAAACTATCCACACCTATGTTTTCGAGAAAAATGATAAATCGGTTCAGTTCATATCATAGATTTATTTCGTACCTTTGCCATTCTATTTATATAAAAAGAAAAAATGAGTAAAGAATGCACACTCGCAGATTTCACAGATATTTTTGATTACTCCACAGGATGGTTCAGCGACAGTAGCATTTGTAGTCTATTCTATCAGATATTCAAACGATTCCCTTCCATGAAAATGGTAAAATATAAAGTAAACCAGGATTTTCTGAAAGAAATCAAGGAACTTTATCAGCAAGATGACGCGTTCGATATATTCGAGCATGTGTACTGCAATCATTTTGAAAATGAAAAAGAAGAAGAGGAGGAAGAAGAAGATAATACATCTACAAAAGAGTTATACGACTGTATCGTTATCTGCAAAAAGAATTTGATGATCGGCTATTTTGATAATTGCGTAAAGATTGTCTATTCCAATATCGACAAGGAGGAAATCAATCAGATCAATCAGATTTGCGAAAACCACAAGAAGGAAAATGAGAAACTTAACAATCTATTTATAGTAACATACTCTCATAACTACTTCAGCCTGAAACAATCGCAAGTTAATGAACCTGCTATTCAGATTGATCGTCACTATAACGATGATTTTGTTCCCGTAGCTGCCGAGATCGAAAAACTTTCTGCTGGAGGACAACAAAAGCGGATTAATCATTTTGCATGGAAAACAGGGTACAGGAAAAACGACTTATATCCGCCACCTTATCAATCTTGGAAAAAAGAATGATCTATATGAGTGGAGACCTGGTAGATAAACTTTCGGATCCGAGCTTTATCACTTTCATCCGCCAACAAAAGAATTCTATCTTCATCGTAGAGGATTGCGAAGAACTATTGTCAAGCCGCAACGGAGGCAACCGTATGAATGCCGGCTTAGTCAACATACTGAATATTAGCGACGGGCTATTGAGCGATGAATTGTGTATCAAATTTATCTGCACCTTTAATGCTCCATTAAAAGATATCGACGAAGCATTGCTTAGAAAAGGACGTCTGGCTGCCCGGTACGAATTTAAAGACCTGACAACCGACAAAGTAAACCAACTAATAAAGGAAGAAGGACTGGATATCCCCCAACAGACACAACCTATGACACTGGCTGAAATCTATAATTACGAAGGAATGGATTTCTCCCAAGGGAAGAAAACACAGGGTAGGATTCTAAAAGATATTCTCCGGCATAGAATTGCCAGAGAAAAAAAACAGGCAATTATTATTGTGGTATACAAAAGTATATAAATTTTATCTACATCCGGACACGATTCGACATTTTTATACGTTTATTATACGTTAAAAGAGTTGCCCTATTATTGAGCAACTCTTTTAAATATTAAACTTCTTAAGTTCAAACTTTGCATGTGATACCTTATATCGACATTTTCTTACTTACAAGTTAACGGAAATCCAAAGATACTCACTCGCAAAATCTGTAATTATCCAAAGCTGAAGGGAAAAGCGCTTTCATCAGATAAAGCAATTAATCCATTTTTCCGTTGGATACAAATTTTGTTCTCTCGTGCCAACCAACCGGCCGCCAATGCTGTACTTTCTACGCTTAGGTTTAATCTTCTCGCCAATTCAGGTATTGAAATTTCACCAATTTCTTTCAGGGCATACCAGACCTTTCCGGCATTGTTCCCTACAATTGTTTTATCCATGGCTATTTTTATTAATAATTCGGTTACAATATAATCATTTTAATAATAGTTTATAACAAAACCGGCTTTTTTATTTTAGTTTTTGACATTATTTAAAACAAGAAAATCAATTTCGCAATTAACGGTTAAAAATTTGGTCATGGTTCACACCATAACACCACTGTAAGGTACATTATATATCAAAAATAAATTCTCAAAACAGGAATCGGGGCAACCACAGAAAGAAAATAGGAAATTGACATTTCCGCAATATCGGACAAGTCATTTCGCTTTTTACCAATACCTTTGCGGAGTGAAATACCAGAATAAGTTATGCAACAGAAAAAAAACAACGAAAGAGAATATCAAAAGTGCGTAAATGTTGTAGTGGAATACATCATCCAACATTTAGGGAGAAGATATTGATTTAAAATCTCTGGCCAGAATTTCAAACTTTTCTCCTTTTTACTTTCACCGGATCATGAAAGCTTTTTCTCGGTGAACCGATTGGTACGTTTATTGTCCGGACGCGGACAGAAGCTGCCGCACGCCTACTCCGCTACTCGGATATTCCGATTGCTGACATCGCCTACCGGATTGGTTACGCATCCCCTTCTTCATTATCGAAAGTGTTCAAGCAATTTTATGGCATTTCACCTTTAGAATATAGAAACAATAAAAACTTTGTAATTATGAAACCAGCGATTATCAGGCCAGACCTGGAACTAAAAAAAAAGAGATCAGAAATGTCTCCGAACGGAATGTGATTTATATCCGCCTTACAGGCGATTACAAACTGAATGATTACGGTGGCACCTGGGGCCGTTTATTCCAATTCATCAAAAGAACAACAGTTGCCGATGGGAGATTTCAGCCCGCTTTGCATCTATCACGATGATCCGAAAGTGACGCCAGCCGAGAAACTGCGTACAGACGTATGCATGGTAATGCCTGTAAAGGTTGCCCCCAAAAAGTGATGTGGGATTCAAGGTTATCCCAGCCGGACGTTATGCTATTTTCCTTTATAAAGGCCCGTATGACAATCTGCAAGCTGTGTACGATACGATTTACGGAAAGTATCTGCCCGAAATGGAATGTACGATACGTGATGAAGCCAGTGCTGAACGCTATCTGAACAATCCATGCGACACTGCTCCCCGAAGAGTTGTTGACGGAAATTTATATTCCGGTAGAATAATCCGGATAAAAGGGGGACGAAGGAACAGCAGTCACTTCCAGACAGGCTGTTCCCTCTTCCCTACCTGTTATTTTTCAGCATAGACGCCAATCCTGTTTCCTTCACTATCCGTGAATACGGCAAACCATCCTTTATCGTCTGCCTCAATCTTTGTTTTGGGAATGACTACTTTCCCTCCTTTCAGAAGCACTTTTTCCAACGTTTGTTCAATATCCTCACAGTTGAAATGGATAAGTACGCCATGCGTTGAAGGAAGAAAGTCGAAATTTGAAGCATAAGAAATAGCACCGACGGTTTTCACCTTCTTCCGTGAAACAAGCCATTTTCTCTGTTTCACATTCAAAAGTCGGAAGTTGCACCCCCAACACAGTTTCATAAAAATCGACAGCCCGACGGAAATCGGTAGCAGGAATCTCAAAAAATGCAATTAATTTTTTCATCTCGTTTCTTTTTTATGGTTACTACTAAGCCTTTGCAAAGACATTGCAAAAAAGTAGGGGTAACACGAGGAAGCCTGATAGGAAAAAAGAGACATCTTTAGAGTTCGGAGAAAATAATCGGAATAAGGGGCGCATACAGAAAGATACTCCGCAGGGGTATAACCGGAAAAGAGTTTGAATTCCTTTATCATGTGAGACTGATCGGAAAAGCCACATTCATAAGCCACTTGTACAAAAGGAATCGTAGCATCCTGCTGCAACATTGACAATGCCCGCTGCATACGGACAATGCGAATAAATTCCTTTGGGAGTAGTGCCGACATAATCGGCAAAGATACGTCCAAACTGCTTACTGCTCAAAAACAGGCTGTTTCCGACAAATGAGAAATATTGATTTGCGGCCGGAGGTTTATTTCATGAAAGACAGCAGACATCCGCTTGAGATTATACTCGGGAAGAGTGTATAAACGACGAAGAAAAAACTGCTCTATCAACCGAATACAAACTGCATTATCAGAAGTATCCGTGACCTGTTTCACTAAATCCGACAGTTCTACATCTTCCATCGCATCGATATCTACAGTCTGCCCACGGAACAAATGACTGGGTATATGAAACAATGCTTTTACCGCATAAGGTTGAAAAACAACAGTAATCATCTCTATCCTGCCTGTAGACATCACATCCGAGAAACCGACCGATTGTCCGGAAATAAAGGATTGGGGTTGCAGCCCGACTCGCCCAACAAAAAAGAAGTTGTTTCCCTCTATGGAATACCAGTTGCATGCAGCCAATAGGCAGAGTCCGTTCGGAGACAGGAGCTATTGAGTCGTCTTGCAATATCCAGTAATGCCGTATATAGGGAGCCAGTGCAAAACAGGGTTTTATCAGTTGAAATGATTGCATATAACAAAGATATTATTTCTTAATCCAAATGCAAAAGTAAAACTCCTGTTTAAAAGGGGATAGTAAAAAAGGACTTCTTTACTTAATTAAAAAAAGCATCCCCTGCTTGAAGAAGCATGATTGCAACTCATTCAAACAGAGGAAGAATTCTTTTAGATAACGGAAAGTCCGTATTCGTAGGCCTCCGACATCGCATTATAGTCCTCGTCGGAATAGCTACCTTTATCTCTGTTGCTTTCTGCATATCTTTCATAAATGATTCTACGGAAGTCAGGAAGCTATAATAATTCTTCTGTTCTTCATCATAACCTGTGACAGCAGGAAGTTTCTTTTGCAGCTTCGAGTTCTTTCTTCAGTTCGGCCATCTTCATATCAATACGCATACCGTCCAGCGCATGTTTGCGTGAATAGAGATTCATGATGCTTTGCACGGTGCCGGACATCTTACGCATGGCCATGATTTGATCTTTTCAACGGTTCATCGGCAAGCAGTTCTTTTTCAGCTTGTTCTGTCAGAGGGCTTAGAATATCAAAGAATCACTTGTTTATATTCGGACATTTCTACACTTAGCCGATAGTTTTCATCCAAGAGTTTGCCAGCCTTGGCTGTCTCTTTTGCCTGCTTGTAAGAGAGGAATTTATTAAAATTATCATAGAATTGCGTCCTTGCACTGAAAAGTCCTCTATAACTCTGCTTCAGATTCTGACGGACTTGTATATTAAAATAATCTCCCGGATCCATCAATTCCGCTGTGTCTCTGGCAGATACTTCAGGTGGTGCAATCGGAGATACTTCAGGAACTTTTCCTGTCTGTTCCATATATCCCAAAACTGCATTTACGTCTTTCTGCATTGGCTACATGCCTCAACACGATGAGCGATGTATGATAATAGTTTATCACTTTACTGGCATTGTCCAACTCCTCCGGAGCGGCAGAGGACGCAGCCTGTTTTCTTGTTTCCTCCCGAACAGGAAACCAATAAGAAAGCACCTATCAGTGCTCCAAACAATAAGATATTCTTCTTCATAATAATGGTTAGTTTATTGAGTCTTTCGTACTATAACAATAAAAATCGTTTTTTGTTATAGACAAACAATGCATATTCGAAAAGTGTTCTCTACATGGTATTAACTTAAAAATAAAACAAATATGGAACAATCATTTCAAAAAGGAGTTGTGCTCCATTTGGCTTCTCTCATTGAATATACTGAAGGAGGCGTTATCAGCAAACAGTTAATCAAAAAGTCCGGCAGGAAATATCACTTTATTTTCTTTTGATAAAGGAGAAGGGTTAAGCGAACATCGTGCCCCGTTTGATGCGCTCGTGCAGGTATTGGAAGGGGTAGCGAATATTACTGTAAACGGAACTCTGTTCACCGTAAAAGCAGGAGAAAGTATCGTATTTCCGGCGAATGCGCCGCATGCCCTACAGCAGTGGAGAAATTTAAGATGCTGCTAACGATGATTAAGGAATAAGCAATCATAGTGTATAAAAACAAAAAATGGCTACTCATCACGAGCAACCAATCTTTTGTTAACCTTAAATCTAATACTTATGAAAAAAACACTGTACAAAGGTACCATATTTCAGGTAAATAGCAAATTTCAGAGTCCAAACTGACGATATTATAACAGGGTTTAATACTCCGCGGAGCGTATTAACATTTCAGACTTCACACGTTAACATTTAACATATTCATTCACACAAGTTACTTCTTGGGTAAGTAAGAATACAAAAAAAGAGGGAATCATTGAAACAACATCGTCTTTTTTTTTTGTAACTTTGAACTATGATAATCAGTGCCAGCCGCCGGACAGATATTCCGGCATTCTATTCCCAGTGGTTTTTCAACCGGATTAAAGAAGGATATGTATTAGTGCCCAATCCATATCATCCGAAAATGATTAGCAAGATCTCTATCTCCTGCTGTAGTAGATTGCTTTGTTTTCTGGACCAAGAACCCGGCACCTATGCTCAACCAACTGGAGAAATTGCAGGATTACAACTATTACTTCCAATTTACACTTAACCCCTACGGAGAAAAGCTGGAAAATCATTTGCCCTCCATCAATAAACGAATGGATACCTTTAAAAAAGCTGGCTGATAAAATCGGCAGGGAAAGGGTGATCTGGAGATATGATCCGATACTGACAAACGAGGAATACAATGTTTCTTTCCCACCAGGAAGCATTTGCCCGGATTGCCGACGAACTCAAAGACCACACTGCCAAATGTATGCTGGGATTCATAGATCATTACCAGCATATCCGGAACTCTGTACGGTTATTCAACATCCATCCGCTGACTCAAGAGGAAATAGAAGAAATGGCTGTCTCCTTTAAAAAACAATCGACGTTTATCCCGACATACAGCTGGATACTTGTACTGTAAAAGTGGATTTAAGACATTTAGGTATTCCGAGCGGCCTGTGTATTGATAAGGATCTGATAGAAAAAGATCATCGGTTATCCTATCCTCGCCCAAAAGGATAAAAACCAGCGTAACATCTGCAACTGCATTGAAAGCATTGATATCGGAACTTATGAAAGTTGCCTGAACGGATGTATTTATTGTTATGCCATCAAAGGCAATTATAACACGGCAGTATATAATAGGAGAAAACATGATAAAAACTCACCGCTACTCATCGGCCATTTATCCGAAGATGATATCGTAAAGGAACGGGAGATGAAAAGCCTGCGGGATAACCAATATTCGTTGTTTTAATCTCTTCGGTCTGCAGTTGACTTACAGGCATAAAAAAAGGCTATCTATCCCAGACAGCCAATCTTTTGTTAACCTTAAATCTAATACTATGAAAAACACAGTACAAAGATACGTACTTTTCGGTTATCTCCAAATTTTGAGGCCAAAGCAGCGTATCTTATAACATGGTTTAATAGAATCAGAGCCGTATTAACAAATGAGTGGGCAGGCATTAACATTTAACAGTTTTCTTAAATAATCAGAGCGTAAAACTGGAAAAGATGCAAATGTTTTCGAATCGGACACCTGATCTTATTAAAGAGAGTTTATGAGGTCTAACAAATTCCTCTGTCATCTGTTTCTAATAGAAGGTAACTATCAAATTCCCAATATATGAACAGATTCGAAAATAAAGTAGTTGTCATCACCGGTGCCGCCGGTGGTATCGGCGAAGCAACCACACGCCGCATTGTCTCCGAAGGAGGCAAAGTAGTCATCGCTGACCATTCCGAGAAAAGAGCGGAGCAGCTTGCCAACGAACTCACGCACGCAGGGGCCGACGTGCGCCATGTCTATTTTTCCGCCACCGAACTCCAGAGTTGCAAAGAACTGATTGATTTTTCTATGAATGAATATCAAAGAATAGACGTACTGATTAATAATGTAGGAGGAACTGATCCCAAACGTGACCTTAGCATCGAAAAGCTGGACATCAACTACTTTGACGAAGCATTCCATCTGAATCTCTGCTGCACGATGTATCTTTCCCAACAGGTCATTCCTATCATGACTGCCAATGGTGGTGGGAACATTGTCAACGTAGCTTCCATAAGCGGACTTACGGCTGATGCCAACGGTACTTTATACGGCGCCAGCAAAGCGGGTGTCATCAACCTGACGAAATATATCGCTACTCAAATGGGAAAGAAAAACATCCGTTGCAACGCCGTAGCTCCGGGACTGGTACTTACTCCCGCTGCATTGGACAACCTGAATGAAGATGTACGCAACATCTTTCTCGGCCAATGTGCCACTCCTTATTTAGGAGAACCGGAAGACGTCGCAGCTACCATCGCTTTTCTGGCTTCGAACGATGCCAGATACATCACTGGACAAACGATTGTGGTGGATGGCGGACTGACCGTTCATAATCCGACAGTGGCGTTATCATAAAACGACCGGATAACGTATTATCGGTAAAGATGATAGGCTATTAACCGGCAACCATTACAAAAAATAATCTCTTTTTCCTTGATGTTACCGATAGGAAACATATCTTTGTGACCAGTCAGTAACAAAAGTATCAAAGTATGGAAAAAGAGATTACTAAAAACAGACAGGCTACGGAAATGACCCTGATTACAGCCGTCAACGACATCATTGAAGAAAGCGGTTTCGAGGGGTTGGGGATCAATGCGGTAGCAGCCAAGGCCAAAGTTTCAAAAATGCTTATCTACCGTTATTTCAATTCGCTGGATGGACTGATAGCAGCCTACATTCAGCAGAACGACTATTGGATTAATTTCGATGAAGAGTTACCGGATCAGGCTCATTTAGCCGCATTTATCAAGCAGATATTCAAAAGACAAATCATGTGGTTACGGGAGAATTATACATTGAAACGCCTGTATCGCTGGGAACTGACAACGGACAATAAGTTTGTGAAAAAGAGTTGCGCAACAAACGGGAAGAGAAAGGAATCTGGCTGGTAGAGGCAGTCAGCAAACTATCAAAACATCCGAAAAAAAAAGAGATTGCTGCTATGGCTTCCATCATCACCGCAGCCATCAGTTATCTGGCATTGCTCGAAGAAAACTGCCCGGTCTACAACGGCCTCAAGATTCAGCAGGAAAGCGGCTGGGAGGAATTGGAAGAAGGCATCAATCTATTAGTAGACCTCTGGTTACAAAAACAACTCTAATCAAATGAATAAAATGACAATAATGGGAATATGGTTTCTTTCTCTATTGATAAATAGTGGATGCAACCGGGATTTAGTAGAATACGACAGTAACGATCTTAAAATATCTATTGAAAAAGGGGAAGAGTGGTTGCATAATTTTCCTTTGTTTCTAGGCATCAACATCAAAAATCCGCCCCAGATTGCAATCTGGACTGAAGACATGGAAGGGAATTATCTGTCCACCGTGTATGTGACACACAAAATAGCCACTCAATCCTGGAAGCCTCCGGCGGTAACCGCCGAAAGGAAGCGCTGCCGCATTGGTGTTATCAACGGGGAATCAATATGAAGACGGGTTATATCTCCCTAGCAAAAAAGGAACCGTTGACGGACGGTATCAGCGGAGCTACTCCGAAAGGTAGTTTTAATGTGAAGATGTCGCCAACCGGGAAGTTGAAGAAGTTTATAGTCAAAATTGAAATCAATCATTCTACAGATTTCAATGATGCATATCCGAAATCGGCCAAAGAAGGAGACGCCAATTACTCCGGTGGAAAAGAAGGGAGCGGACAGCCTGCCCTTGTCTACGCAGCAGAAGTGGATTTGACTTCCGGCAAGAAAGAATTTACAGCCAAACTGATCGGACACGGTAGCCCGGATGGAAGTAATGGAGATCTTACCAAAGATACTTCTTCACTCACAACTGCATTGCATATCGTTAAAAGTATAACCGTGTATGTGCAATAGCAGTAGCTAACCATAATATTATCAGACTCTATCCTTGCATCATTATGAAGAAATTTATATTCATCTTTGCGCTGCTATCTTTCATCACTGTATGTGCCGACGGACAAACAGACAGCAGACGTCTCTCTTACACTACATATATCGGGACAGGTTTTTCTATGAATCAGCCTTCTTACACGCCTTTCAACTGGCAAATCGTCAGTCACTACCACATCAGTCAACGGTTTGCCATCGGTGCGGGTAGCGGACTTTCTGTTTATGAAAAACTACTCATTCCGCTTTATGCCAGTGCGCAATTTTATATAACGAAGCCCAGGAGACTGACTCCTTATCTGGAATGTCATATCGGTGGGTCTTTTTGCCACAGACAGAGAAGCAAACGGAGGCTTTTACCTCTCCTTCCATCGGGGCACAATTTAATGACAACCGGAAATTTAAACTGAATTTGATGGCAGGTTATGAACTCCAGAAACTGGAACGGACAAAGAAACAGGAAGATCCGTATTTCCATACGACGTTTAAGGAAGAATTGTCGCACCATTCCATTACGCTGAAAATCGGCTTGACTTATTGAGGTAAGTATAATAAGAGATAAGGAATTTGCCATTGCAAACAGAATATATATTCAGATCCTGGCTTTATTCCCTCGAATAAAAAAAGGCATAATTATTAATGATTAAGTCGTTATATTATTCAACAAATACTAACTTTACGACGTTATAAAATATAAAGAGCGAACGAAATGATTGTTAAGACATTACTAGATACCGATCTTTATAAGTTTACCACATCGTATGCTTATATCAAACTGTTTCCCTATGCAATGGGTACTTTTAGTTTCAATGACCGGAATGAAACTAAGTATACCGAAGCTTTTCTGGAAACACTCAAGGCAGAGATCAAGAATCTTAGTCAGTTGAGATTCACGGAAGAGGAGCTGGAATATATGACGAAAAAAACTGCAGATTCCTTCCGAGAGTCTACTGGGAGTGGTTGTCTTCTTTTCGTTTCGATCCGAATAAGATTGATATTCATCTGGATGAAGCTTGTCATCTCCACATCGAAGTGACTGACTTTTGCTTTATAAAGTGACTTTATATGAAGTGCCTTTGCTCGCTATTGTTTCGAAATCAAAAACCGGTTCTTCGGCCATGTAGCAGACATGAACGAGATTCTTTGCAAGCTGTCGGAGAAAATAGAGTTATCGAATCAACATCAGCTCCGCTTTTCAGAATTTGGCACACGGAGAAGATTCTCCATTGATGTGCAGGAAACGGTTATCAAAAGACTGAACGAGACAGCGCAATATTGCACCGGGACTTCCAACTGCAACTTCGCAATGAAATATGGAATGAAAATGATGGGGACTCACCCTCACGAATGGTTTATGTTTCATGGAGCACAGTTCGGATATAAACATGCCAATTATATGGCACTCGAAAACTGGGTGAATGTTTATGACGGTGATTTGGGTATCGCACTTTCCGATACATATACTTCCGGCATCTTCCTTAGCAACCTTAGCCGTAAACAAGCCAAACTTTTCGATGGAGTGCGGTGTGATTCCGGCAATGAATTTGAGTTTATCGATAAGCTGGTTGCCCGCTACAAAGAGTTGGGGAATCGACGCGACAACCAAAACCATCGTATTCAGCAATGCCCTCGACTTTACAAAAGCATTAGACATTCAAGAATACTGCAAAAACAAAATCCGCTGCTCTTTCGGAATCGGCACCAATCTCACCAACGATACCGGGTTCGAACCTTCGAACATCGTGATGAAACTGACACAATGTAAGATGAATGTCAATCAGGAATGGAGGGAATGTATCAAACTGTCTGATGATGAAGGAAAACATACCGGCAGCCTTGAAGAGGTACAGGCTTGCCTGTATGAGTTACGACTCAACAGAAAGCAATAAAAATAAAGAAAAAGCAGGAAGTACCTCACCGGAGAATACTTTCTGCTTTTCTTTATGCATATTAAAGTATGCCAACAAAGACATACCAGCATAGAATCAGCTACGCATATCATTGTAACAAACTATGCAATAATCGTCAGGATTTGAATCCTTTCACTGCTCTTTCAATCTTTCCAAAAGGTAATTCGCCGGATTGTCTCCAGAGCTGTTGTCCTTTTCTAAAAAGAATAAAGGTAGGAGTCGACTCAACTGTATAGAAATCTGTAAGGGCAGGTTCCTGATCGATGTCTACCAATACCACTTCCAATGTTCCTTCCATCAGTTTCTTAAATTCTTCAACAACCGGTTTCATGCGCTGGCAGTGAGGACACCACGTTGCGTAAAACTCTGCCATTACCCAATCACCGTTAGCCAGTTTCTCCTGATTTCTTTCTTCACGAGCTATTTTCTTTTCTTTCATACGAATATCTCCTTTTAATTAATTACTATCAACCTAACAATATCAGGAGAAATATAGTTTAGAAAAAGTAGCAAGAGTTATACACTAATTAAAGAATCCTTATTTAAAGACAAGCATTGCACAAAAAAAATGAAACTTTCGTGCAAAAAAAGGAACATCTTATTTAATATTTATTTATCTTTGCCCCCCCGAAATGGTTCAGAATCCGTATCCAACGGACGACGATTAATAGGGAATCGGGTGTAAGTCCCGAACAGTCCCGCTGCTGTGAAGCTCTGTTCAATGTCTTATAATTGAACTAATTTAACGCCACTGATGTTATTCGGGAAGGCAAATAAGACAAGCGTCAGTCAGAAGACCTGCCATTTTGTGTAAGACGCTCCCCTCCTCGTGGATTAGGAGAAAGAGTATCACTTGTTAAGCCCCAAATCAAAAAAATACTGTTTTTCGTCGGGTGGAGTATATCCATTAGACGGGAAGACATTAATAAGTATGTACTTAATTGAAAAAAGTATGATAAAAAAAATCTTAGTAGCCAATCGCGGTGAAATTGCCGTAAGGGTGATGCGCTCCTGCCGGGAGATGGAGATAACGAGTATCGCTATCTTCTCCGAAGCAGACCGGACCGCGAAGCACGTGCTTTATGCAGACGAAGCTTATTGCGTAGGGCCGGCAGCATCCAAAGAGAGTTATCTGAATATAGAAAAAATCATCGAAGTGGCGAAAGCAGCTCATGCGGACGCCATCCATCCGGGTTACGGCTTCTTGTCCGAGAATGCTACCTTCGCCCGTCGATGTCAGGAAGAAGGAATCATCTTTATCGGACCCAATCCGGAAACAATGGAAGCCATGGGGGATAAAATTGCTGCCCGTATCAAAATGATCGAGGCGGGAGTACCCGTTGTTCCCGGCACACAAGACAATTTGAAAAGTGTGGAAGAAGCCATAGAACTTTGCAATAAGATCGGATACCCGGTGATGCTGAAAGCTTCTATGGGCGGTGGTGGAAAGGGTATGCGCCTCATCCACAGTGCCGAAGAAGTGGAAGAAGCTTATACCACTGCCAAGAGCGAATCATTGTCTTCCTTTGGCGACGACACGGTTTACCTGGAGAAGTTCGTTGAAGAGCCTCATCACATCGAGTTCCAGATTCTTGGTGACAAGCATGGAAACGTCATTCATCTGTGTGAACGCGAATGTTCCGTGCAACGCCGTAACCAGAAAATCGTGGAAGAGACTCCTTCGGTTTTCGTCACTCCCGAACTGCGAAAAGACATGGGTGAAAAGGCGGTAGCTGCGGCTAAAGCGGTGAACTACATCGGTGCGGGTACTATCGAATTTCTTGTTGACAAACACCGCAACTATTATTTCCTTGAGATGAACACCCGTTTACAGGTGGAGCATCCGATTACGGAAGAAGTGATCGGAGTAGATTTGGTGAAAAGAGCAAATTAAAGTTGCCGACGGACAAGTGCTTCAACTGAAACAAGAGAATATCCAGCAACGCGGGCACGCTATCGAATGTCGTATCTGTGCCGAAGACACTGAAATGAATTTCATGCCAAGCCCGGGTATCATCAAACAGATTACAGAGCCGAACAGTATCGGTGTGCGTATTGACAGTTATGTATACGAAGGATATGAAATTCCGATCTACTATGACCCGATGATCGGTAAACTGATTGTATGGGCTACCAACCGCGAATACGCTATCGAGCGGAGGCCGCGTACCACATTACGTATTGCTGCTTACAGTGATGAATCTTTCGCAGAGTGACTATAGATTCTCCAAGCCGCTTGTATATGATAAGTTGGGGTTTCTTCCCCGTAGGGATGGTATAGGCAGTTTTTTGGTTTTCTAATGAAGAACGTGCGATGGTGCATGACGAGCTTTTCCCGAAAAGAGCTCTTATTGGTGAGGGATGCTGGTGGTTTAACGCACAAAATGGTGACAATTCAAAGTACAAGCATTTCCAAGGAGACAAACGTTTTGCCATGAACGATTTCAAAAGAGGCTTTTATTGTTTCTTGTGACTGATGCTTAGACAATCATTGCAACACGTTTTTGCGTGCCTTTACAGTGTTTTGGATAGAAGAATTACCGATCAAGTTCAGCGTTTTATAACTTTGGTGGTTATCGTCTTCATCCGATTATATCAAAGTAGAACAGAATAACAGAA
>VOFK01004221.1_pt1 | contig 21843 bp, 21 predicted proteins | sample 5384121 | NCBI WGS metagenome assembly VOFK01 (sample SAMN12384730, study PRJNA508395) | human gut metagenome | isolation source: healthy gut J | host: Homo sapiens | reverse complement strand
TTCCACCAACTTCGTTTAGCCAAAGCTAATGAATAAATATTATTAGTCTGCTGATAAATTGGATTATTTATATACTTATTTTCATTTTGTATCGTATCGTTTACCGATATTCTGCAATTTTTTCCCCTCGTATCCTTACAACAATTACCACTACGTTTAGCCACCACCGAACGATAATTGCGGGTAAAACGATCAATCAATGAAATTCCATTCACTGTCACCATACATTTTGTATTACCTTGGTAAGTTCCCCAATCGCTTACTCCATACCAGCTGCTAAAATAATTGCTTGCATAGTCAAATTTTTCAAATTATATTATAATTCTTTTTAGAGAATAGATTAGTAAACAGTCAACACTCACTTTAGAGCATCTACCTTTGAAAAACACATAAATGTGCCCTAAGCCGAGTTTGTAATTAATTAGTTTAGTTGCACATTGGCATGGCAAAAGTTTTGCCAGGAACCATGTTAACATAGTCCCTGCAACCGTTAAAGATATTTTTTGAAAAATTTCGATGTAGTTCAATAACCCCCAGCGGGATTTTGCCGGGTTTCACGCATAATGAACTATCTCGTAACGCTCCTCTACAAAGAAGGGTGCGTAAGCTAACTTCTTGAGATTGAAATTATGACAAATCGAATCAGGGCAAGCGTATCATCATAATCATCTTTCTCTTTTTGTCAATCAGAATCGCTTTTTGTCGCCTTAGTTTTTTGCTTTGTCGTCTATCCATAAAACGCTTTCTTAGGTGGCGTAATCAAAGCTTCTTGAAGAGACTTTATCACGTTCTGCCGATTTGCGGAGCTTACGTTCTTCAGAAGATGACTTAAATTCGCAGCGAAGGTAATAATTTCAGTTTTGAACCTTTTTTGAGTACTTACAAAGTTCTAGAATCCGATATTTATCCTCCTCACATTATCTCAAATTTTTCTGAACAGATTGCAGCAAATAAGTGCCATCTAACTTTGTTTACACTTTCGTACAAATCTACACTGCAACCCCAGCATAGTTTCCAGTTCCATTTCAAACGGCCTAAAGTAAAAAGCCCCATAGGATCCGCTTCAAAAAAAAACATCAATCTCACTTGTTTCTTTTGTTCGCTACGAGCAACAGAACCAAATATTCCCCAGCCGCATAATATGATACTGCATCAAATAAGCCTTACCGTTACGCAATATATGCAAAATATTCCTCCGTTGTCTTCATAATTATAAACTTTTTAATGAGACAAATGTAACTAATTCAACGCAAACAACATATATTCTTCCCATTTTTATTCCTCAACTTCCTCAAACGGATACGGATTCTCCTCAATATTCCTTAACTCCTTCACCGCCTCTACCTGTTCCGTAATCATAGCCTCCTTATCCCAACTATCTACAATAGTATGAGCCTCCTGAAGCAAAAGACTCTTCATAAACCTCGCCATACGTATAAACCAACAAGCGGACTTTTGAGCAAAGAAGCCGGAAGCCGACCCAAAAGCTCACAAGCACGATTCAAGGCAATCTGTTTTTTTTTTGCTCCTTATCACCATTATCATAAATAGTAGCATTATACCCCATCAAAGAGAGCCAAACATACATTAGCCTCCTCTTCGGTACCAGAACCTTGAACGGGGAAAAGGGAATCGGACAGAACAAGCACTTCCTTGTTCAATCGACAGAACGTATCGGAATAGACGGGAGTACCGTCCATGCCAAAAACACATCAGCTCATGAGCAATACGCTGCAGCTCAAGAGCACGGGAAAGTAAAGAATTCATCTTCTTATTTGATTTTATATTTATAGACAGATGGAGGGAACCTCCTACAAGCTCAGGACGACAAAGACCTATTTATCTTTTTATGATTTTCAAGTAGGATTTGGGGACTTTGATACTTGCAGTCAAAAGGTCCTTAATACGGATGACGACGTATGTTTTATTGGCTTCGATGGCAACCTCACCTTCAATACCGCTGAGTTCGCCTTTGATAACTTTTACTTTATGCCCAACAGTAAGAATTTCGCTATCAAGGCTGACACCGTCAGATTCAGATCCATTACGAACATAAAGTCCTCCATTTGCTGATCCGGTACCACTAGCATGGAATGCGTAGAAAAAGTCCTTCATATAAAAAAAGGGGGACATTATAGATGTTGGATATATCGCAGGCTGTCTGCTTGGTGGAATGAACAAATACCAGATTGCGGATTACCGGAACTTCACTGCGTTTACGACGATACTTCAATTGAGAAATGACAAAACGCGTAGGGAGATAATAGTCAAGATCTAAATCCTCTTCCGATTTAAGTCGGTCCAGAGATTTCCGGACTGTAAATTCCTGAAGCTTGTCACGGGTGCGGGCTGCAAACCAATATTTCTGTTGTTCAGTCACTTAGAAATTTTCTTTCGAATGAATCAGCTCAGTTCCGGGTGCGCTTCGCGGTTTGAACGAGACATTTTCCCCCACCCAAACCGTATTGTACACTTTTTGCAATGATAATAAGCTATTAAAGAAGATATTAGACTCATAGAAGTGTCCAATAAACGTTCGTTTAATAAACGTCTATTTTTAAGAAAATAAGTAGAGGTATAAAAGTTAAAAAGGAACAGAACTTTAAGATGTTAAATATTAGATGTATACTACTAAAATTCAATATATTAATATGAAACAGAAATCACTTAGGAAATATTTTTATTAAACATTTTGTTAGTTCAAAAAATACAGCTTATCTTTGCGTTCATTAAACGAACGTTTAAAAAACACCTCATCATTTCCAATATATCATTCTACATTCCAACATCTTACCCTCATAAATGCATTATTGAAGTTTCGCAAAGATGCCTGCTGATAAATGGGAATTTATCGCACAAAACGCAAGTGAAATAAAAGCCCACTTCCATAATCTATGGAGAGAGAGTGAAAGCCCGTGGATTTCTATCTAAAACACAAGCATTCCTTTGCTTTTCACCCTTGCTTGGTCTACTGTTGCATAAGGAATTAATAACGCCCCCTTTGCTATGAACAGCTCTGCTTATGGCCATCAAACGATTGCTTCATGGCCGTTAGCAGGGTTGTTCATGGCCGTTAGGCGTCACTAACTCCAGGGGCTTTTACAGATGAAGTACGTAGCCCGCGCCTATTGCGCACAAAGGCGCAAACGTATTGTACAGCAACTTAAAAGACATTGGACGACTCCATTATTCATAGTCGGGCAATCTCGAAAATGCAGAAAAACTACACCGACCGATTTATGTAACCCACGCGCGGTATTATATTAGAGAATAATAAGTTACGGCAAAAAACTCAGACATTTTTTCGGCAGGTGGAAGCAAATTTTGCTTCCACCTTTTGAGGTGCTTCACCGCGGGTAAATGCCGATGGATAGGGAGATGAGGAGATGGAGTGCAAATTAATGGAAGCAAAGCAGATGCAAATTTATGTTTCAACCTTAACACGCCTTAAGTTTTAAAAAGATGTAGTACAAAGGCATAAAATATAATAAGTGTTGGCAAATACACACTTATGCCTCGACACTCCCTGCAAATGTCGAAAGTCCTCGGTACATTTCCAGCCGTGTTTTTCATAGTATTAGATTTAAGGTTAACAAAGGCGCCGGAGTACAAAGCGGTACCCCTTTTATGCTCCATACGTACCGTCCTGGTTCTCCAATAAATTTTTCACGTAAAATGCAAGGCAACTTTTTATATCCATTTAGTTTTTTATTGTCTTTAATTCGTTTCGCGGGTATAGCACGCAATAAAGCAATCTTAACTAACAAATAAATCAATAATTAAAAACAGAAAAATTATGGCAATGCATACATGGTTTGAGTGCAAAACCGTTACGAAAAAACAATGGAAAACGGAATGAACAAGAAAGTAACCGAACCTTTATTTGGTAGACGCACTCAGCTTTACAGAAGCAGAAGCACGCATCATCGAGGAAATGACTCGTTCATCTCAGGAGAGTTTACCGTATCAGACATCAAACGGGCAAATTATAGTGAATTGTTCCCTTGTGATGAAGACGCGGCCGACCGTTGGTTTAAATGCAAATTGGTCTTTTATCACATTGATGAAAAAGCGGTGCAGAGAAGAAAACATCTACCCAAGTACTGGTACAGGCCGCTGACTTACGCGATGCTGTGAAGAAGTTGGATGAAGGTATGAAAGGCACAATGGCCGATTATCAGATTGCATCCGTAGCGGAAACTGCCATTATGGATGTATATCCGTACAGTGCAGAACCGAATGACAAACCTGAAGTATAGGAAAGGGAGAAGCAAATAATAGAAATTGAAAATTTTTATTGTGTACATTATTATATTATATACGATGAGTATTGCAGAAAAACATTAAAAAAAACAAGTGCTGAACGAGTTGCCTCCCAAGGAGAGTGCAACTGGTAGCTGTTTCCAAGTTTCATCCCAACGAAGCGATAGAAGAAAGCTTTACAGCGCAGGGCAACGTGTTTCGGAGAAAGCAAAGTACAGGAGATGACTGCCAAATACGAGAGCCTTGCCAAAAGATATCGAATGGCATTTCATCGGACATCTGCAAACGAATAAAATCAAATATATCGTACCCTATGTTACTCTGATTCATGGAGTGGATTCCTATAAATTACTCACCGAAATCAATAAACAGGCAGCCAAGGCCGGACGAACCGTAAACTGCCTGCTTCAACTGCACATAGCACAGGAAGAAGAGACCAAATTCGGTTTCAGCTTCGACGAATGCCGGGAGATGCTTGCTGCCAATGAGTGGAAACAGTTTAAGAACATCCGGATATGCGGCTTGATGGGCATGGCTACGAATACAGACAATATCGAACAAATCAAAGCCGAGTTTTGTTCATTAAGTAGCTTCTTTCAAGAAGTAAAAGCCACATGGTTCGCTGATGCGGAATGGTTCCGGGAGTTGTCTATGGGAATGTCACACGATTATCACGAAGCAATCGCCGCGGGCAGTACTTTAGTACGTGTAGGAAGTAAAATATTTGGAGAAAGAATATATTAATAACTAATAACTATTATCATGGCAACATTAGAAACCACTTTTGCAGGGTTAAAACTTAAAAATCCGATTATTATCAGCAGTTCCGGACTTACTGACAGTGCAGCCAAGAATCAGAAGCTTTACGAAGCCGGAGCAGGAGCTATTGTACTCAAGTCTCTTTTTGAGGAACAAATCATGATGGAAGCCGATTGGCTGGGAGATCCTAATATGTACCCGGAAGGAAGCGATTACCTGGTAGGATACATACGCGAACATAAATTGGGCGAATATTTGAATCTAATCAAAGAAACCAAGAAAGTCTGTGACATTCCTGTCATTGCCAGTATTAACTGCTATCAGGATGCAGACTGGATTGAGTTTGCCAGAAAGATAGAAGAAGCCGGAGCAGACGCTTTGGAAGTCAATATCCTTGCTTTGCAAACCGATGTACAATATGCTTACGGTTCTTTTGAACAACGCCACATCGACATCTTGAGCCATATCAGGAAAACAGTCAATATTCCTGTTATCATGAAATTGGGAGACAACCTCACCAATCCGATAGCACTCATCGACCAGCTCTATGCCAATGGTGCGGCGGCAGTAGTAATGTTCAACCGGTTCTACCAGCCGGATATCGATATTGAGAAAATGGCCCAAAGCGCCGGAAACGTATTCAGTACAGATGCAGACTTGTCCAAGTCTTTACGCTGGATAGGCATTGCCTCCGCAGCAGTCAACAAGCTGGACTATGCAGCATCGGGCGGCATACATGCTCCCGAAGGAGTAGTGAAAGCTATCCTGGCAGGTGCTTCGGCAGTAGAAATATGCAGCGCACTCTATCTAATGAATTCCTATGCTGTCATTAGTGAATACACCCGCTTCCTGAACACATGGATGGACCGCAAAGGAATGGAAAATATCAATCAGTTCAAAGGCATGCTGAATGTCAGCGACCTGAATGGTGTAAATACATTTGAACGTACACAATTCCTGAAATACTTTTCATCACACAAATAAAAAGGAGTTGATACCATAAAAAAACGGATGATGCATCTTCAATGAACGCATCATCCGTTTTTTAATTCATAACCTCGTTAATTCAAATCCTTTTTTATCTTCATTTCTTCTTATCCAACACTTCAAAACAAGAATTCTTGCTGACAAATTCGGGAACGATATCCTTCATGGCAGCTACGATTTTCATCTGATCATAAGTATAGCTGACATCAATCAACTTCTGGATACGCTCATTCACTTCATCATAGTCGTACTCGCGCACAGTAGCAATCATAATTTTTTCATGATAAGTGGGCTTAGTAAGTTCTTTGACATTCAGCAACTCCTCGTACAACTTCTCACCATGACGCAAACCCGTAAATTCTATCTTGACATCCGTACGCCCGGAAAGGCTGATCATTCGCTTGGCCAGGTCCACAATACGCACCGGCTTACCCATATCGAAAATATAGATCTCTCCCCCATTTCCCATGCTTCCGGCTTCAAGCACCAAACGACAGGCTTCGGGGATAGTCATAAAATAGCGTATAATTTCAGGATGCGTCACAGTCACAGGGCCTCCACGCTGTATCTGATCGCGGAAACGAGGAATCACCGAACCATTCGAACCCAGCACATTACCAAAACGCGTAGTGATGAACTGAGTGACATGTCCGCCCTCTGCCAGCAATTTCTTTGCCAGTGACTGCACATATATCTCACAAATACGCTTGAGCATCCCATCACATTAGTAGGATTCACTGCCTTATCCGTAGAAATCATCACAAACTTCTCCGCACCATACTTCACAGCCAAGTCGGCAACCGTTCTCGTACCGTAAACATTTACCTGAATAGACTCGGACACATTGTCCTCCATCATCGGCACATGCTTGTAGGCTGCCGCATGGAAAATGTACTGAGGCTTGTAACGTCTGAAAGATTTCCTCCATACGCGTCACATTGGAGATATCGGCAATGATAGTCTCGGCATCAATATCCCTCCAACGGTCTTGCAACTCCAGACGGATGTCATGCAAAGGAGTTTCAGCCTGGTCCACAAGAATCAGTTTATAAGGATTGAAAGAAGCCACCTGACGCATAATCTCACTACCGATAGACCCGGCAGCACCTGTAATCATCACTCGCTTGCCTTCCAAATGAGAAGCAACTTTGTGAATATCAATTTCGATAGGATTACGTTGCAGCAAATCCTCTATTTGAATTTCTTTCAGCTGGGTACGATCCAGAAATTGATTGTTCCACTCGCTCAATGGAGGAGCCGTCATCGCCTTTTATGTTATGTGCCAACAGGCGGTCTGCCATATCAGAATGTTTGAGCGCTTTCCATTTTTTGCAGGAGAAATGATAATGGTATGCACATCCCGGTCATCCAGATTCTCAATCAACGTGTCATCATTAGGGGAAAACCTTAACCCCCATCATCACCTTGTTGATCAGTTCCGGTTCATCGGCTATGAAACCGCGCAGGCGGTAATGATTACGAAGACTGACGCGCAATGCCTTTGCAATATTTACTCCGGCCTCTTTGGCTCCATAAATAAACACATTGGCACTGCGAGAACCATCAAAAATTCAACGCTTCGAAGAAGATCTTCACAACAATGCGGGAACATGCCATCATGGCAAAACTGATGATATAGGACATGAACAGCACCGTTATGGGAGCCACATTTATGTTTGTGATTTTCACCACTATACTGCTATCAGCAGCAATACATACGACACAGTCAGTGCCACGAAGATGCGCATGATATCTACAAACGATGAAAAGCGAAGGACATTAGAGTATGTACGGAATGCCCTGAAAAAAATATCAGGTTTACGGCTACTGTACATACAATCGTTACGTCTATGGACGACGACTCCGAAAAAAAGACTCCGAAAATCATATCGCAGTGCATAAGCCAGCAAACTGGATACAACAATAATAAGGACATCTATCAATAGAACAGTCCATATCGGTAATACCTTTGCTGAAAGGTACCGATGAAAAAAGTTTCGCTTCATCACGTTTGACAGTTTTTGTTTTAGGCACCGCAAAGATACACTATTTTTTATCAAAGCGAAGAAGAATTTGATAAAATATTACATCAGGTTACTTGCTAACTCACTCAACTGGCTACGCTCCCCTTTCACCAAATTGACATGAGCAAACAAATTCTGATCCCTCATGCGATCTATCATGTAGACAAGCCCGTTGGACTGGCTATCCAGATAAGGTTGGTCAATTTGCTGAATATCACCCGTAAACACCATCTTGGTTCCCTCTCCGGCACGCGTTATAATGGTTTTTATTTCGTGAGGAGTAAGGTTTTGCGCCTCGTCAATGATGCAATAAGTCTCGCTCAGGCTACGTCCGCGAATAAATGCCAAAGCCTCAATAACAAGCTTTCGGTCACTTTTCTGCATATCTTCCAGACGTTTCACCTCGCTCGAATTGAAGCGAACTGATGCTTGATTACATTCAGGTTATCAAACAACGGCTGCATATACGGAGCCACCTTTCATTGGCATCACCCGGCAGAAAACCGAGATCCTTATTGGACAATGCAACGATAGGACGCGCCAGCAGGATTTGCTTATAGTCCGTCAGCTTGCCTAAAGCGGCTGCCAGTGCCAACAGGGTCTTACCCGTTCCTGCCTTGCCGGTGAGGGCCACCAGCTTGATGTTCGGGTCATTCAATACCTCGAAAGCAAAACTCTGTTCGGCATTACGCGGTTCGATGCCGTAATTCTTTGTCTTATTTACACGGCAAACGGAATGGGTAAAAAGGATTGTAACGGGCAAGTACGCTGCTACGGTCGCTCTTCAATACAAAACATTCATTAGGATGAATAATATCTTTTAAAAATCGAACTCGCTAATATCCAATCCTTCTTTAGAGGAATAGATACGATCGATCAAAGTGGGGTCGACACCTTCGAACACCTCGTTCGACTTTTCAAATATATCCACGTTAATTACCTTGTCGTTGATATAGTCCTCGCACAGCAGACCGATAGAGCGCGCTTTCATACGAAGGTTGACGTCCTTGGTGACAAGAATGGATTTCATTTTCGGTTTCTTCACCGTCAGCCAGTCAACGACGGACAGTATCTGATGATCGGGAATCCGTTCCGGGAAAGAGTTGTGCACACGCGATGAATCTATCGAACCGGCAACCACAAACAAACGTCCTAAACCTTCACCCAACGGAGCACCTTTAGTAAAGAGGTTGTCATCGGTGATCATGTCAAGTTCCCGAACAAACTCACGAGCATTGAAATTTATCTGTTCGTTTCCTTTCTTGAATTTATCAAGTTCCTCAAGTACTACAATGGGAAGATAAATGTCATTCTCTTGAAAGTTCTTCAAACAATTATAGTCGTGAAGGATAACATTGGTATCAATCACAAAATTTTTTTAGCTCCCATACTCTTCAGATTTAAATGGTTTATAACTTCATACCGACAATATTAAAATAAAGCAAGCATGCACACTTAAGCAAAATTGCCTTATCTTTGCCGTTTCTAAAGATAACACTTTTAATGAAGAGAAAGGATTACTTTCCCGTTAATTTTTATGAAAGATGAACTATCAGAACACTTTAACTTACTTATATAACAGTGTGCCCATGTTCCAACACGTAGGCGGCGCGGCATACAAAGAGGGATTAGAAAACACACAGGTACTGGACAAGCACTTCGGCCATCCCCACCATTCATTCCGCACAATTCATGTGGCGGGCACTAACGGCAAAGGCTCTTGTTCGCATACGCTGGCCGCCATACTGCAAGAAGCCGGATATCGTGGGGGCTTTATACTTCTCCTCATTTCGGTAGATTTCCGCGAGCGCATCCGCATAAACGGACAGCCTATACCGGAAAAAATATGTAGTGGATTTTGTAGAAAAAGAACGGGATTTCTTTTTGAACCGCTGCATCCTTCGTTCTTCGAACTGACTACCGCCATGGCATTTCGTTATTTTGCCGATGAAAAAGTGGATGTAGCCGTCATAGAAGTGGGATTGGGCGGCCGTTTGGACTGTACAAACATCATTCATCCGGATTTGTGCATCATTACTAATATCAGTTTTGACCACGTCCAGTTTTTGGGAGATACACTGGCGAAAATAGCAGGAGAAAAGGCAGGTATCATCAAACCCGGCATTCCCGTAGTCATTGGCGAAACCACGCCCGAGACCAAACCGGTTTTCCTGCAAAAGGCCGCGGCAGAGAAAGCTCCGTCGTATTTCGCAGAAGATAGGATGAACAACGATTATCCTAAGACTGAAAACAGAGTTGCAAGGACTCTACCAGATAAAGAACACGCGCACTATCCTCGCCGCCTTGCCGCTGTTGAAAGAAGCCGGTTACCGGATAGACGAGCAAAGCATACGCAGCGGTTTTGCCCATGTCTGCGAACTGACAGGACTAATGGGACGATGGCAGAAACTGCAGGATGTCCCCCCACCCTGATATGTGATACCGGTCATAATGTGGGCGGCATTACCTACATCGTAGAGCAACTGAAACAACAGACCTACCGCCAACTTCATATTATAATAGGAATGGTGAACGACAAGGACATCAGCGGTGTGCTCTCCCTGCTTCCCAAAGATGCTGTATACTACTTCACCAAAGCCAGCGTAAAACGTGCCCTTCCGGAAGAGGAGGCTGTGCAGGCTCGCTGCCAAAGCAGGCTTGCAGGGAAACTGTTATCCGGATGTTCCTGCCGCTGTGACCGCCGCACAAGAAAAAAGCCACCCCGGAAGATTTCATCTTCGTAGGTGGCAGCAGCTTTATTGTAGCGGACTTATTAACGAACCGCAATACACTCAATCTCCACTAAGGCATCTTTCGGTAGTGCCTTTACGGCAACTGCCGAACGCGCCGGGAAAGGCTCCGTCAAAATAAGTGGCATACACCTTGTTCATATCGGCAAACAAGAGACATATCCGCTAAAAAGACGGTAGTCTTCACGATATTCGCCATGCTCAATCCTGCTTCTTCCAGGGTGTGCTTTACATTCTCCAACGATTGGCGGGCCTGTACCTCTGCTCCCTTCCGCCATTACTCCGGTAGCTGCATCAATAGGTAGCTGACCTGAGACAAAAACCATTCCATTCGCTTCAATCGCTTGGCTGTAAGGGCCTATTGCGCCCGGAGCTTTTGGCTACAAATCACTTTCTTCATAATTTTACTCTTTTTTATCTATTCATTATCAAATATATGGTATCTTTTCCTACTATATTCAAAAAAAAATCAGCAAAGTCATGCAGTATTTCCAAGAATCGTGCATTTATATAGACGAATACACGAAAAGAAAATTTCATTCATAACCTGTTAATACCTAGACTTAACTTATTATTTTAGTATGGGGAAGTTTCCCAAACAAAGGCTCTGCTTGTAAAGCGGAGCCTTTATTTTGTTAAGTATACCGTTTATTTACAATGCTTTTCAATCAGTCCGTCCACGTTCGGGTCGCCCAATCCTTTGCCTTGGCAAAACTCTGGCACGCTTCCTGCTTCTTTTTCATCTGCAACTGTGCAATTCCCATAAGCCGATAGGCTCGGCATATTTAGAATCAATAGCCAAAGCATCCTGCAACACTTTCAAGGCTTCTTCATTACGTCCAACACGAATATTGACCACGGCAAGTTCAGCACGATAGGTCAGGTCTTTCGGGTTCAACTCAATGGCTTTCTCCAAATCATTCAGTGCACGCTGGAATTGCTTGGCTTTCAAAGCAGCCTGTTCACGATAATAATAGAACACATCATTTACCTTACCGTTCACCGTTTTATAATAAGCATCATAGTCGAGCATCGCGGCACGCGCCTGATTTGCATTCATACGTGCCTGAGCACGTTCCAACAGATAAGGAGCAGCTTTCTTCCGTATACGGCTCATTGAAATGTGTCATACAACTATCCATGAGTGCCAAAACTTCCTCGGCAGGTGCTTTCATCAGCTTCTTTAGTCTTGGCTGCGCTAAAGAAAGTCGCTGCCGATGCCAAATCAGATTGGTTGACCTTTTCGTAACAGGCCAGCGCTGCCGGATAATCTTGCTTTGCAAACAAAATGTCACCCTCTACCTGTACATACACCGGTAGTTCTTGAAGAGCAATCGCTTTTCTGATTTCATCTGCTGCCCTGTCGTAAGACCAGTCCTTATAAGGCTTCTCCGGATTGCTCAGCATGTAGTTATATATCAATTTGGCACGATTATAATACACATCGTCTTTCTTTCTGGGCCACACTCAGCGCCTTATCCATATCGGCCTCTACTTTTTCCATCGAAGCATCGTCTTTGGACCGGTACAGCTGGATTAGTGGCAACGCCTCATATAGCCGTCTGCGCTATTGGGATATTCGGCAATAAAATCATCCAACAGCTGGTGCATACTCATCCTGACTAACTTGCGAGGAAACCATGAAAAGGAACACCAACGCTTCTTCTTCCGTATCAGGTAATGCTTTTTGATGCCGATATTCTTTAAGGTCATATCTCCGAAAGAGAATGCCGATACGCTTTGAGCCATTGCAAAGTTGGCATCAACCGCATAACAGATCGTAGCGGTATCAGCGCCGGATGATTTCTGTGCAAGAGCAAAAACAATTCTCCTTCTTCGGTCATAACAGGACAGCTCACCATCTTATCTTTCAGACTCAAGTTGAGCGTATAGTAATAATATTTCTCAGAAAACTTATCCGCAGCTTTCACTTGTCCGGCAGTATAGGAACGGTCTTTCTGTGTGGAATAAGGCAAAAATATACATTAGCACCCACTGCCGGAGATACGGCTGCCAAATTTAGTGCAGGCACTTTCTTGGCTTGATATGTCTACGCGAAACTTAATGACATCGTACATATCATTTGCACCCAGAATAGAGACTACCGGCATCTGTACGCCTTCCGAATTCACGACCACCGCCCGTTGCGCTCCTTCGAACAAAGAACAATCGGACAAGGCCACACCGTCTTCCGTCACGAAGAAACCGTTTCCGGTATTCAAAATCTTATCATTCTCGCCATAAGTAATCACCGAAAATACGGCACGTTTGGCTTTATCCACCCATTTGGGGCTTGTGCCATGCTCCACTGCGCAAAAGGCACAGAGTGAAAAGCAGGAAAATCTTCTTTTTCATATTTAGTTGGTTCTTTTGTTTCACAGCTTCATAAATCAAGATTCCGGCCGCAACAGATACATTCAGGGACTCGATCGTTCCCAGCATCGGAATCTTTACCCATTCATCGCATAGCGCAAGGTTATCATAGGAAACTCCTTTGTCTTCGGCTCCCATAATGATGCACATAGGACCTGTATAATCGGCTTTCGTATAGTCATAATCACCTTTCTCCGTAGCCGCCACAATGTGGAATCCACTATTCTTAAGGTACTGCAAGGTATCTTTCAGATTCTGTTCCCGGCATACGGGTAAGGTGTGCAATGCGCCAGCCGAGGTTTTCACTGCGTCAGCATTTACCGTCACACTGTTCTTGGCAGGAATAATAACGGCATCGACTGCCGCACACTCACAAGTACGGGCTACCGCTCCAAAATTACGTACATCCGTTATGCCATCCAGCATAACAAACAAAGGATTCTTGCCTTCTTCAAAAAGAAACGGCACTAGGTCTTCCGTTTTCTGATAAGTCACGGCAGAGACAAATGCTATCACCCCCTGATGGTTCTTACGAGTAATGCGGTTGATACGCTCTACCGGCACACGTTGTACGGGAATCAAAGTTCCCTTTTTAGAGCGGCAAAGAGTTCTTTTGGACAAGTCGCTCTGGATATCTTTTTTGACCAATATCTTGTCAATGTCCTTACCTGCCTGAACAGCTTCTATCACGGCACGAACGCCGAAAATCATTTCACTTTTATCTATCATTGTATCTTATTGTTTTTTTTGTTCTACTTTTTAGCCGGCTAAAGTCTACACTACGATTGTAAACCTCTACTTTACAACCGTAAAGTACTACATTAGTCAGACGATGCCCAACAGTGCCTTGGCATTGTTCAGCGCGGCATCGGTCAGGGTGGCTCCACTCAGCATATGAGCAATTTCCTCTATCCGTTCTTCATCAGCCAAACGGCGGATATGGCTGTTGGTTTCCGTCTCATTATCCTGCTTGTACACCTTATAATGAGCACGTCCGCGAGCCTGCAATCTGCGGCAAGTGAGTGATACTGATAACCTGGCGGTCGCTATCGCCCATTTCCTGCATAATATCCGCCATACGATCGGCTATCTCGCCGGAGACTCCGGTATCTATTTCATCGAATACAATAGTGGGCAATTTCACAGGCCTCCTGCTATCATTGCTTTGACGGACAGCATGACACGGGCTATCTCCCCGAAGCCACAAAGATATACTCTGCAAAAACTCCGTTCTTATTATTGGCGAAAAAGGAAGTTCACCGTATCCGACCATGTACCCCCTGGCTCATACGTGCTCCCCTGTTTCCACCCGGAAGCGAACATTAGAGCATACCCAAAGGTATCAGACGGGCGGCCATTTGTTTTTTCAACCTCACGAGCAGCAGCAGTACGCAATTTAGTAAGTACGGCAGCCTGTTTCTTCACCTTATATAATGCTTCGCTACGAACCTTCAGTTCTTCAATCTGCTCGTCCGATGAAGTGATATTGGCAAAACAGCCGCATAATCATCTGCCAAAGCCAAAAAACCATCACCGTAGTGACGCGATGTTTTTGCTGAAGTGTAAATCAATTCAAGCGGTCGTTCACCTCTTCCAAACGGACAGGGGATTAAATTCTATTTCTTCCTCCTTTCCAAGAAACACTCCTGAGATATCTTTCAACTCAATATAGCTGCTTTCCAGTCGCTCGGCAAAGGCTCTCCGGCAGAAGGATATACTTTCTGTAACCCCAACATCGTGTTCAGACATTCTTTCAGAGCAGAAAGCAAACCGCCTTCATCGGAGTTCATCACCTGTCCGGCACGGCGAAACAACCCGGCTTTTTATTTCTTCTGCATGACTCAGTGTATCCGCCTCCTGTTCCAGTTCTTCCTGTTCTCGGCAGCCAACTGTGCATCTTCCAACTGCTCCAGTTGAGAAAGGACATATAATCTTCATCAGCCTTATTTTTTGTTCGGCAAAGGACGATAAGATGCTTCAAATCCTGCACCTGTTTCATTCCGGTGCAAGGACTGATGGTTGTTCAGTTCTTCTTCATCATGCGCCAGTATGTCCAACATTCAGCTGAAACCCTTCTTTTGTTCAGCTTAATAAATTTTTGATGTTGCGAGGTGCGTCAATCCTTTGTTCGCCCAGTGCTTTCATCTGCACCAGCGAAGCGAGCGTATCATTAATAAATGCGCGAAGCGTAAGCTTCACGACGAAGGATACATTCATCCTCATATTCCAGTTCATTTTCTTCAAAGAAAGGCCGCATGCAGACCGGCAATTTCACGACGGGCTTCGATGCACTTTTACATTTTGCAGCTGCTTGCACTGATAGACTTCACGTCGGCACGCTGTTGTCCCAGCATAGCAGACCGATAGCTCCCAGAATAATGGACTTTCCGGCGTTTCACCAGTAGTACCGAGAGAGCCGCTGCCAAAAATCCATATCCGAGTTTCTCGATAAGAAAGCGCATAATTCTGTTATGTGCCAGAGAACGCAGCATTTTTATTAGAGTAAAGGAGTAAAAGAAGGTTCATCACTTCCACCAGTAATGGTCGATGATATCCGCAGCCACTGCCGCTTTGGACTTTAACGGATAATCGCTTTTGCGCTCCGGTCTATGATGCTGATTTTATTGGTATCGCAGCGAAATCACTGTTGTCGTTAACGAGTTGAGCACGATAAAGTCGAATTTCTTACGCTTCCGTTTTATCTTTCGGCATTATATTGTTTATTGTTGGTTTCGAGGGCAAACCCACAATATCTTACCGGGATACCTCTCTTTCATCTCTCCAGCAGGCAGCAATATCCTGCGCGGGTTTTCAGTTCGTCTTGGTCTTTTCCGCTTTATCTTTTTTATCGGCAACCTGTTCCGGCGTGTAATCGCAGCTTGCTTAGCAGCCATAATAACTTGGCACATCAACATTGTAAGGATGGCCACGTAAAACATCTGTCAACAGACTCCCACACAAAGATGCTGATGCAGCCAATATTTTATCAAAAATAAAAAAAGTATTGTCATTTGGATTGTCTGAACACATAAAAGAAACCAAGAAGGCGTAAAATAGGCATTTCTTGGCTCTTTTATTTTATTCAAATCGACAATTACTAATCAATTTTTGTTTTAGAGATTATTGGTTGCCGTGTTCGTTTTTCTTTCAATTATTTGATTTATCCATATTATCCTGCCTATATGGGCTAATGTTATCAGTTTGTTATCGGTGTTGATAACACTCGCTCCATAACTGTGGATAATAACAATATGTTCCGATTCAGATTATAAACGGTTTTGCTTAGAAAAGCAACAGTATATAATTAAAAACAGTAACCACTTCAGACAAATTAAATACAACTACTATTCCTTATTTTATATTCGCCATCTTACTAACGCCGATATACATTTTTATGAATTTCCAATTTGCTTTTAACACATCCTCTATCATTTTTTCGGTATAAAAATGTTCTCTTTCTCGTTCAAAAAGTATTTTCCATGATCTCGATATTGCTATCTTTATCAAAAACAACTATACTTTAAATGATTAAATTCAATAAAAAATCCTCTCCAAAAATACTAATCTCTATATCTTCAATCATAAAATCGGCATAACTGTTTTATGAAAGTCCTTCTTTGAAGACGGAGTTTTGGTTTGGCAGTCGATACCGAGGTTGTCTTTTTCTAATTCGGCGAGTTCTCCTTTTTACGAATCTAATTTCATTCATTTCAAATGCTTGATTCATATTTTCTGTATTTTCCAGTTAATAAATACAGGTACTGTATAAGCAAACCAGCCAACAGACACATGCCCACTAATCAATTGCCTTTTTGTTGTTTGGTAACAAAATCGGCCTTCTCAACAAACTCTTTATCTCGTTTAATAAAATCCAAAAAACATGATAGGTGTTACAGATATCAATCAACATTTTTGAAGATCTGGCAGACTTCTTCCATTTTCCCAACTGGAAACTTTGTCTGTCTTGAAACACCAAGTACACTCCATATTCTCCTTGAGTCATGTTTGCTTCAGTCCGAGTTTTTTATCATCTCTGCAACTGTCATTTCAGCTCACCTTTCCATTGTATAATAATGCGCTGTCTCAAGTATGCCATAATCGTGTATTTTACTGGGTGATATTATCGTTTACATGCATGTAAAAAACACTTATCCTTCTAAAATCAACTGTAAGGCTATTTGCTTTATTTTTTCTTCCAACAACCTATACTTTCATTAACAACAGCATTGCCGTACAGATTTAGAAAGGATGAATTTTATGAATGATATTATTAGAACTAAAACCTTTGTAAACATTACAAAGAAACAATCGCTTTAGATAATGTTTCCCTTCATATTCCTCGAGGTGCTATCTATGGTTTGATTGGAAATATTAGTTGCGAACGAACAACTTTGACGAGAGCTTTCTAATTTGCAAAGTCATCCTCAGGAACACAGTTGAAATCTACAGAAAATATTAAAATCGGTGCCATTGTTGACACCACCCATTATCTACCTTAAAGTGCAAAAAGGAAATTTGAAGTAATAAGCTTAAATTTGTGGATGCCCATCAAAGGAAATGCAAGTCGAATTGCTGAACTATTGAAGACACGAGGCCACATCTGAAGATACTCGAAAACTGGTAATGGAGTATTCATTGGGTATGCGTCAGCACGGCTTTAGCAATGGCGCGTAGGAAATCGTTCTCATTTTAGACGAGCACGGACTTGCGGTCTGAGGCATAAAGGCCAATAAGAGCGCTATCATCGCAAAAGGGATTAAATGAAAAGTATGGTGTTACCATTATGATTTCAAGTCATGGCGAACTTCAAAAAGTGGCAAGCACCACTATGAGACACTCAAAAATGGTGTTTAATTCAAGAATTCTCTTCATCAGAAATGGCGATACCGATTTAGAAACTTTTTACTTACCAAAGTACATAGAAAAGCAGAAAGAGACTTAAACTAGCAGACAAAACTTTTATCTATGGAACTAAGCGTGCTTTTGCAAAATCTCAATTCTATGGCTTTGGGTAAATACGTGGTACCATCAATGTTTATTAAATGGATATGGTTTCAAAATAACTTTTAACATTTTTTATTGAAAATTCTGACCTGATGCTCATCATTTTTACAGCGTCATTAGGATTCAGGTATACTTGGGGAGTGACTTTAAGAACAATCAACTTAACAAAGATATCCCACGCAGGATATACGAATTTATATTCGAAACTAATCGTCATATGTTAGCTTTGGAGTTCATTATCTGTTTCACAAAGCTCAAATATTGCTGAATTTAGAATTTGGTGATAAAGTCAATGTAACTGTTTGCATTTTCATGCTGCGACTAACTTTTTGTGTGCTCATCACAGTAATACTGATTGTAACGGAGATTTCACATAAGCAACTTATCGGTCTTGAATTGCGGATTACATTCCACAACATGGTGACATTAAAATTGAAGAAGTCAGTTTTCAGAAGCTTGAAATCAAATCAAAAAGCACTTGGACTGGAATCCTATCACTCTAAATGAAATTGTGGAAAACACTGAATAGGCCAGAGATTTTTGCGCTGTGCAGCAAATAACATTCGTGTTTTCGGTATCTTAGTTGCATGGCTGATTTCACCGATTATCTGCTATTTGAATCCGGGGTGATTCGGCACGAAGGCCCGGCGCAAAAAACTTTCTTAAATTTGCCTGTTCAACCATTGCGGAATTCTGTTTTTACAAAATTGGGATTCATTTTTGAAAGCAGGACTTGAAATAGTAATAGTCTTTTGTCTACCATTTTTTCAACCATGCCCAATACAGATTTATTAAAGGCTAAACGATGTAATATACGCTTTTGCAGCTACGATCCATTAAGCCAGACATGATTTATAATTATACATCGGCGCCATTGTAAGCAAAAAACAGCCATTTTAGACTTGCTTTCCGCCACTCCTTATTGATAGTGTTTTTTGCTTTACATCTACAAATCTCTCACTTTAATCACTCACATCTTATACTTTTAAACTTAGTTTGCCGTAATTCCTTGTTACTTTGTTTTAATCGCTCCTCTGGTCTTTCAAAGCGTTCCTGTTCTTTCAGAATAACTTCAGAAGTCTGCCACATCATCAGATCAGATATACATTCCTGCAGGCATTGCTTTCATACTTTCGTATCTTCATCACCGCACTCCCAGCTCGATCTCGATTCCAGCTGTATAAATGAGGTTAGGGGGATGCAATGTCCCCACTCTTACATAAGTGCCGCCATTTCTTCAATTGTTTCGCTGTTTCTGTTCACTCTCATCGTCTCTGATATTGATTTCTTTCTTTGCTGTTTTTCTTTCCTCTTTGATAACATTTCAAATATGCTTTCGACAGTTCCAGTAGCTTCTTTCAGTTCTGTCGTTTTCCATGCCGGCTCCTCATTATTCCCTGACCAGTTTTTCCGATTTCACCGATATTGCAAAAGGACTGAATATCCTGTTTTACAGTCTGCTTATCCGTGGTACGTTTTTCTGTTCTCTGACTGTTGTGCCCTCTAAAGGAATTTCCATTGCTTACTTTTTTAAAAAATCAGTTGATGCTCGAAGAGAACGGCTTCAATGAGGAAATCTCCTGCTGTGGATTTCATTGCCTGTGACTGCTGTTTCTCCATCGGCTTTCCTGCATATTCCATTCTTGTAAATCACTCTTCGGTACTGGCTTCGCGGCAGCAAAAAAATCATTTCCTGTAAGAAGTCTTTTTTGCACCACGGATAATCTGCTGAAACATATCTGGCAAACCTCAACCATGTGTCCGTATAGATTGCAATATTTTGTCTGTGATTTTCTCACGCTTAATTGTCAAAATATAACTTCTTCAGGAACACCCTCAACAATGCTACATCTACCGTCCGATTCCATTCCTGCCTTGCCATTGTCCCGCCCGTATCTCTGCTTCTTTCGGGTTGTTCTTCCCAATTTTTTTTCTTTGTTGCCAGATACGCCGTCCTGCTGAAAGCCAAGACGGTTTTTCGGATTCTTCTTTCACATGGCTGTTAATGATTTCCGTAAAAACATCATAACTTCTCTGAGGTAAACGCATCGCTCTTAAACCACTCCGTATCGCTTTCTTTGGCAAAAATAGCAAAACCGCCGCAACCTCGCTTTTGAGATAATTGCTGCATCCTGCCCGAAGATTTCCTGCTTTCATCTAAAATGCTGGCTGGTGCGGTAGCGCCACCAGCAAAACATATTTCTGGTAAGCAATTTTCACTTCGGGATGTTCTAACGACTTTTTCCGTTCTTTGAGCCAGGGGAATGAATATGGTATTGGTCATTTTTTGTTCGCATGATGAGAAGTGCTGCACTGCATTTCCCACCGCCACCCTTTATGAAAGCTGACAATAAAAAGCCTTACCAACATCATCTGCCTTGTACTCAACAAAACTTTTCAGGAAGTGCAATAATAAAACTCACTTTCCCTTCAATACATTTCCCTGTTGCATTTCGCTTGCTTTAAATCCAACTGATTCTCTCTGGCAAAGATTCTTCAGAACTCTGGTGTTGCTTTCTGTCTGATAGGTCGCATAAAAAAGATGTTCCTGTCTTTTCAGATTGGAAATATAATCAATTCTTCACACATCGAACGCTTGTTTTTGTCTGATAAAATGAATGCCCGCCTATAAAGCATTCTCCTTTCCGGCTCTCGCTGCTTTGCTGTGGTAGGTGCATAGGCACTTTTGTTTAAACTTAACCGTTTCAGCACAAATAGCTCCCGGCAGGTGAAATACTGGTACAATCTGATTTGTGCGATGAGGTAACCTTCTCAAGCGCCGAGGCTTTATAAGGTGTTACCTTTCTCTACCACGTTTCAAACTTTTTGGCTTTTCATCTTGGGCGTATCCGCCGCATTGCCGTATCCGGGCTTATTTTTTGTCCCTGACAGCAAACCATTCTTTACTTTTTCTGTCTGATTTATTCTTGCCCATTACCTTACTCGAATCGCCGCAATAGGTGTTCCCACAGATACCATTCCATTGCAGGATTCCATCTCCATTCTTGTCCGTACCCACTGGTCATCCACTAAAACTTCCATACACACTTTCTCCGCAGTGAAATCGTATCCAATCCATGGTCCATTGACAATAATCCATATCTGCCATTTCCATTTCAACTTCTCTCTTGCATGGTTCTGCTTTCAATTTCTCCCGTGTCTACTGTCCACAGGAGAATTGCCACGCTACTGTTCTTATCATCAAGGAAGAGTACCGTCGAAAACTCTCCGGCTTGCTCCTCGTCTGTCCAGATACTCTTTTTCTCTTTAGTTCAGATTCTTTCCTCTGTCCGGGGCAGTCTTGAATTTTTCCATACAGGTCACGCATGACCATCCTGTCTAATTTCTTCTCTAACCCTGCTTAATTTCTCGCAGCTCTCATCTTCAACTAAGTGAGCAGGTTCTGCATAAATAATTCCTGTGATATTTTGCATTTCCCATCTTATCCATCGCTTTCCGTGACAGTACGTGACGGTATGTGACAGTCGTGACGGTTATTTTTGATACCGCCCCTGCTGTCAAATACCGTCACAACAAATCACAGCTACTGTCACGCATTCTCTGTATTGTCTTTCCAAAAATCTTGGTTTCCGTCCTCACATGGACACGCTCACGCGAAATAGAAATTCCATCATGTTCTGTATACAACCGTCCCTGCAGAGAACGTTCGGTTTTTCTTGTGA
>VOFK01003486.1_pt1 | contig 21845 bp, 25 predicted proteins | sample 5384121 | NCBI WGS metagenome assembly VOFK01 (sample SAMN12384730, study PRJNA508395) | human gut metagenome | isolation source: healthy gut J | host: Homo sapiens | reverse complement strand
AGCATACATGTAATTCAGTAATTCTCTCAAGACATTCGGTTCCGGCAATGCACCGCAAAAGGACTGGTTCGTCCGGCAGTTAAAGGACGCGACCGAGCGTGGCATCATCATTGTCAACATCACTCAATGCCAAAGTGGAGGCGTAGAGATGGGCCGCTACGAAACCGGGCTGCATCTTCTTCAAGCCGGAGTCATCAGCGGTTATGACAGTACGCCCGAATGTGTGCCGTTACAAAGCTAATGTTCCTTCTGGGGCATGGACTTAGCCAAACAGAAATTCGTCACCGGATGAATTCGGATTTAGCAGGGAAATTACAAAGAGTTTCCTCTTTTTTCTCAAAGCCTTTTCTCCCCTCTAAGCTGAGCACAATCTACAAGTTTATAAGATCACTTAACTGCCGGATCTTACAAATTCATCTCCTCTATTATTAAAAAATACAATATATATAGCTAAGATATTCAAATAATATAGTATTTTTTGCAGCGTAAATAATCAGAAGTTGATTATTTTATCCAAGAGCAAAACAAAGCAGTAATAACGTTGATAGATTAGCTTATGAAATTATTCAACCGTTTTTTCAGTAATGGCAGCCATTGTCAGCACTTTTGGTGCTTGCCGGTTGCACAGACGATGTGTACGATCCCGAAAGAGGAATTCAGACAGTGCCGAAAGAAAATCCGCTAGGAGAAGACTTTTTCCGCTCCCGACAAGGCTTCGACTGGTCCATGATCAATGCCATAAACTTGAATGTTGAAGTAAAAAGACGAGTTTAACGGTCGGTATAAGTATCTTATAGAAGTCTTTACCGATAATCCGATATCCAACGCCGGCGTCACTCCTACCGCAGCGGGTACTGCCAACAAGAACAAAAAAGCTACAATACAGAAATCAGTATCTCCAAAGCAACCACAAGATTGTTTATCCGCCAGACAGATCCCAAACAGCGTAAAGAAGTATACGAATATACAATTCCCGAAAACGGAGGAACAATGAACTGTAAACTATTTTACATTTCCACCGGCACAAGGGCGGCAAGCGGAGTTACGAGTAGCTCCAACTCTGCATTCGAAGCAGCCCGGCAAGCGGGAATAACGGAAATTGAGGATAAGGAATATAAGGAATCGGAGGTAATACCGTCTGTTCCAGCCACATCAGACAAGTTTAACGACAACAGCTCCGGAGTGCTCTCCAACGGAGCCAAGTATATTATAGGCAGAGGGGAAACCGAAAGGCAGACTATAAAAACCAACAATAATGACCGGGCAACCGTATTTGTACAAGGTGTTTGGGAGTTAAACGGCAATCTAAATTCAAACCTTGACATATATGTAATGAACGGCGGTAAAATCATCGCAAGCAACCTTACTATCGGCAATAACAACACCCTCACCATACAAAACGGCGGTAATCTTGAATGTGTCTCCCTGAATTTAGGATGCCCCACCAAGAATTTCGGCACAATCACAGCCAGCAAGGATTTGACAATGAACCTGGGAGGCCATCCCGAACTGTTCAATGAGGGAGTTATTGACGTCAAGGGTGAAGCCCGCATCAACGGAAGCAACGTCATCAACCATCATATATTCAGTGCTAAAACAGTCAAGGTCACAAGCGTCCAGTTGTTGAACAAGGCCAATTTGAACAGTGCCACAAATATCAACATCAATGGTAGCCGGATATTCAACTATGGTTATATCAAATTCGATAAAAATGATGGTGAAATAAAAACCGACAATTCCACAGCAACAGTCATCATAAACCATGATAAAGCCAAAATCACCGGCCACGAAATAGAAGGACACCTATCTGTTTATAATGACGGCATCATTGAAGTATCCGAATTTACAAGTTCATCTTTATACAACAGTTTGTACTGTCATCGTAAAAGAAGAATTCAAATTCCAGAACATGACTTTGAACAAAGGCTCCATTACTGCCGGCCGCGCCAATGAGTCTGACACAGAATGGCTGCCGGTCCCCGAAATAGAAACTCATGCAAATGCCAAAGCTCACGTTGATAGACGGTTCCATGATTAAGGCTAAAGAATTTGATGTGGAAAGCGGCAACGTCATCTTCCAGGCTATAAATATCACCAACGATAACAAATCCATGATTAAGGTCGAAGAAATAGAATTTGAGAACCCCACCAACACAGAGCTATTAGGCCGAAATCTTGTTATCGAGGGAAAAATAAAAGGTCCTGACAAGCACCATCCGTTTAAAAAAGAACGAAAAGCATCAACACTGGTTTCGACGAATCCAAATACACCATTGAGACCTGTGGCGGACTCTATGATGAAGGCAACAAAGGCGAAGAAGAAAAAGATCCTGACTTTCCCATAGAAATCGGGGACAGCGATACGTATACCTTTACATTCGAAGACAACTGGCCGGTATACGGTGACTTCGACATGAACGACCTCGTTATCGTAATGTCCAGAAAGGAATTGAAAGTAAACGAAGACGGTATAGTCGAGCGCCTCAGAATAACCCTTGACCTACGGGCAGTAGGTGCAGCCAAAACATTGGGGAGCCGGCATACGTTTCATCAAACTTCCCCAAAAACATACGCCCCGATAAATTCACCGTCAGTGGCAAAAACGTGTCATTCGAGGATGGACAAAGCGTTTTGCCTACTTATATCCTCTTCAATGATGCACACACAGCACTATGGGGCAGTAAGTACACTGATGCAAGTAAATTCATCAACACCGTTGCCGACGGTCCGTTCAAAAAGACACGAAGGAATATAGCATCATCATGGAACTTCCTGCCTCCGCCAACGTGAAACCAGAAGATTTGAACATCAACCACATCGACATTTTCGCTATCACAGCTCCCACCACTGTCAAAAGAGAGCGTACGGAAGGTGCATGTAGCAGGCTTTGCACCGACCGACCTGGCCACTACCTATTACCTCAACAGCGGTAATGACAATTCATCCGTTGCCGAAAACAGATACTATCTCAGCAAAGAGAACCTTGCCTGGGCAGTTGTAATCCCCAAGAATTTGCATGGCCGACAGAACACCAAAAATAACAACAGTGTACGACAAGTTCAAATCATGGGTCACTACCGGCGGACAGCAAGATAACGATTGGTATAAATCGCATAGCCAAGATGTATATCCCATTGAGAACCTGACTCAGCTTCAACAAATATTAACCCCGGGCCAACTATATGTGGTAAACCGGAAAAACATGAGAAAACGCATAAACAGACGTTTTCTCATGTTTTTCTCCCACGTTATTGTTAAAGTAAGCTAACAGTTATTCATTCTCATTAGTAATTGGATAAAATCAATAAAAAATAATAGTTATTTTTGTTACTTACATAAGAGAACAAACAAAACAGCAGAGTAAGAACAAAAATAGAACAATGAAAAAAATATTATTAGTTGACGATAAAGTCACTATCGGCCGCGTGCTCAAAATTTATTTGGGAACAGAATACGATCTGGAATATTTTGAGGATCCGATCAAGGCCCTTGAATGGCTCAATGAAGGCAATGTTCCCGACCTTATCATCTCCGACATCCGCATGCCGCACATGCGTGGTAATGAATTTCTCTACTATCTGAAAGGTAACGAGCTACTGAAGCACATTCCGGTAGTGATGCTCTCCAGTGAAGAAAGCACCACCGAGCGCATTCATTTACTTGAAGCCGGAGCCGCAGACTATATTCTCAAGCCATTCAATCCTTTGGAACTGAGAGCCCGCATCAAGAAATACATCTAAAAAGAGCCTGTAAGAGAACATGTTATATTATATTTACATAGGAAATAACAAAACAGCAATCAATCATCTGAACACGATTACAGACGGTATGAATTTCGTGTCTTTCCAGTGTCAATAAAGCGGTCAAAATCATAAACGGCATCCGCGAAAGATATAACACATCTATCCTTTACGAGCAAACCAATACTGAAAAGGACTGCATCGACATCTCCTATCTTCACAAAAAGTTTCCACGCGTATACATTATCCTCATTACCGGAAAGTTACAAACAGAACACCGCAAAGCCTATCTGCAGGCTGGCGTCAGCAACACCCCCTGCCCTTACAGGCAGATAAAGAAAGCATCCAAAGAATGAGCCAATTCCTGCAAATACGCCAACAACATAAAAATGCAGGAATTCAGTGAGACTCGCCGAAAGGCGCTCAACACTTTTCACCTTCCTTTATGGAAGCGCACATTCGACGTTCTGTTTTCCCTAAGTGCACTTGTTATACTCTCCCCTCTGCTCATCGGTACAGCTATTGCCATCCGTCTTGAAAGCAAGGGTAAGGTAATCTACAAGTCACAACGGGTGGGCAGCAATTACCGGATATTCAATTTTCTGAAGTTCCGTTCCATGTACACCAATGCGGACAAACGGTTGAAAGAGCTCAACGCCCTCAACCAGTATCAAATGGAAGAAGAAGTGGCGGAGGACATCCCTGACATTCATTTTGACGACCTCACAGGTTCGCCCGAAGAGGAAGCCACTCTACTGATTTCAGACGATTTCATCATACCGGAAAAAGATTTCCTGAAACAAAAGCGCATACCCACGAAAGTCCCTTTTGTCAAGATAGAGAACGATCCGCGCGTAACACGTATCGGCCGCTTCATCCGCAAATACAGCATAGATGAACTTCCACAGCTACTCAACGTCTTAAAAGGAGCTATGAGTATTGTAGGTAATCGTCCTCTCCCCACTCTACGAAGCGAACAGCTGACCAGCGATGCCTACATAGACCGCTTCATGGCTCCTTCCGGACTTACCGGTCTTTGGCAAGTGGAAAAGCGTGGGGAGCCGGTAAGATGTCGGCGGAAGAACGAAAGCAACTTGATATTAAATATGCACAAGATTTTTTCTTTCTGGTTGGACCTGAAGATTATCCTTAGGACATTTACAGCGTTTGTGCAGAAAGAGAATGTAAATTCCAAAGTTATAAAACCAATAACTCTATGAGATATAGAACAAACCAAAAATACAGTTTTTCCTGTACATATATGATACTAATTTTCATATTGTTATGCATTTCTGCGGATGTGGTTGCACAACAAGAAATGACACGTGAAGAACGTATCAAAAGTATTGCAACTGTTGAAAGACAACGATATGGAATTGGAAAAAGGCACTCAGCAAAGTACCTCAGGGAATCGCCATGAAAATATTGAAAGATTAGGAGCTGCCTCCCCTCTCTGTTTTTTTCTGGATGCTGTGACAGAGAATGCTACCGTAAAACGTGCGCAATCGCAGGTAGAGCAAGTAAAGAACGAATATCGGCTGCAAAAGCGTGACTGGTGGGATTATTTCCGTCTGAACGGCAATTACGCTTACGGACGCTATAATGTGCTTAACGACAACAGCACTTCGTTCGAAGACTGGTATCAGTCCACAACAGCCAGTTCACGTCATACATTCAATGTCGGCGCCAGTGTCAGCGTCAGCCTTAGCGACCTGTTCAACCGCCCACTGCGACTGAAAAAATACAGGTATGACATCGAACAGCTGCAATACAGCCAAGAGGAAGTGATGGAAGACCGCAAGCTAAAGAAAGTGCTCAACGCCTACAACGCCGTAACCGAGCAGCTTGCCACTATCAAGGCTAAAGCCGAATCGGCAGCACTCTATAATGCACAGATGAAGATCTCCGGAAAACAACTTCATCAACGGAACCATAGACATCATATCCTTATCGTTGGAGAGAAGCAGACGCTCCACTGCCGTTGTACAATACGAGCAAGCCCGCGTAAGTCTGCACAACTCCATTATCCTTTTGGAAATGCTGACAAATGTAAAAATCATCAAAGACAAATAGAATTTATGGATGTCATACAGTTCATACCACAATTTCTTTACCGCATCCGCTACCGGCTGTTGTGGGGAAGTCTCATTGTTACCGCTTTGGTGATTTATTTTACCCAGTTCCTGCCGTTCAGTTACACAGTAAACAGCAACATTTACGCCGGTGTAACCAATGCAAGTTCAGTGACAGAGGAGCGATCTGATTACTTCTCTATCAACAGTACATTCGATAATATTATCAACATCGGAAAGTCCAAAGGCACTTTGGAGAAAAGTCTCAGTGCGCTTGCTTGCTACTTGTCTGGTACATGGCAATGAAGGTAAAGACACTCCCTATATCCTTGCCAAACATTACCGGCAATTGTTGCAGATCACACCGAAAGAAGTGCTGACATTGGTGGACCGCCAGTCTGTTGATAAAACAACCGAAAACCTGAGGAAATACCGTCAACCTCATAAAAGGCAACTTTGTTTTTCTATTTTCAGTCAGCCCTCAAACCCTTTCTTCAGTTTCAAGGCCTTGAACAAAATAATCATCAGACGACTGGGAAAATAGCGACCTGATTGACATAAACTACACCTGTAGCGACCCCGGCATTGCCCAAAACACAATTGCCATTTTGGAAGAAGAACTGACCGAAGCCTATGAAATACTCCGTTTCAGTTCCACCAGAAACGTCATAGCCTATTTTTGAGGAACAAGTAAAAAAGCCAAAAGCGCCCTGACCAAAGAAGAAGATGACCTGATGCGTTATAATGTGCAAGAAGAAGTAATTAACTATGGAGAGCAAACCAAAAGCTCTTGCCATCACCAAATACGAAGTGGACGACCGTTACGAACTTGCCAGACGGCAATATGAAAGCGCCCGTTCGCTACTTGATATGCTGGAAAAGAAAATGGATGTACGCGCCCGGCTCATACGCACCAATACCGACCTTCTACAAGAATTGGACAAAGTCAGCAAGCTGAATGAAAAGATAACGGAACAAGAAATTTTCACTGCTGATACCCAGCATAGCACCAATGAAGAAAAGCTTTACAAGAAGTAGCGTGAACTAAAAAGCAGGCAGAAGATAATATCAGTCATCTGTCCGACAATATCAACGAATACGCATTCTCTAAAGAAGGGGTCGGTATACAGAATATGGTTAATGAATGGTTATTAGCTGTCATTAACTGAAGCCAAAGCTCAAGCAGAACTTAAAGTATTGGAAGACCGTCGGAAAGATATTCGTGAAGGATATAAAACCTTATCTCCTGTTGGAACGCAAGTCAACCGCAAAGAGCGTGCGGTAGGTCTTGCCGAAGACACTTATCGTGAAGTGCTTCGTGGTTTGTCGGAAAACAAAATCTCCGCCTGAAAAATATAGAAATGAGTACGAGTAATCTCAGATCATTACTCCACCGGAATACCCCCGACAGATAACGGTCGCAAACGTTTATTGTACATCATTGCCGCTTTTGTAGGCAGTGTGATATTCATTATCGGCTTCTCCTTATTGGTAGAATTGATAGACCGGACCTTGCGTGATGCCGACCGTAGCAGGCGCCTTACAGGCTTACCGGTGATTGCGGCTTTCAATGGCATCAGCAACTTGAAATTCCGCGGTTTTCTCAAAGCGTGCAACCGTCGTGCAGCAGCTTATGTCTGCCAGCAGCTCAATCAGTATCTCAAGCCTGGTCAGTCAATAGTCATCAATCTGCTCAGTATGGAAGAAAGAGAAGGAAAGTCGTTCCTTGCCAGATACTTTGCCGACTACTGGAAAACAGAAGGCCTGAAAGTGCGTATCGTCTCTTATCACATAGACTTTGAGGTAGACAAAAAAGAATACATACAAGCCCAACAGTTATCGGATTTTTGGCAGAAAAACGATGCAGAAGAAACACCGGACATCATTTTGGTTGAATATCCGGCATTATGCCATTTCACCGTACCAGAGTCTGTAATAGCCGGAGCGAACGTCAATCTGTTGATAGCAAATGCCGTACGTCTGTGGAGCGCAAAAGATGATGCACGAATGCAATCGTTGCGCAAGATATTGGCAGAGAAACCTTTCTTCCTCTACCTCAACAACGCCGACCGCGAAGTAGTGGAATCATTCACCGGTCCACTTCCTCCCTACAATTCATTGCACAGTTTCCTCAGCAATCTGGCACAATTGGGACTCACCTCCCAAAAGGCCGCTGTAAAATAGTGAACGAAGATGATAGAACGAGGATACATATCGCCCAAAGTATTGCTCTACGCAGGACTTGTTGCAGGATTAGCCGCCATCGTGGTCTGCTCCAGCAGCGGCCTTTTGGCGGGAGTAATTGCAATTATGTTTCTTCCGGCAGCCTTGTACTATCTGATACAGACGATACGCTTCCCGATTGTTGCATTCTATGGTTTATTCGTTCTTAATTATTTTATTACCAGCATAATAAGATATGGCAACCTTTCCGGATTCAGCGTAGTGATGGACATAGGTTTGTTCTGCACATTGTTTGCTGCTTTGGTTCATTCCATACTTACGCAAAAGTTACCCTGGAACAATGGAATAAACGTCCTCACGATAGGTTGCGCCCTATGGGCTATCTATTGTTTTCTTGAGGTGGGCAACCCCACCGCTGTTTTCGAGGCATGGAGCACTTCGCGGGGCATCATATACACCGGGTTCATTGTAGCCTTTTTAGGAAGTGTGCTCATCAACCGGTTGAGGTATGTAAAAAGCATATTCTTCTCATCCTTTCCATTTTAGTACTTTTGGCCTCACTGAAAGCCCTCATCCAAAAAATACATAGGTTTCGATCCGCTGGAAAGGGCATGGCTTTTGACCAAGGTGGCGCCAAAACACATATCATCGCTACTGGTACCCGTTACTTTTTCTTTCTTCACAGATGCTGGAAACCTAGGTTCCAATATGGGTATGGCAGGTATCGTTTACGGCATCATTACTATTTATAGTTCCAACAGGCAAACAAAAAAATCTACTATGGCATCGTCGCCTTGTTAGGAATATACACCATGTTCCTCTCCGGCACACGCGGAGCCATGGCCGTTCCTTTAGGCGGACTCATGCTGTTTGGCCTGATAAGCAAAAAGGCCCACCTCGTATTGTCAACGTTTTTTTTAGGCATCCTCATATACCTGTTTTTTTGCTCACACATATATAGGTCAAAGCAATCCTATGATACGCCGTATGCGTACAGCTTTCCATCCAACGGAAGATGCATCTTTCAATGTGCGGGCAGAGAATAAAAAGAAGCTGGCAGTCTACCTAAAAACCGTCCTTTTGGCGAAGGTCTGGGGCTGGGAGGCGTAGAGGCACAGCGCTTTGCCCATCGTGTCACAACCACAATCCCCCATGACTCCACTTACGTGAAGTTGTGGATGGAGACCGGAATAGTGGGTCTGTGCCTGTACTTAAGCATACTCATCGCAAGCCTCTTACGGGCTTGCTACATCGTGATGTTCCGCGTCAGGAACAATGAACTGCGCGGACTGCTCACCGCCATGCTGTGCGGTGTATTCGGGCTGATGGTGAGCGCCTACGGTAACGCCTTTTTCAATCAGTTCCCCACCCAGATCATTGTTTTCACTTTTCTGGCAGCCGCATTGAACGGGCAGCGTATAGAACAGCTATATTGATAAAGAGATAAAACAAAATAAATAGAAGAAACATGAATTTCGATATTTTTCCATATTCAATCCCGACTGGTGGATGAACGAAAACAACAATGCACTGCTTATAACGGACTCTATTCTGTTTTTGTTTATGGCAGTACCGGTGCTGTACCTGTTTGTCTGCGCACTCTTCTCACTGGGCAAATACAAGAACCCCTACCCCGCCGCCAAAACAAACCACCGTTTTCTAGTAGTGTTCACTGTATTGCGAAACGGCAAAGAGGTTATTGAATCCATTAATCACTTTCTGGATACGCAACATTATCCACGTGAAAAATACGACATTGCCGTTGCCGCCACCCAACTGTCCGAAGCAGACTTGCTGACGTTGTTGCAGATGCCGGTCAACATTGTCGTACCCGACAAAGACCAATGTACCAAAGTCTATGCCATTCAGCAAGTCATGGAACGCTATTCGCCCAACGAGTACGACATGATTGTACTCTTCAATTCCGACAACAAAGTAGTGCCGGAAGCCTTGCGCCTCTTCAACAACGCTTACTATTCCGGTTGTGATGCCATACAGGCCCACCGCATGACCGAAAACCTGACTACCAGCATTGCCGTACTCAATGCCACCAGTGAAGAGATCAATAACAACATCTTCCGCAAGGCATACACGTATGGGGTTTTCATCCGCCCTGATAGGTTCCGCCATGGCATTCGATTTCAGGATGTTCCACGAGATAGCTCCCACGCTGAAAGGCTCGGACATAAGCAAAGCTATGGAAACGGCACTCTTACGGCAAAACATATATACAGAATATCTGGAAGAGGTTGTTTGTTACAGCAAAAAAGAAGAAAGCGCCAATGGCTACGAAGCCCAGCGTCTGGGGGGCTGCGCTCCCAATACAGCAGTGCCCTGTTTGCTATCAAGCACCCCCTTGCCATGTTGCGAGGCGAGTGGGACTATTGCAACAAACTATTTCAATGGCTGTTGCCTTCCCGTTTTCTGCTGATAGCCCTTATCCTCTTCTTCACAGCCGTCATCACGATTATGGACTGGACGCTTTGCCTCAAGTGGTATCTGCTGCTTGCCGCTATCGCGCTGACTTTTCTCATGGCATTGCCCGAAGGTGAAATTGCCCGGCGCTTCAGGAAAGCGATATGGGCATTGCCTATCCTTATGTTCGAGTCTATTTTCAGCCATATCCTGCGATTCAAGAAGAGAGAAAACAAACAATAAAAAGAAGCGTATGAAAATCGCCATTGAAGCCCAACGCATATTCCGTCCCAACAAGCATGGCATGGACTTCGTCGCCCTGGAATCTATCCGGGAGTTGCAGAAGCGTGACGACGGCAACGAATACTACATTCTCGTTGCTCCAGGCGAGGACCGCTGTCTGGAAGAGTCTTCCAACCTTTCCATCGTAGAAGTGAAATGCCCCAGCTATCCGCTGTGGGAGCAAATAGCCTTGCCACTTGCGGTGAAGCGCCTGGGGGCCGACCTGCTCCATTGTACTTCGAACACAGCACCACTATGGTGTCCCGTTCCGCTTGTGCTGACGCTCCATGACATCATCTATCTGGAACCGCGCCGGCATCGCAGCCCCTCACTATATCAGGAAATGGGCTGGCACTACCGCCGTCTGATAGTACCGCGCATACTGAAGAAGTGCCGGAAGATAATCACCGTCTCCCGCTTCGAATGTGAACGCATCAGCAAGGCGCTGCAAATTCCTGCTGACCGCATCACCGCCATTTACAACGGTTACAGCACACATTTCAGCCCGTTACCTGAAGTGGATATGCACATCGTACAGCAATATATCCCCGAAAAGGCTTCCTCTTCTTTCTGGGCAACACAGATCCCAAAAAAGAATACGGAGCGTGTATTGAAGGCATACAGCCTCTATCTGCAACGCTCCGCCACAAAAGCGTCCCTTACTCATCGCCGACCTGAAAGAAGAATACATAGACCGGGTGTTGCAACAAGAAGGTATTGCCGACATAAAACGCCACCTGTATTATCCAGGATACATCCCCAACAGCCATCTTGCCACACTCTACAATGCATCCTTCGCTTTCCTCTATCCTTCGCTTCGCGAGAGCTTTCGGCATCCCTTTGCTGGAGGCCATGGCATGCGGCACACCCGTTGTTACGGGAAACACCTCCGCCATGCCCGAAGTGGCCGGCAGCGGTGCGCTGACTGTCGATCCTTCCAAGCCTGAAGAAATTGCGGACAGGCTGCTGCAACTGGAGCTGAACCCCACTTTGTATCAAAGAGCAAAAAGCATACGGACTGCAAAGGGGCACAGCAATTCTCCTGGGCGCGGACTGCCGGAGAATTATCAAAGGTATATCAATCCATTAAAATCTGAAAGAGGTATGATTACAGGCAGAGATTTCATCATCACAAGTTTACAGTCATGGGGACATCGCTATCGGGTCCAATGCCAAAGACATCGCCAAGGAAATATCTCGGCACAACCGGTGCTCTATGTCAACACTCCTGTTGATATGCTGAACTACTTGATGCATTCGCAAAGTCCCGATGTACAACGCACCAAAACACTTATAAAGAATAAAAAAAACGGACTTAGGCAGATCACTGCCAATCTATGGACTTTGGATTGTCCTTTCTGTGCTTTTCCCGTAAACAGTTTCCCCGATGGATTTCTCTTCGATGCAGTGAACCGGCTGAATAATAAAAGAATATGCAAGCACATCCTATCCGCTGCCCAAGAGCTCCAGTTCACAAACCATATACTTCTGATAGACAACGATATCTATCGCAGCTTCTATGCAAAGAGTTCTTAAAGCCCCGTATATCCATATATTACAGACGTGACAATATGACCAGTGCTTTTTGAAGAAACACGCTCCACGCCTAGAGCCTCTGCTATGCAGCAAAAGCGACCTTGTAGCAACCAATTCACCGCAACTGGCAGAAGCCGTCAAGTCCTATAATTCCAACTGCCACGACATCGGGCAAGGTGTAGATTTGGAGAGCCTTCAGAGACGGGGCAAGTTATCTCCTCCCCGAAGACATGAAGAAAATCAAACGTCCTATCATCGGATATATGGGCTGGATTACTTCGCGGCGTCTGGATGCCGACCTCATGTATGAAGCAGCCAAGCGGCTTCTTGAATGTTCTATGGTATTGGTTGGTGGAGAAGATGATTATTTTAAATCCCACAAATTACACTCGCTGGGCAATGTTTTCTTTTTTGGGTGAGAAACAACAAGCGGAAATAGCGGCATATATGGCACATTTCGATGTGTGTATAAAATCCGCAATCGGTCAATGACATTACTATCGGGAACTACCCTCGTAAAGTAGATGAATATTTAGCATTGGGCAAGCCGTAGTGGCTACAAAGACCAAGACCATGGAAATATTCAACGGATATGTATATAATTGCACCGGGGCCGATGAATACGTACAATCCATACGCGCAGCATTGGAGAAAGACACAACTGAAGAACGAAAAAGGCGCATGGAGTTTGCCCATACGCATACATGGGAAAACAGTGTATCCCAATTATATAATTACATTAACCAATTATAAATTCCTGAATTATATGTTAGAATCTCATCCAAGACTTAAGAAATTTTTGCATTATCTCCTGATACATCCCTATACGGCACGTCCCCGTTGGTGGGCCCGTACATTTGTAATACCTTTGGTTATCGAAAGGGGGAAAGGCTCCATTATCCGCAGAAAGGCCCGGTTGGACATCATTCCTTCTAAAAAAATAACTGTGGGATTTAAAAGTATCATTGAAGATTATGCCATTATCAACAATGGAATGGGTGATGTCATCATCGGAGACTACACTCATGTCACTTCTCGCGTAAAATTGGTGGGTCCCGTCACTTTAGGCAATTATGTCACGTTAGGCAGTAATGTGCAAGTAACAGGACTGACTTCATAATTATTTGGACGTAACATGTCCCATTGCCAAGCAAAGGTGTTACTCCCAATCGCACAATCATAGAAGATGATGTATGGATAGGCGGCAATTCATGCATTAATCAAGGAATTACGATAGGTACTCATTGCATTGTAGCCGCAGGCAGCGTAGTTACAAAGTCCGTACCACCCTATTCGGTAGTTGGCGGCAATCCGGCGCGCATACTGAAATTATATGATTTTGAAAAACAGGAATGGATAAAAACATCTAAAAAAATAGTATTATGGTCTCCATCATCACCGTCAACTACAACGGCCTCGACGACACCTGCGAAATGATTGACTCTTTCCTGTTGAATGAAACCTATCCTTTCGAAATCATCGTGGTGGACAATGGTTCCCAACCCTCGCAAGCGGAAAAGTTCAGGCAATATTACGCCATTGATCCCCAAGTGAAAGTGGTGCAAAATATCAACAATGGCTTTGCCGGAGGAAACAATGCCGGACTGAATGTGGGCCAGTGGCGACTACCTCTTTTCATCAACAACGACACCCTACATTACCCAACCGATACTGAAGCATTGGTTCGTCGCCTTGGCGACAAGCAGAATGGCGGAGTATCCCCTATGCTGAAATACCACCAATGCACCAACACTATTACAATTTGCCGGTTTCACTCCCCCCCTCACCCCTATCACCCTGCGAAACCACATGATAGGCGAACGTGAACCCGACAACGGACAGTATTCCACTCCCCACGAAACAGCCTACCTGCATGGCGCCGCCATGATGATACGTCGTGACGTACTGCAACGGGTAGGTCCCATGAGCGAAGTATTCTTCCTGTTCTACGAAGAAATGGACTGGTCTGTACGGATACGACGGGCCGGATACCGGCTTTGGTACGAACCCGCCTCTGTGATCTACCACAAAGAGAGCATGACGGCGCAAAGAGATACGCCGCTGAGAGAGTTTTATATGTCACGTGCGCGCATGCTGTTCGCACGAAGAAACCTGTCGGGAATAAACCAAACTCTCTCCTGTCTTTATATCGGGCTGATTGCCACACCTAAGAAAGCAATAACCCATTTGCTGCATGGACGCATTTCATTGACCATGGCTGTTCTGAAAGGGATGATGCATGGAATGGCAACAAGGCTTCATTAAGAAACATATTCATTTCTCAGGTAAATAACGATTAAATCAGGCAGCTTTTCCCAACAGCAAAACTCTCGCCGCCTTGTACCTGCCTGCCACCCCTATCCACCACCACAGGCAGCGCCGAAGCCACCGCTGTAACCACGGAAACACCACAGCCACCGCTTTCACTCCCAGCATCTTCAATAGGATGCGTCCGCCCGCCGTACCGAAACCATGAAATAAATAAATACTATACGCATAGCCGCCCAGCCATACAAAGAAACGATTGTGCACCCTCATCTCCAGCAGCAAGAACAAAGTGGCAATCACCGTCAACACATAGAGTTCATGCGCTACGGCCGCCACTTCCGCCGAAGCAAAACCACACCACCTGTATCAATGCCACACCCAAGAACGCCGCCACCCACAAAGACAAACGGACAAGGCAGCCTGCACCACGAAACTCCCGCGCAAACCGGCAGGCGCCCACACCTGCAAAAAAATAAGGCAGTTGCCCCAACGCCCCCTTGAAACTGAAAAGATTGGGCAGCACGTGCATCATTCCGCGGTCGTTCACCACACTCAGTAATATGGCAATCACACACCACACCGCCCACTGGCGGAGGCTTTCCATCTTTTTTGTAGCGATCTATGCACCACTGTATCATGAAGATAAGAAACAGCGAGGGCAAGTACCAGTAAATGGTATATGGAAAAAAGATAAATGCGCCACATCCGGGTAATATCTCCCTTGTTGTTGGTTCCCGGTACAAGATACTGTATCACGAAATAGAGCGTTCCCACTACAATCATAGGCACCAGCAACCGCATAGCCTTTTTGCGTGCAAACACCACGAAACCACCTGGCAAAGCAGCAGGCTTCAAAGCATACACCCACCCTGCAATGGCAGTGAAAAGCGGCATCTGTATGTAGTCTATCCACAAATACAAATAACGTAGCGGATGCGGAAAATCAATCTTCATTCCGCCGTCGGGTGCAGAACCAATAACATGTCCCGCCACCACCAACAGAATGGCAATCCCCCGCAAAGTCTCAATAGTCAAGTTCTTTCCGGCTGTCACTTCGCTACCTCCCCACGCAATACATTGTTCCTATTCATAAGACAAAGATAGCAAAATAAGAGCCACAAGATTGCTCTCCACCCTGAAATATTCTTCCATTACCGGCAAAAGATGTTACCTTTGTAGGATTTTTTTAAAATAATGGACCAAACAATGTCCATGCTTCGATGTGGGAAAAGAAAAGTGGTAAGAATGAGAACAGGAGGATGCACTACTCAGAAGATAGAGAAGAGCGTCCTCCCGACTTATTCAGAACCGAAAGCAGCATCTGCCATTCAGACATATGGAACACGCAGGACCCCACAACATAAATTATCAGTCCCGACGGCACACCTAAAAGAAGCTGTCCCCATGCGGACAATGGCAAAAAGCGTAATCAGGTACAGGCACATCCCCATTGCGCCATTCAGCAACAGCACCGGCAACAATTCGCAAAGCTGACGCAGGTAACCGGCCTTCATCAGCTTGCGGGAATAGCAGATAATCACTCCCATGTCGGCAAAGGAATACAGCACCAGCCCCCAGCACATAGCCGATACCCCCAAAGGGATCGTGGCAAACAATATGGCGAATGCAATGAGCTTCTTCCATATTTCGGCATACAGGAAATAGTCGGTACGCCCTTTCACGTTCAAGACGCTATGATTGATTTTCATCACCGGATCCCACATAAAGGCTATGCAAAGAATCTGCAGGTAAGGAACCGCCGGAAGCCATTTGTCCGTCAAGACAACTTCCACCAGCGGCTCTGCCAATGCTGCCACTGCCACCATAACAGGAAAAATCAGGTAACACGACATGCGCATATATTTTCAGGAACATGCTGCGCAACCGGGGCATATCATCTTGATAACGGCACTGAATGGGATAGACCGCACGAACAACAATATTCGTGAAGTTGGTGGAAGGAAACTGCGCCAATGTGTAGGAACGGTTGAAGAACCCCAGTTGGGAAGCCGAAAAGCACTTTCCTATAATCAGGGAATAGCAGTTGACATAAAAAAGTGTGCAGCAGGTTGGCCAGCATCAGTTTGGAACCGAAAGAGAAAAGTACACGAAACGACTGCCATGAGAAAATCCAACGAGGCATCCAACGAGAAAATATCCATAAGAAAACGACACGAAGAAGACTGTTCAGAAGGCTTTGCCACACCAAAGTCCATACACCGAACCCATGATAGGCCAACCAGATGCCGACAGCCCCGCTAATAGCCACCGCTCCCAGCGAAGCCCGCGCCAGACGCTTGAAGTCCAAGTCCACCGTCAGCCGCGCCTGCTGCACAATGCCCAAAGAGTTTATGACCAGAGTCAGGCCTATCACGCGAGCAATAACAGTAAGCTGCGGTTCAGCAAAAAAACGAGCTATCAAAGGTGCACAGACAAACAAACACAGGTAAATCAGCAACGAACCTGCGGCATTGAAATAGAAAGCAGTACTGTAATCGGTTTCCGTACGGTCTTTCTTTTGAATAAGAGCATTGGCAAATCCACTGTCGACCAGCACCTGAGAAAGAGCCATGAAAATGCCTAGCATTGCCACCAACCCGTATGCGTCCGGCGACAGGATACGGGCGATGACGAGTCAGCACAAACTGATGCCTTTGTACGGAAAAACGCCCGCTGCACTCCAAAACACACTTTTTAGCAGAACTTGCTCCTTTATCGACATTTTTACATATTCTTTTTTTTCAACAAAACCTACTTTATGCAATCACCAGTACTTCACTTCTTTTCCTTTCTATAAATTCCTCCCACCAAGTGACAAGCGTCAACAAGTTGAAATACTGCAAAAGCCTTGTTCTGCTTGTACCAGAACCACCCGCCTTTCCGGGATGCCTCGCGGTCGTACTCATTCAGGAACCGTTCCACACCGTCACGATTGAGGAAATCCTCGTAAATGTCGGCAGAAAGAATGAAATCCTTGAGATGTGCACGCTGCAAAGGATCTTGGAAGAAAAGAGGCATAGGTGCAAATCCACCCTGTTTCCTCTTGGAGGTGATGGCTGGAAGCAGAGATTTGTAATGATACTTCAAAAGATATTTAGACTCAAAACGGCCGCGCGCTATATCCGGCACACTGTCTCCCTTGCACTTCAAAAACCAACCGGCAACTCCTGCAGGAAATTGTACAGATCCAAATCCATAAAAGGAAAAGCAAGGTTGTTGCCGAACATCTGCGCCATACGCGAGGCTTTGTAGAGGATAACGTAATTGATAGAAGTCTCCAGATCGGACAACAACGCATGCTGCGTATAAAGATGTTCAAAGCTGCGGGTATCTGCCGGAAAAGTCTTCATAGAGGATGCAATCCACTCCGGATGAAGCATAATCTCACGCAACGAAGAGTCGGAGAAACCGAACTGTTCGCCCTCCAGAATATGAAGTATCCTGCCTAAATGGAAATTGATGCGCGAAAGTTTACCGCCTGTATCGAAAGTCTTACAACTTAACAACTTATGTACACCACGCATCAACGGACGAGTACCCGTACGCGCCGCCAGATAATGCAGGGCAACTTCACGACCGGACGTCCGAAATACTGGTCGCTGCCGTCACCGCCCAAGATTACATCGGGCTTGTCATCGCCTATCATACGCATGGCGCAATAGTTTACCATAAGTCCGCCTTCAACGAAAGGCTCTCCCCAGAAAACGTACAATATCGGGCAGCGAAGCTATCTCCGTACCGTCTATCTCATACTCGTGGTGGCAGGTTCCGAAAGTTTCAGACATCAGTCGCGCCATGGGAAAGCTCGGTCCACGCATCACCCTTTGAATCCAACGGAATAGGAGTCTACGGGACCATCGTAAATGCTGCGAAGCGCAGCAAGGTTGGCTCCCGAATCGTAGCCGCCACTCAATAGAACACCTACCCTATGACTGTCACCAATTCGCCGGCGGATGGCCTGACGGTGCAACTCGCCGTAACGACGGGAATAGCTCTCGACATCGGGAGTTATGTCGGTCACAATCTGAGGATCGCGTCTGAAAATGTGGTCGCGCTTCAAAGAGAAAGATCCTTCCTCCAGCATCTCCTAAATTCCGGAGATTTTTCTTTCAACATATTCCAAGAGAGCGAGCGCACTTCCTCCGGCAATTCGGATGTTATAAATGTTATAAACCGTTTTCCGTAAACATGTGAAACTGCTCTCCTCCACCCAAAAAGTGAGGCGTCGGCCATAGAACCAAATCCCTGTGGCAAAAGTCCGCGCCGGAGGAAAATGCCCAATGCACCGGGATCGTAGCTGAAAGGCTTTCCCGATTGCTTCTCAAGATAGGTCCAAGAACTTGCGAAATCTCCTTCCGGAGTGCAGTAAATAGAATAATGCGTACCATGATGATCGCGCACAATACCGCATTCCTCCTCCTGGAATAATAGACTATCGTAAAACGAACCGTCCAAACGGGAAAATCCATAGTTCGAATCCGCCAGATAGGCATCCGCGACAAGTTTTGCATTACTATCGGCAGGAGAGACTCTGGAAAGCCTGGTCCCGGTTATATAAAGTGCCGAAAAAGAAAAGGCGAAAATTATAACTCTCAAAAAGAAGACTCAGGAGTCTCCCCCTCTACACGAGCCGTACGCCAATCTTTGAGACTTAGTTTGCCATATATCATTTTGTATGTTTTTTAGTATATGTTTCTATTATTGTATATATTTCTCAATATGAGATGTTATTTCCCGCATAAAAGTGTCATTATCCGACACCATGTCTTGTATGTATGAAATTCTTATTAGCTCCTCGTAGTTTGAAGATATTGGCTGCCATCAGCAAGAACGTATATGGCAGGGACAACAACGCTACGGCAAGGCGCCTGGTATAGAAGCGCTTCGGGGACAGCTATCAGCAAAGCCGCGACAAGTAAGGCAAAAAAAGCACCCACCACTTCAGCCCCCACATCCAGTAATAGCATGTGCAGAGCACAGCAAGAAAAACGTAAAGCCCAACAGGAGCAGACGCGGTATTGAAACTTGTTGAAACATCTTATCGCAAAAATCCCAGTTGTGGGCGGCAAGCGCTTTTCCCAAGTATTTTACAAATGTCCTGCAATAATGCCACTGTGCTGAAAGCCAACGACGGCGCTGACGGGAGAAGTCCTTCGTATTCTGGATTTTTTTTTTCATCAAATACGAAAGTGTCCGGCAGGTAGTAAAAACGCTTGCCTTGATAAAGCAAAGTCAATTCCAACTCACGATCAAAACCTCCCACTGCCTTAATATTCAACATCGTATCGCGAAAAAGATCGTAACGGAATGCCATACCGGAACCGATAAGTGCAGCGGACAAACCGAGCTTTGGCATGTCCCAAACGAAATATTGTATTGTTAATCTCCTCACTGACGGCATCGAGCAACGCCATGTCATTATTCATATTCTTAGCTATACGATGCGTCTGTACTGCTTCTACATCAGGGTTAGCAAACAAATCATTAATGTCGCTCAAATAATCACTGGGAATAACATTGTCTGCATCAAGAACCAATGCAATGTCAAAATCATCACCTATGGCAGCCATACCAACATTCAGAGACTTAGATTTGGTGCTTTTCTCGAAGTGCACCTCTACCAAACGGATAGGAAGAGCGGCCAGAGAAGCATTTGTTTCAGGCTGCATACGGTCTGATATAACTATCGTCTCGAAATGGTCGACCGGGTAATCCTGTTGCAGGCAGGAATGTACACACTCGTGTATCACAGCATCTTCTTTATAAGCGGGAATGAGGATGGCGAAACGCTTATGCTTCGTAGCTTTATCAGTTTTGGGCAATGAAAATTTACATGATGCCAGACTATGCACCAGTAAGTACAATACGTTTATCGTAAAAAGGATGTACAGAAACCAATCTATTATTATCAATACATGTCCCAAGACTACAGTTATTTTTGATACAGTTTATCCTTGCAATACTATTAATCTGTCTTATTCTGCAAAGATATAAAAAAAAACACAGAAGGGATAAAATATACAAAAAACAGTACAAGATTTTCAACATTCCGTATACACACTGCCTACTTCCCTACCCATGTACAGTATGTATAAACCGCTTATTTGCTTCTTTTGAGACGGAATAAGTTGACAACCATAAGAAAAAAAACGAACATGGGATCAATAAAGCGACCTTAAACATACGTCGTGTCCAATAGCAACGTGGAATGGCTACTACCAAAGCAAATAATAAAGTCCCAAACAGAATCCACCACTTGAAACACCAAACCGGAAGCCCAATAGATGTACAGACTGACATTACAAATACAAACCCCAGCAACAACACCCTGGAGAAGGAGATTTGTTGGTAAAGCCTTTATCACAAAAGTCCCACTTTTACCATCACGAATAGCGGGCAATAAATGATTGGCAAACTCAAAGAAACTGTAATACTGAGCAGATAACCAACGGCGGCGCTGCTGATAAAAGTGCTGTGTCTTTTTGTATCTTTTTCATCCCTTACGTAAGTATCAGGCAGATAGTGGAAGTGCACACCTTTATAAAAGAAGTTTCATTTCCAGTACACGATCAAAACCACCCACCGAGGTATTACTCATCATCGCATCATAAAACAGGCGATATTCAAAAGCCATTCCCGAACCTATCAAAGCAGCTGACATACCTAGGTTGACATGCCCCAAACGGAATATGGAATTATTGATTTCTTCACTGACTGCATCAAATAGGCCATGTCAGTATTCAGGTTCTTGGCAATGCGATGCGTCTGTACAACCCGTACTCCAGCAACGGCAAAAAGCATCGTTCACCTCCGGACAGATAGGAAGGCATAATGATGTTGTCCGCATCTATTATCAATACCACGTCGTAAGCATCCCTATCCAAATATTCAAGGGCAGCTTTTCAAGGATTTGGTATTGGTGCTTTTCTCAAAATCAACTTGAAGCAATTTTATGGGAAGTGAGGACAAAGCTTGCATTTGTCGCAGGTTGCATATGGTCTGAAACAACCACAACATCATATTTTTCACAGGATAATCCTGCGCCAGACAGGCATGCACAGTAGGCAAAATAACCGCATCTTCACGATAAGCTTTGCAATCAGTATTACAAAACGCTTATGAGTTACAGCCGATACAGTTACCAAAGTTTTACAACGGCGCAACGAAGCCAAACTATACACCAGCAAATACACCACATTTATTGCGAATATAATGTATAGAAGCCAATCAAAGATGTATAATAAATGTTCCAAATTATGCAATTTAATCCTGTTGTTTTATCTGTTGAAATGCCTGTCTGCAAAATAATATTTTTGTCACAAAGATACAAAAACAGGGAGAATTTGGA
>VOFK01002220.1_pt1 | contig 21856 bp, 36 predicted proteins | sample 5384121 | NCBI WGS metagenome assembly VOFK01 (sample SAMN12384730, study PRJNA508395) | human gut metagenome | isolation source: healthy gut J | host: Homo sapiens | reverse complement strand
AAACCTAATTAAACGCTTTAATAATCCAATCGCGTCCGGTAATGCTGAAAATGGTATTAGGGGTAAGCGAGCAAATGGTATCGCAGAGACGATCTACTACCTTTCCAAGGTTGCAAAAACCTCGTTTTGAAAGCCGCGCTTTCGTATCTCCTTCCAGATCTGCTCTATCGGATTCATCTCTGGTGTGTATGGAGGGATATGGAAAAGCACAATATTCTCAGGCACTTCCAGTGTTCCTGATTTGTGCCATGCAGCTCCATCACAGCACATCAGAATGGTATCCTGTGGAAATTGTTTGGATAATTCCCGCAGAAACAGATTCATACACGCAGTATTGCAATAGGGCATGACAAGAAAAGCAGGATTCCCCAGTTAGCGGCTCGACCGCACCATAGGCATACCGGTATTCCCGAATATGGTGACATGGAACGCTGGGTCGGATGCCTTTTTTTCGCACCAGCAGTACTTGGGATGGTTGATGCGGCCGAAGCCTGCCTCATCCTGGAACATAAGGCGCACTTTTCCACAGCCCCTGTGGAGATTTTTCAGTTCACCGATGGTGGTTTTAATTTTTTTTTTGAGGTCTCAATGACCTCCTTGCTTGCCTTTTTAGGGTGCCTACTGCGGGCATGACCTTTCTCCAGCCATGTCGGTGCAGAACGTAGTAAATCTGACTGGTGCCAATAGAGTGGCCTACCGCCTGTTGGTATGCCGTCTCAATTTCGCTGATTTCCACAAGCTCACCTTTTTCGGCCCTGGCCTTAAAAGGGGCAAGTATCGCAGCTTCTTCCTCAATACTCATATTACGGTGATTACCGCCATAATGATTCCCGGAGATTGCTTCCAGTCCATGATCCCGATATTTCGCCACCAGTTGGCTCACATAGGCTGCATGGAAGCCCGTTGCCTGCGAAACCTCACTGAGTTCCATACCCTCTGCTCGCAGTTCAAGTGCTTTCAATCTTGCATCCGCACGTTTGTCCTTTGTCTCTCTGCGTGCTGCCTTTATTGCGGCCATTTCCTCATTGCTGAATTTATAGTTCGATGCCATTATTCATCACCCAGATACAGTATAGCATATCTGGTAAGACGGTTAAAGTGTTTTACTAGATTTTTTAGTATGAGGCAATACGCATGATGGCATAGGGCTTGCCGGTTTCTTCGTTGGTCTTGAGGACGGGATCTCCCGTCAGGTTGCCGATGGCAATCATTTTAAGCATATTGACGTCCTTCTTTCGTTGTAATTACGCCCATTCGACGACGAACAGGACGGAGAGGATGTTGGCGTTTGTGACCGGCTGGGACAGGGCGCTGACAACTGCGTCATAGGACAGGGTCAGGCTTTCTTCCTCGTTGATCTGCCACGGGGAAGTGAGTACAAGCTGTTCCGTGCTGCCGGTCTTGCTGGTCTGTGCGCTGTTGATCTTGAAGCCAATCTGGTTGCTGTCCACCTTGGCGTGGGACATATCCGAAGCATACGGCACCAGCGTCCAGCCATTTTCTGCCGTCAGGGTCACGGAGGACACCTGCACAGCGGCTGTGGAGTGGTTGACGATCTCCGCATTGGAGACATAGACCTTTCCATTCTGATCGACCGTCACCGGCAGCACAGCCGGAACAACAACGGAGAAAACCGTCGCTTCTTCCCAACGCGCATAGTAGGTGGTAGAAGCTACCTCCTTGAATACGGTGTTGCCATCTACCTGCGTGCCGCCGGTTTCCTGCGTAAACCAGCCGAGGAACGCATAGCCCTTGCGGGCAGGTTCGGCGGGCAGGTTCAGCGTTTCGCCGTAGGTCTGGTTGGTAGTTTCCGTTTTACCGATACCGAGATCCCATGTGATCTGATATTCTGCCGGGGTAAACTGCGCGTAGAACGTCCGCGCGGCTGTGATGGTGATCGTGACCGTGTTGTACAGCGCACCGCCTGCCTTTTCTACCAGCCGGAGAATGTGTGACCTGCCTTGACCGGCGTATAACCGGGGGCAACGGCGGTCTGGTTGGGCGCGACGGAGGTCGTCACGCTGTTCTTGCCGCCGACGCTGCCGCCGTTGGACGAGGCATCCCACGTCACGATCAGCGCGACATTTGCGCCGCAATCATCGCAAACACCGTCTGCGTTGGTATCCTTGTGATTGCCATACTCCGTCGAGCTATCGCCGCAAACGGCGCAGGTTTTGCTGCGCTTGTGCTGAACATCATCTGCCTTCGTCCATGAACCGTATCGTGAGGATCTGATTGCATCCGGAAGTATCGGGAGACACCGCCGATGCTGGAGATCCGCTATCTGGATATGCCGGTCAGCGACCCGCCGGTATCCGCTGGTACAGGTACAGGTGCGTTTCTGGATGAAGGAAACTTTTGAGATGGTCAGTTTCCCGGAGAGCAGTATCCCGGATGGTGCAGAGTTCGGAGTTCGGGTATCCGGCGACAGCATGGAGCCTGTCTATCATGACGGCCAGATCGTCTGGGTGCAGCAATGCGAGACGCTCCGTCCCGGTGAAGTCGGCGTCATGATCTACGATGGGCAAGGCTATATCAAGGCATACGCCGAACAGGAGCCGGAGAATCCGGAAGCATATCTCAGCAGTGACGGCGTGCGGCGGATGCAGCCGGTACTGGTGTCTTACAACAAGGCTTATGCACCGAAGCCAGCTTCACCGGAACTGGAATTCCGAATTGTGGGGCGAGTTCTATAAGTCCTGTTTATTGGACATAGTTTGTGATATGATACTATCCGGCGTTCCGTCAGGCTTTACAGGTGGAAACGGAGAGAATCGTCGCCGACGGCACACGGCTCAAAAAGCCAGATCGCGGAGCTTCAGGAGTTGGAGCAGAAAAGTCAAGGTACATTCGAGCAATTCAAATCCGAAGATATTGAAAGATATCAGACCGAGATCAATTCGCTGAACCAGAAACCAAGGAACAGCTTCAGGCCGCTGCCGCGCAGCAGAAATATGCAGCGTCAGCAGACCTTGGATCAGCTGCGCCGTCGCATCAGAACCTGACCGCAAGCATTGAATGCGGCACGCTGAGCCCCGCAGACAGTGAGCGTCTTGCAGAGTGCAAAGCATCGCTGGAAGACTGCCGGGTACAGCTTGCCGCCGCGCAGCAGGTTCTGAGCGCCGCGCCGGAGGATTTTGACGAACGGATTCACAAAATTGAGCAGGAGATCACGGAAAAGAAAATCGTTATGAAAGACGTGATCCTCTACATGAGCAAGCGCGCGGAACTAACATTCTCGAAGCTCGCGCTGAACCGCGTGAAGATCTCGCTCTATGATGTGGTCAAGACGACCGGCGAATTAAAGGATGTGTTCCGGTTTACCTACAACGGCCGCCGCTACGATCGGCTCTCGCTCTCCGAAGATCCGGGCCGGCGCGGAAGTGTCGGAGCTTGTGAAGCGGCTCACAGGCCGTAATTACCCGGTGTTCTTCGACAACATGGAATCTGTGGACGATCTCAGCAACATCCGTCCGACCAGTCAGATGGTCCTTGCCAAATGCGTCCGTAATGCGGAGCTTTCCGTGCGGGCGCAGCACTGCAATGCCGAAGGCGGCGTAACCCTTTTCAGAAAGGGGCGCGCCGTCTGGCCTATCCCGAAGCTGCCGATCCTGGAAGCCGCCAGACGGTGCGGGCTTGTCAACGACCGAACGCTTCACAGTGAGGAAGTTGAGGCAAGCTGCCCCTTCTGCGGTGACCACGAACCGGCAAATATCATCTGAGTCTGAACACGCGGACTCGATCAGTACCGCTGCAATCTCTCTGCGGTGCAAGCGGCAACAGCGTGACGCTATATGCGCGGCTGAATGGTCTGACAAACAAAGAAGCATACTTGGAGCTGGCTGCAAAGAGCAATATCTACAAGCTGCCCTTGCAGCCCAGCTCCTCAAACACAACGAGCCGCGAGCCGTATGCGCTCGAACAGCGCCATGCGGCGTATTCGGAGATGCTGTCCCTCCTGACGCTCTCCGACCGGCACAGAAAAATCTCCATGAGCGTGGACTTCCTGACGAAGTTATTGAGCGGAACGGCTATAAGTCCATGCCGGAAACGGAATCCGAACGGCGCTTGCTGGCGTCGCTTCTTGCGTGCGATCATGAACTGCACGGACTGCCCGGCTTTATACGAAGGACGGGACATGGACGCTGGCAGGCGCGAACGGATTTCTCATTCCGGTGCGGAAACAAGGACGGTCTGATTCAAGGCATGAAGATCCGGCTGGACGGCGATGCGGCGCGAAAAAACCACTGGCTGTCCAGCCGGCCGAGCCGCATGGAAAATGGTGCACGCAGCTATTCGTGGATACGTCACCGGCGACACCACGCAGAAGCGCGCCTATCTCACCGAGGCCGCTCAAGGGCGATATTGCGAAGCTATTTTGCAAATAACGCGCTCTTTGTGTCTCGGCGGCGTGAACGCCCATAAAGGGTTGCGGGAAACGCTTCAGTCACTCGGCGTCACAGAGGTCATGGAGGCGATGGACATGGATCAGTTTACGAATCCGCAGGTCCGGCAGGCGATCGGCACCCTGCGCCGCAAGGTGAAGTCGATCCCGGGCATCCGGTACTATCAGTGTACCTGGAACCCGCGATTCAAGGGTGTGGACGATTATCTGCTGGACTGGACGAAACGAAGGACGGCTTAGAAAGGAAATGCACATGACAAATATTACGAATTTTCAGGACATCCTTGGCGCAGCCAACGGCGACAAGACCTCCCGTGCTGGGCAAATTTCTCTATTTCTCGCTTGCCAACATTCTGGTGGAGAAGGGGCGCTGGCGCAGCTCTGCGAGGATCTGAGCATCCCGTATTCCAGCAGCAAGCGAATTTCCGTGTCGGATGCGTTTCGCTCCGCGACGGGCGATATCAAAGACCGGATCACGGTAAAGAATCCCGGTGCGCATCATATCTACGCGGTCTACTGCCGCGACAATGTGCACACACCGAGACGTCTATTCCCGTGAGCTGGTCAAGGAAACGCTCAACCAGCGAACAAATCAGTATGAAAAGCTGGCAAAGATCTTCTATGACCGGCGCGATAATCAGTTTGGGTATGACAACATCGGCTTTGACGCCGACATTGATCCCCTGAACTATTGCCGCCGGGCAGAGGAACTGTTTGAGCTTTATCAGACGTGCGCAAACCGGCGGCAGATCGAGACGATCTGCCTGAGCTATCTGCGGATGCTGGAGGCGACCAAGGTCAGCACGACCGGGCATCTGTACTTCATCCCACGGCAGCATATGGACAAAGTGGACACGTTTGAAACGTTCATTGAGCAGCTCAGCGCGATGAATCAGAACGACAACTCCTTGAGCGTCAACAGCTTCTACATCATTGACGATGCCAAGCAGCGCGACAAAATGACGGAGGAATTTTATTCCACGGTCAAAAAGGAGATCGCGCTGTATCAGGAGAAGGCCGACTATCTCATCCAGAGCGGCAGCCGCAGCCCCAGCGTCATGGAGCGGTGGGTCAACAAAATTGCCACGCTGGAGCAGAAGAAACAGCACTATGAAGAAATTCTTCGCCGGGAGCTTGACGGTCTTGACGATGAATTTGAAACGCTGCGTCTTTTGTCGCAGGAACTGTCCGTGAGGGCAAACGGCCTGCGGTTTCGGAAAGCGGCTTGACATGGATTTTTGATGGACATACGGCGGCCCCGACTCGGTATCCCGAGCCGGGGCTGTTTTAATTGCACCAGATTTATAATATTGTAATTTGAACGAAGTCGAAGATATCGACTTGGCCGCTATCCTAGGGTGGATCTGAAAAACAGCGATTATATGTGCAAAATGCTGAAAGCGACGCAGATCGAGGCGACCATAACAAAAGCGAGGAAGGAGTCATCCCGCTTGTCATAGCGTGTCTCAGCACGGCGAAATTCCTTGAGCCGATTGAAGAAACGCTCTATTACATTCCGCCGTTTATACGTCTCTTTATCAAATGGCCATGGCCGCTTTGTGTTCACTTTCGGCGGGATCGTATAGCGGGCGGACTGTTCATGCAGATAGGTTCGGATCTCTTTTGTGCCATAGGCTTTATCGGCAAGAATATCGCAGTCCTTCAGGTCTGGAAGCAGCTTCAGCAGAGAAACTGCCTCCGTGCAATCATCAACATTTCCGGCAGACAGCAAAAAAGCCACAGGCCGCAGGTCTGTTCCGACGATGGCATGGATTTTCGTGTTCAACCCTCCGCGCGTTTTGCCGATGCTGCTTGATGTCTGAGTTTTGCTCGCTTTCTTATTCCACGATCTGCCTGCACGGATGCTTTGATCGACGTTGAATCCATGCTCAGCTCCCGCGTCAGTGCCCGGGGCCGCGCAGAGCTCGAAGATCTTTTTCAAGGTTCCCATCATCCCGCCAACGGCAGAAGCAGCTGTACACAGTCTGATGTGGGCGAATCTCGCCGGAAGATCGCTCCAGCGCGCGCCGCGCGCAAGCCACAGGATGCCATTGAGATGCGCGCGAATATCCATGTAAACTGTTTTCTATCAATTCTATACTTAACGCGTTTCTAACCGAAAAACCTGTGCCAGAAATATATGTGTACGGTGTGAAATATACACGTAGATACCCTGGATTATCTGTTCCATATCCATGAAGAACGCCACAATAATTTACATCGGAAGATGTTTCCTGGAAGAACGGACCGCCACTATCCCCAGGAATGCAGCTGCCATAACTGACTTCAAGAGATGTCAATCCATTAACTTCAATTTTATCCGTTCCTGCTGAGACTGTTATATCTCTGTTGCTAACAGTACCGTAGCCAAAGCTGGATGAATTACGGCTATAATACTTCAGGATGGTGTTAACAGGCGGAGATGAAAGAGTTCCATTAATGGAATATGTATTGGCGATACTATTGCTGGTACTAAACGTATCCGTATTCGTTACTTTAATAATTTCAAAATCGCCAGTACAACCGCTATAGTAGTTATGGTAATTGACAGTCCCTATTGTGCTCCCAGCACTTGCGGCATAATTAATTGTGTCATTATAGTGTCCCCCATGACCGCAAGTGAGAATAGCATCTGAACCAGCATAATAACCACAGCAACTTAGTGTTATCTCACTATTGGAAGTTATATTTACAATTTTTGCACCACCGCGAAGTGTTGCAATAGAATTTGACGCAGCTGTATTGGAAGGAGCAATATTTTCCATTCTGATGGGAACGTTATATTCTTTTTAGATAAAGATGCCGCCAATGCTTCTGGTCGATTAATTTGCGAGACACCGTTTTGGCAAAGTTCGCTATTAAGATCCATGCCAAGAACAACCTCGTTGTTTATTTCGGATACATAGTATTGCGTAATTTGGTATCCACTTTCCTTAAGTGTATTTGTCACATCAATAGCAGCATTCATTAACTGGTTATATGAGTACTCTACGTTTTTCAAACAAGAGTAGTCCGCATAATCACCTGCCCATCTGATGTATTTTGCCTTGTTTTCAGCAGTGGTATCAGTAAGGGAGAGCACAAGTTTGTCCTCCTCAATTCGGGCACCAGCAAAATCATCTGGGAAAGTAATGTTGCCAATAGCATCGTGTCCAAAAGACTCGTTTAGACATTCATTCGCAGCAACAGCATTTGCCTGCAGTTGCATCAACCTTGCATAGTTGTTTTCAATCGTAGCGGCGCTTTGTTGCAGATACTAATAATGACGATGCCACGACCGCCGAAATTGCCATGATAATAGACAGAAGATGGATGATTGTTTTTTTTACGTTGTTGTATTTCATATGAACCTCCTGTGTCGTAAATAAAAAACGAATTAGTGAAATTCTGTTGATGTGCATTCTTCTGTAAGTTCAATGGTATGGGCTTGTTCGGAAATAACTACTCGGACGCCAAATATCTTGCACAAATTATCTTCCAGCTTGATGGATTCAGCATCGGTACATTCTGATAGTCAATCAAAACTGCGTTTACCGTTTCGGACACAGAGTATGATGTCACTGTATAACCACTCAGAGTTAAGTGCTGAACAATTGGCTGGAGCTGTGCCCTGAGTTGATTATAAGAATATTCGGCTTTTTGAAAACAAGAAACGGTGCATATTCGTCGGTCCATGTCCGATATTTCTCAACCGTTTTACTATCGGTATTTGTGAGAAGCAAAACCAAATTCTCACCATCAATATAAGCGCCAGCGTAGTCTTCAGGAAAAATAATTGCGCCATTTGAGTCTCGTTCAAACGCTTGCGTCAAGAGTTCATTTTGCAGCAACAGCGTTCTCTTGATACCGCATAGCGGTTATTTGCCCTCTGTTTGCGATGAATCATTTAAAGAGCAAAGTGCTATACTAAAGCAAATAGCAATTAAACATATTCCGCTCAAGATAGCGCCCCAGTTAATCATACGCTTATTGGGTTGAATAAAGTCCATATTTGCATTACCTCTTACATTTGTTTAGCCATCTAAAGCAGCTTACTCCGCGAAGATTATCAGTGCCAATACTAATATATTTCAATAATGGCATATTATGCAATATATGATCTTGTACTACCCAATGAATCATAATTGAAGCATAATAGAATGCACTAAGCTTTTCAAGTGCTTTGATGAAATTACGGATTTTTGCGAAATTGCAAGCGTTCCCATCAATAAATACATCCCGCTTTTATTGAATCTGTTGGAGTATCAAATTGGTTGTAAGTATGCGTTATTGCTGCTCCGCTAAATATAAACTCACGCGGGACTGAATGGCTTTTGCCGTTTCCGTTGCACCTTTGCCGCCATTTAGAATGCGCTGCTCTCGTCCATGATAATAGAGAGAACTTGCTCGTCATACATTGCAATATTTTCTGCTGCATCAAGCAGCTTAAACAAGTTTCCTGATCTGTATCCCGGAACTTGACGGGCAGCGCCGAATCTTCCTTTGCGGCTTCGCACATGGTTTCCAGCAGCGGCCTGTAGACAGGCAGACCGTTCTGATCGGATTCTTCTGTGTTCTGAATCATGTATTTGATAAATGTCCAGCTTCCGTCCGTGTGTTCGCTCTGTGCGACAATTCCAACCGGGTCGGTTAAGATGATATCAGAGCCGCAGCTGCCATCAATTGTTGGCCAACCGATAAAGCTCAATGCGCATCCAGCCATTTTTTTTCTTCATAGCCAACTTCCAGACTGTATTTACCCAGCTTAGCGCAGCGACCCATTTTCCTTTCCAACTTCTGATGGGCCGTAGCAAAGCTGATACCGCTGGCGCTTTCGGGGGTTTTCGCGAATTCGGGCACTTGCTTGCAGAATTTCGATAAAGTCGTCGCAGTCGAAATAGCAGCGTCCATTCTCCCAATCCACAGCCGTCCGTATGTAGCGTGCCGCTATCTCTTTCAGAAAGCCCTCTTTGGTCATGTTGTAGATCGTTTGAATATCATCTGAGACGGCTGACTCTATTTGAAATAGTCCTGTAATGTCCAGCCATATTGATTTCCCAAATCTCGATGGCAGTCCAACCAGCGTTTCAAAGAAGAATTCACCACTGGCAACATACATACTGCCCTGCGCGGTCAAAAAGCATTGGCGATCACCAAATCGTCCAAAGCAAGCTCTGGATCTTCTGCAAATAATGGTGTCAGATCCATGAGCAGGCCTTTGCTGATATAAGGGAAGGGGGAAAGCGCAGAGAAGCAAAGCATATCCGGAAGCCTCCCGCTGATGAGCTCCGTTGTCAACCGCGTTTTAGCTTCGCGGTCAGAGAAGTCGCCATCATTGGTATAGTCAATGATTCTGACAGTATATTCTTCGCTTTGGGCATTAAATCGCTCGGCCATTACGCTCAAATCTGGTGTTGAACCGATCGCGGCGATTGTCAGCTCCTGCTTGGCTGCATTGGAACTATCATCACAAGGCAGGAGCAGATTTTGCACCGGTCTCGGTCAAATAATAGAACCCGCCGTTTGGAAGCACCAGCAGAGATTTTGCTATACCCAGAAATATTTTGCATTCAGAAAAAGATGAGGATCGGTGCTTGCTCGCCATCCGATGAGAGTCCGTAAATTCCCTCTTTGGTGTTCAGCAGCAGCGCGGGTATTCATCTGTTCCGGAAAAAACAGAACCGTTTCCGACCGAGAACAGCGGATTCGCAGTTTCATTTTTCTGCATCCAACTGATATACAAGATTTCCGCTGTCAGTTTTCTGAACATAGTACATCACGTCATCGCTGCCAGGGACGGCATAGCCATATGCGGCGGGAAGCGAAATCTGGCCGCAATCTGACCCGTCTGGCTTCAGCAGATCCATGGTTGGACTGCCGCCCGCATACCGACGCAGGAGGTAAAGCAAGCCATCCAGATAGTCGACCGTATAGACCTGCCATTCTGAGGAACTACTGGAAGCAACATCAATGGTGTTGAGATTTTTGTTCCATCCGGGGCAATCAGACGCAGCGTTGTAGCATCCGGATCGGCATACCATTCCGCTACCCATATCCCATTTTTTCCGCGCTGGTATAATCCATCACGACACCGGTTGCGGAGTAGATGCTTTGCGCATCTTGCACGATTTCGTACTGCATATGCTGTGCATCGTCAAGATGGGCTGTGATAAAGCTACACTGCCGTCCACGAGAAGAACCTGCTCTGTATCTTCTGGAATCTGTACAGCCGAAAGTTTATACTGTTGGCCTATGCCTGCCATGCTGTAGATGCCGGTGCCGATGACGCGGATGCTTCCGGTGTGTCGGTTTCAGCTTGGCTGTCACAGAATGAGAACCATATTTGGGTTGCGTGTTTTTCGCTTTTTCTGTATGACACCCGGAAAGCGAAGCAATAAAAAGTGACACAAGCAGCGAAGTGATAATGAGCCTTTTTTCACCGATGACCTCCTTATAAACTGCCATCTCAGCAGCAAGGAGCAGCTGAGATGGCGAAAGGAATTAGGAATAGTATTTACCAGGAAAGATATGTTTCGGCAACGTAACCGTTGAGATGGCCAAACTCCCGATAAACGGCAGTATTTTCGCCCGGATAGCCGTATGCCCAAAGATTGCGGCTGGTTTCCTTATAAAAAGTTCAGTGACAAGCGTCCCATAGGCAGGGGTAGTTTGTTCCGGGCCTGACGGAACATGACGTTTTGGTTACTGTACATTTCGTTGCAGCGAAACCGTGGGGGATCATGATGGTCAAAAATGAGAATAACCGCAATGGCACAGCACAAAAGTTTCCGGAATTTCATTCGTTGCTCCTTTCTATTCGTCCATAAATGATTAGCTACTACCTATCTTTATAAAGTGGCCACTTTAAGAAAGATTTAAAATGGATTCATATACTAAGACCATTTATCCGACCAAATGCAACACTCGACGGAAAATTATTTCTGCTTTATCTTGTGTCGGCCGAAAATTGATATACTCAAGGTTCGTTTCCATGCGATTATGGATTGAACGAGTCATCTATCACATGAAAGTAATCCGCTGCCGTACGGGCTTTTGTATATCCGCCTCCTTATCCTTCGCATTTGCGTGTTCTTCGGCAGCTTCCTGCTCTGAAAGGAATGCGGTAAAAACAACTGCATGGGGTTGCTGTCCGTTTCCCCCGTATATCAATCGCTTCTGTTCACCCTCATCAATGATTTTTTTAATTATCGCGTGTTTTAGAATATTCACGAAATATAAGTGAACAGATATGCCGCAGAAAGAAACGTCTTGCTCACGGTAGAACGTAATGAGAATTTCTTTCCCGACTTCGAGTGTTGCGCCGGGGTTACTGATAAGGTTCACGCTGTTATTTTCTGTGACGTTAATCTGTCCATCGAAGTGGGCGGAATTTTTGTACCAAAGGAGATACAGTTCATTGACTTTTGCCATCTCGTCAACGCCTGCTTCAATGTCAGTTGGCTTAATGACCCTTTGCAGTACTTTTTCTAATGCACACAGCTGCATATAAAAACGATATGTGAAGCGCAAAGGCTTTTTTTATGCCTTGCAGATGTTCTGCATCCGCAGTGCTTTCGACATCTTTGTCTGGCATAAAATGCTCCAAAAGGCCAATCGCTATGCAGTAGCTATCGGCTAGCTGCGAGACGACTGAGCACGTTCTTTAAGAAATTTTTGCGTTGTAAGTACGTTCGCCTGTGTTGGTGAATGTAAATTCCTGAGAAATAATGGAATCTTTATTCGTCCGAAAGAATTGTTCTCTTTGAGAATGTAAAGCATTCTAACGAAACGTTCTTCATGCCTTTTGGTGTGGTAATATCGAAAGCCCGCGTTTCACTGCTTGGCCCATCCATGAAGCCCTCGAGATTATCTTCAAATAGAAACGGCATCTTTCGATCGCTGCTGGAGTCATAGGTAATAATTCCACTTACACCCTCCACATTTACAGGATGTCCTTCATCCCATGCAAGATACATTGCCTTCTCAAACTGTGTCTCCGCTTCTGCATTCTGAAAGAGCAGTTTGATTTCGGGAAGAGGAGGATTGGTGGAGAAAACATCTTTCAGTCTATTTCGCCCCATAGCTACCAGTCCTTTCTGATTTCGTCCAGTACAAGTATTTTGCTGATCAGCACACTTTTGCCAATGTTCTCTGATTCGCTGGAGGAAAAACCATCCGAAGGAAGCGCCAGAATCTCTTTAATCAGTTCGATTCGAGCCTGGATCGTGGGGACGATCAAATATCGAATATCGTCGAATGAGAACTCCAGCCACGCAGGACGCGCCGCTTCACGTTCAAGATATCTGTTGAGCCCAGCCAAACCCTCCATCTTGCGCAGCTTTGTCGGGTTTGCAATCACACTGTCAAACTGAAGCGCGTCTAATGCGCTCTGCGGCGGAACAAACCTCCACTCGCGTTCATCGTGGAAATTCTTCTGCACATTGATCCAAGTGTCCCGAAAACGCCTGCGCATGAGTCCGCGGAGAGGTTTTTATAAACGACAAACGCCGTAAAATATCGTTTACATATAGGTCTGGCAGGTCATCTGCTTCGTATGCTGAATTGATGACCTCGGAAAGTGAATTTGTAAAATCGGACATCCCGTTCGCGTACTGGACAGGCTGCAAACCGTGTGATTCACCCCACTGCTTGGACAGGGCGATGGCATAACGGCCGTAGTATGCTGGATGCGTATTCGAGCGTTCAAAGGCAAGACGATCGGCAGTGTCGAAAGTTTGCAAAAGCGTCTTCGTCGCTGTTTATCTCGAAAGCCTCCGTGAGTTTGTGAAATGGAATATCACAAAAGCATTTCTGGAGCACATAAATCTCGTCAAATGGATGGCCGCCTATTTCTAAATTGAGATATGCAATGTTTTTCCTGACAGTAACGGGGGACTAACGCCCGCCGCTTCAAAAGCGCAGAAAGATATTCGTGCCGCTGCATGAAATGGAACAGAGTATTTGCGCTTTGAACGTAGTCATCGCATTGTTGAAGAATAAACTTCTGTTTCGTATCTATTTCTTTCAAAACAGTTGTCCCTCACATCCATAGTAATATATGAATTATATCACATTTTGTGGGAAATGTTGTCGAAAACTTTTCGCGTTTTTAATGCGTTGGGTGGATTTTGTGTTCTGGAGTTTCTTGTATTTTTAAAAGGACGCGTGCCGCGGAAAGAATTTGCGGCACGTCCTCTCGCTTGACTCGTCAGACAATACAAGAAAAACCTGTTTTTCTGTGCAGGTAGACAATGCAGACCATTCTGCGCTCAGAGACAATTCATCCCCAAAATATCAGACACAAAAAAGCCGGCCAAATGCAACAAACCCCGAACCGTTCATCATGAACGACTCGGGGTTTGCTCTTTCGTAAGAAGCTGATATGCACATTGTCTTGCCCGCGTCAGTGCCATTCGGACACTGGCGGGTTTTATGGATAGTTCCTCGGCCATGACCTCATCGCTTTTTGCCGAGTATGTATTTTCCTTCTAACAGATACTTGCTTTTTTGGCATCAAAGCTGGGGCCAGCGCCGCACCAATTCATCGATCTCCTCTTTTTGAGATCAGGAGTTCTTCCATTTGACGATGCTCGGCGATTGGCTCGATTGCTGCATGTATTCCTCAAAAGAGAATGGAGCGATTTTCTTCTGTGATCGCAAGAAATTATAGGCCGTATTTCGCGCGGTCACGCTGATATATCCGATCAGCTGCGGCTGTTCCTTGTTTCGGAGTTCCGGGATCTTATCGATCAGCTTGACCAATGTGGCCTGCAGGACATCTTCCGTATTCCATGGGTTCTTCAGAATGTCATGGATCTCTTTGTAAAGAAGCCGCTGATTTTGGATAAACAGCGCAGCCATAAATTCGCGGTCGTCATCGTTTTCGATTACAAGAATGCAAAACGGGATCAAGCTCGTTCCCTCTTTCCGGCAATGTGAATCATAGACGCTACCTCCATATCTGCAACCATCGTGCAGGCTGCACGCTTTCTGGCAGGAGACAAGCGTTGAAGGGACTGAACGACATCACCAACAGTTGTGTCATCCGAAACTGTCTGCGCAAACACATCGGGCGAGAGCTTCGAGGTAGATCGTCCCAGAAGATAATCGATAGAAACGTTAAAGTAGTCTGCCAGCCTGACCAGCTTTTCAACATCCGGATAGTGAACGCCTTTTTTCATAATTCGAAATCGTTCCGCCGGAAACATAGATGATATGTCCCAGTTCGGCTTGCGAAAGATGCTTCTCTTGACGAAGCTGCATCAGTATTTCACCAAATTTCGTCAAGCTCACACCTTCTTTCGCAGTTTTTGACATTATACTTATTCTAAAATCAAAATGTGCGAAATATTAGATTTGCAATAGTATTGTATTGAAAAATTCATTTTATTATAGTAAAACTAATGTCGCAAAGATGTTAGCTTGATGTGACAATATACCCATAAAATTTTTTGTTGCAAAACGGCACGTTCCGTGTCTTAGTATATGAACGTTCAGGAGAACCAAACATGAGCAAGAAAAAAAAGAGAAACCATGCTTCATGGAAGACATATATCTTAAACACGAACGCCTCATGTATTATATCGCAGGAAAATACTCGGAGGTTTCGGTGCAGCGGGAGGATATCGTACAAACGGCGGTGCTCTCCTTGCTGAAGAATGAAGCAACGCTTCAGCGGTTACCACCTTATGCACAAATAAACTATATTGCAGCAGCGGTTCGCAATACTGCGATCAACACAATAAAACGAGATCAAAAGGAAGCTGCCCGCTGCATCCCCTTGGATGACTTAACGGAGGATTTTCCACAGGCTCATATCCCCGGAGCCGAGGTAAGGTACTTGGAAAAGGAAAAACAGGAAGAACTGTTAACCGCCTTTCAGGAAATACGCGAAGAAGAAAGGCAACTGTTGTACGGAAAATATCTGATGGATCTGTCGGACACAGAACTTGCGCAAATGCTCGGTTGTAAGCCTTCCAGTGTTAGAATGAAATTGACCCGGTAGCCAGACGTGCATTTGTAGAAAAGCTCCGGAAGGAGGTAAAAATCATGAATGAAGATGAACGACTGTATGAGCAATACGAAGATGCCTTTTTCGCGCTGCTTATGAACAGAGTGGCGGAGGCAAATGGCAAAGAGCTGATGCAGAAAAATGAGGAGCTTCTTGCAGATCCAGATGCGGCAGTTCCTGATCGTTTGAACAAGCGCTGCATGCATACGATTGAAAAGAGTTATCGAAAAGCCCAGATTCAAAAAAGCTGCAAAGAAAACGCTGCGAACACTGAATCGAGTTGCTTTGTGGATACTGATACCACTTTTTATGTTTGTTGGCGTCTTTGCTGCATCGGAAACAGTTCGGGTGAAAACGCTTAATTATCTTGTTGAGACATTTGATTTTGGGACATCTTATGAATTATTTGTAGGGCAAAACAATATGGAAGTACCGGTTGAAGATAATAAAGAACGCGTCTTAAATGCTGTTCCAGCAGAGTATATCCTCACTACTAGCGAAGAAAGTGAAGCATCATGTATTTATCACTTCCAAAAACGTCCACAGCGAAGAATTTGAAGTGATGATTTATTATATTAGTGAAACCAATGCGGCCACGGTCACAATTGACACCGAAAAATGCCGAGGTACGCGAAGAAAAATCTGGACGGGCAAAGGGTGTCGATCGCGCATAAAAACAATTACTATCAGATTTTCTGGTTGGAAGACACGACAAATTTGATGTTTGTTGTCTATGGAAAAAGACATCTCATTTGATGTACTGCAAAGCGTGGCAGAGAATATTATCCGCGCATAAGCGTAAAAAATCATCTTAAGAATGGAGTTTAAAATGAAGAAAAGAACGTTGAGACGTATTGCATTTGTGCTTGTAGTTTGCCTTGTCATTCCCAGCTTTTTGCTATGGCTGGAGCAGCTGATTATGCCCCTCTGCGGTATGATACATCCTCCCTGTGTTCTGCGGCGTTGTCGATTTCTCTTTTTTTCGAGTACGCACCTTGCTGAATGCAAAGGCACGATTTCTTTATATTCCCAATATCGAAGCGGCACAATAGATGCCTCTCTGGCTTTGTGGAAGAGTTCTGATCGAAAAACCTGGTCTATTGATAAGTCCTGGGATTATAACGGCCCGGGATATGATGGAACGACCGATGCGTTTCCAATTATCAGAAATCGTTATGTGGTATCCGGCTATTATTATAAAGTGACATTTACTGTAGACGTATACGATAGCAACGGCACTTACATTGAAACGCTTCGCGCTGCGTCGAGTGTGCTTTTTATGTATAATCGTTGACGGAATTCTACGCAGGCATTCCGCATTTAAATTTAATGTCGCACTTCTGTCGCACAATCGCCTAAAATCGCGCACGCTCGGCACTTGATTTGTCGCAGGTATCTGTGTTATCCTTAACAATAGAAAAATAGAAAACAGATGTTGCAGTGCTCGGCTGCAGCATCTGTTTTTTGTATGCTGCCGCATACCCGGCGGGCAGCATTTTGGTTTTTAGGAGGGATAACAAATGGACAACAAATACCTGAACGAAGTGCAGGATCGGCTGGAAAACTATCAGAAAATGATGCGGCAGATAGAACTGCTTCAGTACGAAATACAGTATGCCAGCCATGTTACGCCGACGGAAATGATTGAGGTCATGACGTTTCAAAAGCGGGATGCGGACAATGCCGGTACGAATGCCTATCCCAAAAGCGTCCCTGAAATTGCAATGTCTTATCAGCGCGCTGCCGCGCAGCTCAATGGGGAGAGCGTCGAAGAACTGATCTCAAATACGCCGATCTCTGCCATGAGCAGGATCGGCTTTCGCATTAGGGTTTCTGGACGGGCGGCAGCAGGATGTGATCCGTAGGTATTACTTCGAGCAGCAGTCCTGGGGCGAAATTGCGGACGGCATGGGCTCGACGCCCAGAACCGTGCAGCGGCTCAGACAACAGGCTGTGGAGGAACTCGCAAATCTGTAACGCTTTTGCCGACGGTATTCTTCGGCGTTAGGAAGATGAAAAAGAGAAACATCTTTCCAAAAATAATGCCGCCGTGATACCCGGCGGCATTGCATTACCCGCAGAGCTGTCGTACAATAACTATACGAGTCAGCTTCTGCACCTTGAAAAAGTTCATATTTTACTTCGTATGAGGAGGATTCCACTATGGAAAAGAGAGAAAATGAAACCTTGACTGTACAGGATATCAAAGCAGATCCTGAACATCAGCATCAACGCTGCATACAATCTGATCCACAGCAAAGTCATTTCCGGTCATTCGCATCGGCAATTCTTTCCGCGTTCCAAGAGAACCGTTTTATGAGTGGATGAAGTCCTCACATACGATTATGAATTAACGTCAAATCTCCAAATATTACAAAGAAATTGGAGGTTGATGACATGAAACGTCGCTCTAACGGAGAAGGCAGTTTCTATCAGCAAAAAGATAAATCATGGGTCTATCAGGTTACATACGGCCGCAAAGAGGATGGCAAGCCGTTTCGGAAGTCCTTCAAGGGGCGTACCAAGACGATCTGCAAGGAACGCCGGACACAGTGGGAGGAAGAACAGGCGCGGTTGAAGGCCGAGGAAGAAGTGAGGGCGCAGGAAGCTGCCCATATGGAGGAGCTTCGGGCAAGCTGGGACACCCCATTGAATCGGAAATCCTCTTTTCAGAAGCGTTTCCGCAATGGCTCGACCTTTACAAAGCGCCGCCTGCCAGAAAGCCGTCTACCTATGCAAGCTATCTGGATACCTACCGCATCCACTTCGCCGAAGCCTTTGGCGATATGCCGCTCTACCAGATCACGCAGGACGTTGTGCAGGACTATTATCAGCGGAAGCAAAAAACGGCAGCCGTGCGGATGGGCGTAAAGGCGGGCTATCTGCAAAGACCATTCAGAATCAACACATGTTGCTCAAGGACTTTTTCGCGTATGCCATGAGGAAATACCACCTGCCGTGTAATCCCACGGTTGACACGACAAGGCCGGAAGTTATTACGCCGGAGATGCGTGTCCTGAGCCCGTCGGAAATGCAGGTCTTCATCGAGGAGGTCATGCGGGAAACGCAGCGCGTCGCGATTCTGACGACCCTGTTTGTCGGATTCCGCGTCGGCGAGGTGCTGGCGCTGAAAATTTCCGATCTGGATTTGGAGAAGCAAACGCTTTCGGTCACGAAAATCTGATCCGTGTTCCAACAGCGGCAGTTTCTCCAGAGAATCCAAACATTGAGATTCTGAATTACGATCAGAAGAAGAAAACGCACCTTATCGTTCAGAACACGCCGAAGACAAGCACGTCGAACCGCGAGATCGCGATCTCTGACGGCCTGTGCGAGCTTCTGATCCGGCACCTGTTCACGCTGGCAAATTCCACATGGCCGAACCCGGACGGGCTGCTGTTCTCCGTCCAAGGCCGGGACGCATCTCGATCCCAAGAGCTTTGAGATCCGGCTGGCCGCAGTTTCCAAACGCTGCGAGATCCGCAAGGTCAATCCCCACGCGCTGCGGCACACGCTGGCGACGCGGTTGGTGGAAGACAAGGTGCCGCTCAACATCGTGCAGGGAATTCTGGGGCATTCGTCGATTGAAACAACGCGCAAATATCTTCACAAAAACGAAGATATCGAGCGCGAGGCCATCGGCATGATGAGCGATTATCTTAACATGGGTCAGATGGATGCAGCGCCGAGATTAAATGGTACTGCCCCTCGCGCCAAGTTTGCAGATGTTGTTTTGCCGACCTTTCCGCAGCGACGAAACCACACGGCATGAAACAAAAAAACGCGCTATTGCATACTTTATTGCAAATAGCGCGTAAAGCTGTCAAACGGCAGCATTTCAATCAGAACTTTCGGAACGCTTTTTGATGTGGAAATTATATCCAGCAAACAAGAAGCAAAGACTCCACGGGGAAGCATGAATTGCAAATGAGCAAAACAGGAGAATTCACAACAAAATGATAGAAATCGCCGCATTTCTCACGAAATACGGCGATTTATGGTTGCGGGAGAGGGATTTGAACCCCCCGACCTCCGGGTTATGAGCCCGACGAGCTACCGAACTGCTCTATCCCGCGATGTTGACTTTTTGCTCCTGAAAGCTGGACGCTAACTCTAAGGGTTATGAGCCCGACGAGCTACCGAACTGCTCTATCCCGCGATATAGTGCTTTCTAAAAGAGCTTTATTATAATAGCACAGGCAGTCGGTGCTGTCAAGGGGGTATCCGCGGATTTTTTGCGTGTTGTTCCGCGGATCCCCGACAATTTACCAGATGCACAGCAGTGCAAGCGTGACGGCGCCGAAGATCATCCAGACGCGCATGGACTTTTTGGCCGTCAGGTGGGTATAAAGCGCGCAGGCGCTGCCGAACAGGAGGACGCAGACGAGCCATGTGCTCTGCAGGCGCTTGGGCGTGAAGCCGAAGCAGTCGATATAGAGCGCAAGCTTAGACAAGGCAATGACGGCGAAGAGCATGCTCTCGATCAGAAGCGCTGCCGTCATCCAGCGCACGGGACGGCTTTCCCGCCGGGCGGTGCGCGAGACGAGCCAGAAGAGGGTAAAATTGATCGCCATGACGCGGCAGAGCTCGAAGAAGCCCTGGCGGGCGTACTCCGCGACCGTGAAGCTCTCCGGGAGCGTCCGCGTGAACGCGCCGAACAGATAACGGCCCTGCACGAAGAAAAACGCGAGATAGAGCGCGCTGAACACGCCCAGCGCTGCGAGCCAGACGGCCTCCGGCACGACGCGCAGCTTTGGCAGAGCGGTTTCTGCGGACACGCCGTGTTTCCGCATCGTCTCGGGCGTTTCGCGGCCAAGGCCCGCGAGCAGGCCGAAGACATAGGCTCCGACGGGAAGACTGAGGAGAAAGCGATAGAACCACACTTGATCGAGATCGAGTGTCAGCGCGTCGCGCAGGCCCTCCAAAAGGCTGCTGAACGTGTCGTCTGCCGCGGACAGCTGCGTCATGGCCATGACGAGCAGCACCAGCACGATGAACGCGGCCAGCACGGCGGCTGCGACAGCCCCGCGTTGACCTTCCGCTCTTTTTTGGGCTTCAGCGCGAACAGTACGCAGCGGATGCGCAGGAAGAAATTTTTGAATGGGATGATCACAAACGCATACAGCGCGTCGAGCGGCAGCAGATGGCCGCTTTCGCCGCCGGTCAGCCGCCCGGAACGGCTCATGAGCCAGTAGACAGCGAAGATATGCAGGATGAACAGCAGCAGTTTCTCCGAAAGGATATATTCATGGTTGACAAGCTCGGGATAGCGCGAATCGTACTGGTACGGATGCAGTCCGCGCCAAGCGATGCAGCCGGTCACAAGCAGCATGCAGCCAAGCCAGACCCAGCTTTCCCAGGAACGCTTCTGCTCCCGGAACAGATACTCCGCCGCCGCGATAAAATCCGGCGGTGAACAGCGGCAGTGCCCACCATTGATAGCCCCCAGATAGACATATGCCAGCACATACAGTCCGAACGCCAGCAGCTGCTCTCTCCGGTTTGCGGAAAACGGCGGTCTTTTCGGTACGAGCGCGTTCTGCACCCACTCGGATGCTTCCGGCGAGCGGGGAAATTCGTTGATTTTATGGTCTTCCATCGGGAACCTCCTGTTGATCGTCTACAAATTCCAGCAGGTCACCCGGCTGGCAGCGGAGTTCATGGCACAGGGCCATGAGCGTGGAAAACGGATGGCCTTGGCTTTGTTGTTTTTGAGAATGGACAGATTTGCAGGCGTGATGCCGATGCGCTCGGCCAACTCTCCGGCGGAAATTTTGCGCTTGGCCATCATCACGTCCAGATTTACGAGAATTTCCATGCCGCACCCTCCTAAATCGTGAGGTCGAGTTCAGCCTTCATGTCGATGGCCTGCTGGAAAATATTCTTGACGATGCGCACAATCAGCGCCATGAAGCCCGCCGCGATAGCGACCGCGATGAACGGCAGATAATACAGACAGCTGACGAGGCACACGCTCCCGCCCCGACGCAGCACCAGCTGACCTGCCGCAGGAGCTTTACGTTCCGCAGATCAAAGACAAGCTGCATGCGGATATTGTTCAGCAGCTGCCACAGCCGCACGAGCAGCACCCAGCCGAAGCCGCTGCAAAGATAGATTGTCAGCATCATCAGAACACATGACTGCCAATTCATCAGCCGCAGCCCGATAAACCATTTGACTGCCCAATAGCACCCGATATCGAGCGACTGCCAGCAGAATCATAAACAGCACCACGCACCCGCGTGAGAAAAGCGCGATGGAGCGATCCTTTGACCAGTTCATATGAAGCACACTCCCTTCCCGTGCCTATAGGCTACCACAGGAGAAATCGATTGTCAATGAAAAATTTATCGATAAACAATAAATATTTCTTAAGAAACAGGAGGCAGGATCAAAGCCGCCGCGCCTCGGATGGGGAGGCGCGGCGGCGGGGTTTGCTGGATTATTTTGCGAAGACCTTT
>VOFK01001577.1_pt1 | contig 21856 bp, 27 predicted proteins | sample 5384121 | NCBI WGS metagenome assembly VOFK01 (sample SAMN12384730, study PRJNA508395) | human gut metagenome | isolation source: healthy gut J | host: Homo sapiens | reverse complement strand
GTATTGCTAACGCTTCAGTTTTGGCATGAGCCTCTCCCATCTGCTCATCATCCAAAGATAATGACATAATAGGAATATTAAGCTCCTCTGATACAGCAGGAAATTTACCTAAGTTTACAAGTTCCGGCAGACATGCAAAAGGCATAAGATGTACCACACCGTCAAAACCGCGTTTTGCAAAAATCCATTACCCAACCCATGTTTTTTTTTATCATGGCCGCCGCAGTTTATAGGCGCCAGCTTATCTGATTATTTAAATATTCGATGTGATTTAGGAAACGGCAGCCATTTCGAATCAAATTATGTTCTACCCAATCAGATATGTACTGAACGTTTTCAACTTCAACGCCCATAGAGTTTAAAATTTTTCCTCAACGTTCTTATTCACAGTGGGTTCCATAATAACATATATCTCTCCCACTATGCCAACTCTAATCCGTTTGCTTTCTCAACCTGACGCATCGGTATGCTGTCAAACATTCTGAGCGCTTTTTTATACGTCTTATTAATTTCAGAATATGTATCGCATTTATCAAACATGTTTTTTATATTTTTTTTTTCCATGTTCTTGAAAAAATCGCCTTGATTAATCTCATAAGCTCTCATTATTTTCATTTTCTTTCAAGCTTATCCATTTTCTTAATAAGATTGTAACAAAAATCTTGCTATACCCAAAAAGTTTGAAGTTGCTGGTTCCATTTTTTTGACTAGCATAGCGATTTCATAAAATGCCTTAAAATCGTTAAACATATTATCAAAAACAATTACTTTTGTATCAAATCCCAGCTCCTGCAAAACTTTCTGATGAACATCCGGTACATCCCGGCACGGCACGGACCGTTGCCGCCTGATGAAATATCAATTCTGGCGCCCCTTTCAGCGCACTCTATATATGTTCCCATCATTACCTTTAAAAGGAAAAACAGATAAACTCAGGACTATACTTAACGCCGAGTTCCATTGTCTTTTGAGATGGAGGGTCAGGCATTACAACTTCATGACCCAGCTTTTCCATCAGCTTTTTATATCCTGTTACACAACCCATATGCGGAAAAGATACTTTCATTTAATCACCTCATTAACCTTCCGAATTTTCCTCTTAATCATATCTGTGAACGCTTCTATACGCGTCTGCAGATGACTTTCGCCTGTATGTTCATCAATTCTCAGAGTCATAAACGGAACTCCGGAATCTGCAAAATCATGCTCTATTTCTTTTCCCACCACTGAGTCAGGACCACAGCCAAACGCTGTTATATGTATTATTCCTTGAACGTCTAAATCCTTTATCATAACGCTTGCCGCCTGATATAACTTATCCGGAAATGTCCAGAATATAGGTCTAGTGCACTCGTCTCTATATTTGTGAAGGTCTCTTAAATCCAGCATATCAAAAAGTTATAACATTAACTTTAAGCTCACGCAGTTTCTGAATTATATTCATGCTTATGAACGGATCATACATTATAAACATATCCGAGCAATCCTATCGTAGTATCAAACTCAGGCAATGCGAAATCAGAAATTTTGGCGCCCTCAAACATTACCTCAGCGGCTTCATCAAGCGTTAGACCCATATTGCAGTATTCTCTGAACCGCTTAAAATCTTCCGCGGCGCCTTCCAAAGCGATTCGCATTTTGTGCGCCGAAACGCCAAGCTTTTTAGCCACCGGAAGATAGCACTTCAAAGCCGCCGTATCCTCACGGTCACAATCAATTTCAGCAATAAGAAGCTTTTGCCTCGGGAACAGTCTTTTTCAACCAACTCAGGCAGCCCAATATACTTAGGACAAACCAATAATTTTTCTCTATATGCACAAATCTCGGACAAAATATGTAGTCAACGCCTTTTCTATCATCAAGTTAATAACATGACCATTATATATTTTTATAGGAAAACAAATTTCAGGGACTGTCACCGCTATGCCTTTTGAACCAGCGGCTTTGTTGAAGTATCAGAAATAACGACCTCGCATCCAAGCCTCTCAAATAAAGACCGCCAAAACGGGTAATAGTACTGATATAATAAGGCTCTTGTAATACCGATTTTCATATAACTTCCTCCAAATTCTAAAACAAAAATATTCAGCACGTTTACCTTCACGGCCTCATAATTATAACCCTAATTACAACCATTTTACTCCTTTTTTCGGGCTTTGTCAATAGCTTTCAGTCTAATAGATTGCCGAAATAATCACGTAAAAATAACATCTTTTATACATTTTATGCCGCTTTTATTTTACACATTCAGAGTTTGCACTATCAATTATTTTAAATACTGCACTTATGAAACACATTTAGTTTTTTTGTACATATATTTATAATTATATAAATTTTTTATTTTCATATGTCTATATAATTTATTTGATAAGTTTATAAAAGGCGGCGGGCCTTAAGCCCCTGCCGCCTTTTTATGAGACTCTCTATATTACTGAATAACCAGCATGTCAATCGCTTGGTCAATATATTTAGTTCTGATAAATACCTGATTGCCTGGCTCAATGTCAAATGGTTCACCTATAGTAATCTCATCTTTACTTGTATCATAGATATAAAGATTCACATCTGTTGTAGGATATGCTCTATAGAATCTGCCATCTGCAACATTAGCATCTTTCAACCATAAAGTAATCAAATACTTTTTCTTACTTCACCAAAATACAGTCATAAGTTTGTCGTTCGTTATCTTGTAATTATTGACACCAAGTCTGTCACGCTGCGAAGTACTTGATTCAAAGTAAATCGCCGCTTGTTCTGTAAGTGTAGTTAAACAATACTCTGTATGTGTACAAATATCCATTTGAACCCAAATTGTACTGGATAACATCGCCTCTAACTAAATCTTGATATCTTTTGTCGTTTGCCATAGTCTCTGTTGGTGTAATAGATCAACCTGACTTACATCATCATCAACCTTTAATGAAATATACTGCCTTTGACCAGCCGTTTACTTCAAGAACTTTCTCCTGCTTTTCCTCATCCCAAGCTGTTGCGAACTTGTCAACAACCAATGTATCAGCAGTTTGGTCTAAGGTTGTAGGCTCTTTATCCTGAATAACCATTACATTGGCTACTCCCCTGTTCAGATCATATATATCTGCCGTATAAGAAACCATCTGCTGATCCTGCTTTGTTAATACAGTATAATCTTCATCACGGTCACGATCTACAAAAAGGAACATCAAATATGATTGTAGAATCTTCTATTGCACAGTTACCGATAAGACTTCTGAATATCTTCCTTCACCGCTGAAATATTTACCAAAGCCTAAATCATCATCTGCATCATAATTTTCTGTGAAATCTACAGCTTTGTATAATGTCTTCAACTTGCCTTCAGAGTTAATTTCATAAACAACTAACTGAGCGTCAGCAAATGCTCCGGAATTAATAATAAAGGAAGCAGATCTCTGCTGAGCTTCATCTGTTCTGCCTGAGTTATCATCCTTTTCCATTACATTGGTATTAACCTTTGATGCAGATACATACTCATTTATTTTTTTCCTGTCTTATCAAGAATCTTAACCCTAAAATTACTTTCAAAAAACATCATCGCCGGCAGCAAACTTAATTAAATAACCGTAGTTACCATTGTTTGATGTTGAAGTATTAGTACCTAAGAGTCTGCCATCATAAGTGATTTGAAATCACTTGTAAAAGCCTGATGTTATATCCTTTACACAATAAGCAGATACTATATACTCATTACCTGCAAGTGTAACAACCTTATACTCTCCGGCTGTATACTGCTCAGTTCTTGTTGTACTGATTGTTCCGGAAACAACATTTCTTGATACATAACCTCTAATATACTGTCCATCTTTACTTACGCAATAAGTTATAGCATCATTTTTTCAATAATTCTTCAGGTGTGATTGTTTTGCCATCAAGAGTTAGTCTTGTATGATAAGAAGTATCAAATTTTAACTCAGGAAGTGTAACTGTCATACTGTTTTTGGAATATAACCTGATATGTTGACTTATTATATCTGTCAAACAATCCGTCAAATTGTTCCTGAATCATTACAGCGCTGGCTTTCGTACTGCTTTCTCATGAGTAACAACCTTTACATGTCCCTCTTTTTATTACTGTTGATACATCGCTAAGCTCATAATAAGGCTTGCCATTATAAGAAATCAGTGTTGAACCATCAAAAAGTAAGCGTCTTTTTCTTTATCATTTGAATCAGTGTAAACAATCTTATCAGCTGTTAAAGAAACGATATCTTTTTGCCATTATATCATATTCTTTTATTCTTATCTTTTCTTGGCTCGCAGTAAGCAATATAATCTCTTCTATAACCTGAAAACATCTTCCATGTAATAATAATTTACTTCATATCCAAGAAGAGATTCCATGTCATAATTATCTGAGAACTGATAGCAAGTGCCATCAATTATTACTTCATTTTCCAGGTCAACTTCACTGCCTGTCAAATATGAGAAGTAAGTTCCTTCAACATAACCTGTTTCATTTTTAATCTTATATGTTTCAGTAAGCAAAGTTTTTGAATCGCTTACTCTAACATCTCTGTACCGTCTGCTCTGTAAACTACAGTTTCCATCAAATATGCTTCCATAGCGTTTCTAACCATCTTTGCCATCTGCATAGCTGTCATTGAATCAGTATAGCTCAAGCTCCAGACCATTATAAATGCCCTGTCTCAAAGCAAACGTTGTGTAACCGTTAGGAAATCCGCCGTTTGTAATTTCACAAGCGTCCTGATAGCCAAGTGCACACATAATCATCTTTGAAGCTTCGTTTACAAGAATAGGGTCGTTTGGTCTAAACTCAGAATTTCCGTCACCGCTCAGGATACCGATTTCTGTCAAAATAGCATACTGATGAGTATGCAAAGTTTGACGCGTCAATATCAACATATGGTGAGCTGCCGTATCTCGGATAGCCGGCTGTGTTTGCCTTAAGCATTTTTTTTGCAACAATTGTTGCAAATTCCGCTCTTGTAACCTTTTCGTTCTGCCAATAACCATCCTCCAGCATTTCAAAAGGCCCATAGAATAATCAAACTTAAACTTAAGCGTCAGCATACTGAACGTCGTCATTAGGCATTGACGCAAGTTCTGTTCCTGCTGCCGAGCTTAAAACAGCGTCGGCAGCTTCTTCATTTGTGGTTGAATCTTCGGCAAAAGCTACGAAAGTAGACATACTTAAAATCATAGCAGCTGCCAGTAACATTGAAATTACTCTTTTGATATTACTCATTAACAGTTCCTCCATCTTCAATAATCCATATATGATTTTAGCGGATTGAGCACGGTCTGCAGCTCCCTTAGGATCAAGCATATTTGTCTCCAACGCCATTAATTATATCTGCGCAGTACATTCTTTCTATTGCCTCAACCGCATAGTCACTTATGCTGCCTTGGTCTGAGAAACTTGCGTAAGGCTTGTTGGCAGGAATACTAATACCCAAAAGCATTCAATGTTCTATAAGCCATAACCATCATATCTTCACGAGAAATATTTTCATTTATTCCGAAAGTTCCATCCTCGTATCCATTTGCAACTCAAGATTTAAAGCTTTAGCTATAGGCTCATAATACCATTCACCCTGAACAACATCACTAAATGGAACTTCTTCAGCCGGTGGTACACTTTCACCCAAAGCGCGCATTAACATAGAAACATATTCCGCCCTGGTAACATTAGAAGAAGGTGAAAATACTCTGTCTGCCGTACCGTTAACAATGTTTTCTCAGCTAAAGTATTGATTGCGTCAACAGCCCACTCGTAATCATTTAAATCATTAAAATACTTGTTAGTATTAGGATTCTGAGTTACTGCCGGGTAGCTGTTGGTGCCTCTGTAACACTCGGATCTTCTGTTGGAGCAGGTGTAGCTGTAGCATAATTGCCTCCGCCAACGCCGCCGCCAGGATTAACGGGTTTTACGTCTATATTTCCGGAATCTGTTCCATCACCGTTATACGCTTTAATACTTGCAATATTAACCCATGAATATCCATCGTTACGAGACTTAATCTGAATTTTACCAACATTATAATCATCTATATCTTCATCAGTAAACTCACCATATCCATGAACTAGCTTTCCATCAGCATACAACTTAATGTTCTTCTGAGCAAAGTCTACAACCACTTTATAAGTTACATAGTCAGCCGAGCCTTTCTCATAATACCATAAGCCGTGAAGAGTCTTTCCGGTTTGTGCAATATCCAGAGTAAACTGCGTCTCCGGCTATTGTATCAAATTGATAATATTTAGATGAATATCCGGTATTAGAAGGCAGCACTTTCTATTTTTCTTTTCACTTGCCATAGGAGTTTTCCTATACTATAAGAACCGACTTCGTCTGAGTTAAACTTTTTAATATCGGATTCTCAACCGTTCCGTCAAATCTCCAGCTTCCTTCGTCCGGCGGATTAGTCTGCCACTTATTAACTACAAACTCTCTCGAAACAGGACTTGATTCGCTATCGAAGAAAATAGAAAATGCTGATTCCCACAATGCAGAATTTGTAGAATCCTTATCCTCGTTTACAAGAGAATCGCTTATAGAAGTTCAGCTGAACAGTGTTATGATCATCAGACGCATCACTTGTTATCTGTGATTTATCACCCTTCTTACTAAAATCACCCTGTCTGTTAAGAGCGTCAGTTTGCTTCTGATATAAAATTTTTCATCTTAATTTCATAAGTAAACTTATCATCCTGCGTTACATTCAGCTTATTATCTGCATTTTACACCATGTGAGTTTGTCTCATCCAATAACTGCAGACAATACTCTCCGGTATCCGGGTCGTTAGCCATTGTTACGCTTCCGCCAAGAGTATACATATACTCATTTTTCATAAATGCGTCGCGTTCTTCCTTAGACATCTTAGTAAAGTCATAATTTAACAACTGACTGCTCGGTGTGTCTGAAACAACATCAGATGCTGTCTTACCGTTGTCATTAACTGCAACTACTATAAAGTAATATGTCTTTCCATTTTCAAGACCTCCAACAACCTGTTTGTTGGTTCTAGCGTCTATACCTGTAAGTTTATGAGCATATGCTGTATAGTCGCTGCCGTGGTTTGATGTGTCATAATAAATCTCATAACTTTCATCAGTAGCAACGTTTCCTGTCCAATTCAATCTAACTTGCTTCAAATACGGAACCTTATTTGTAATAACAGGCTTATCCGGAAGCAAATCTCCTGCTCCCTCAGGCGCCACCGTCGTACGGAAGGTCATATTTTTTTCATTAGCATCGTTTGGATCATACTCTGCGACAGTCACGTTACTATTTTCATCTGTAGCAGTTACCTTATAATAATATTGAGTATCAGGCTGCAAATCAATCAATGTTTTAGCATGATAGGTATGATAATAATCTGTTCTTTCATCATAAGTCAATACTTCACTCTTTGTATAAACACCTGGCTCAGTACCATACTCAACTACACATGTTGTTCTGTAATTTGTATTCCAGAAAATCTGAGCAGTAGAATAACCAAGCTTATTTACCTTAAAGTTTTCAATTGACGCCGGTGTATTATCAGCTTCTAAAGGTTGATCGTCAGCCATAAATGACATGTATTCTTCAAGATATGTGTATCCGGATTCAGGATTAATCTCTGTTGCCAAATACTTAGAAGTGCTCCAGCCTCTGTACTCTTTTATACCAGTTAGGAATACCATCTCCCATGCCATCCCAAGCGATTTTATAAGAGTCAGGTCTTCCTGCATAATTCTTCTCTCTATAAGAATCCATAAAATCAGCGATTTCAGGGAAATCATTCTTTACCCAATCAGCCGGGTATAAATCAGCAACTGTTCTCTTTACCTCTAAATACTCTTTAGATTCTCCCATAAGAGAATAGCGTGTCTGATCATAATTCGCATCAGTTGTTGTTACATAACGATCCCACTTATTGTCATAAAGTGTATAAACCGTTTGCTGTCCCGGTGAACCACAGAACTCACCCCACCAGTCGCCTATTTCAAAGTTTGTTGTATATTGATATGTGCTGGAAGCATTAGGATTTGTATTCTTATTTACATCAGTGAAATCATCCCAATGTACAGGTTTAGTCTGGCCAGCTCCGGCTGAAGCGCCTTTAAGAACAGGTCCTTCACCTTCTTTTGTGTTCCAGTCACGCTGAGTTTTATATTCTGAATAATCATTCCCGGTTCTTCTTTCCAATTCTTCAAAGAACGGAGATACTTCCTCAGCTGTAAGCTTATTACTTTTTGATGTTCCATTCTGCATTTCAACCATTGCCATTGTATCATACCGATCCCTTGCCGGTCTTGTTGCACCCATTCCATTATCACTTTGAGCATATGTTGTAAGCTTATTAGATGCTAAAACATTTCCTCTCGGTGCAGGGAAAGGATAGTTCATATATGTCAATGTTGCCGCAATGGCAATTTTTCCTTCATTATCATATGAAGCAGGATTGTTATTCCATTCTTCATATGTAACATTGCTCAAGTCATAATTTGTTCCCGGCTTGCCATTCTCTGAACCGAAGTCTAATACATAATGGAATGAACCGGAAGCGTTTGTTGCTCTTTCCTGTAAAGTCGTTTTATCCTTAACTCCATAATTTTCTTTAAAGAATAAACCATTGCGCCGCCTGAATAAACACGGCCGCGGCCGGCTCTGTATGGAGTAGCATTTGACATACTAGGACCTTTTTCTTGCCCAGTTATTATAAACATTCATCTTTGCATTCTTATCCTGCCACTCATAATTGTAAATATCAAAACCATTACCGCAGTTAAACAGCAAGTTATTATATGCGTCTATCCAATCCGCATCAGTGATACGCGGTGTACGCTGAGTACTATCTCCCAAGTAATTTTTAATAAAGGATGTTTTTTTTGTAGCACCCTCATTAATCATACCAACATAGGAGTGTCCGCCTTTTTTCATGAGGCGAATTCTCCTTTAGAGATTTAGTCATTATTGTATTTGAGATTGTAACATGTTCGCCGGTTACACGGAAATCCATATCAATCGCCCATTGCAGAGAACAATGGTCAATAATAACTTGTTTTGATGAACCGATACTAAGCGGGTCAGACTGGTTAACTTCGCCAGTTTTAAATACATCACCAATTCTAATCTTCAGGTTTCTTATTATAACGTCATGGGCACTTCCTACAGTTATACCATAACCTTTTAATGTTATTCCAGGATAAGGAGCTGTCTGGCCAGCTACTGTAACGTTAGAAAGTTTCTCACCTTTGATTGAAATAGGTCTTCCCAAAGTAGTAAGATCAATTACTCCGCCTACGTCAAAAACTATTGTTCTTGCACCGCTAATCTGTTCCAGTCCATATGTTAAAAGAACCTTCGCCATCGGCATCCAAGTTAGTAACATGATAAACCTGACCTCCGCGGCCGCCTTTTTGAGTATGCGCCATAACCTTCAACTCCGGGGTATGCTTTAATAGCATCATCAGGAGTAATACTTAAAAAGTAAAGTCTTTTTGTAGCCGTTTGTCCGTTTAAGGTTGCTGTAACAGTTAATGTTACTATTGCCGGAGAAGCGTTTCTGTCAGGTCTTGTTACGACTGCTTTATAACCGCCGAGATCCACAACTTCATTATCCTCGTTAACTTCCTTATTCTTTTCTATCTTAATATAGTTCTCATCACTTGAAGACCAGCTCAATGCAGAGTAAGTACCCTTATCACCAAGATAAAAGCTTTCTTGTCTTACATCGTTTATATCAATTCCGCCGATTAAAGCGTTTTCAGCATCATACTTCGCCTTTTTCGAGATCACGTCGGATCAAGCTCTTTTTTACAGAAATTGAAAAGTTCTTTGTCTCAGAAGCTGCGCCAAATGTCAAATGTAGCCGTTATAATTACTTCCCTGAACATCAGAACCAGTAAATGCTGGCCTGTTAATAGTAACATGTCCGGTTGCATTATCTACACTTACAATACTATCATTGGAGGTTGTATAAACAATCTTTGAACCGTAATCACCTTCAACAGGCATATTAAAATCATTTTCTACTGCTGTCTGCTTCAAATCAGACGGCAATACCAAGTTATTAGTATCGCCTGCAACTTTTTTCCCTGATCAGTAGCAGGGGCATTTTCTAAAACTTTTAAAAGTTAAATTCACGTGTTGACTTTGCTGAACCCTTTTCAAGATTAGCTGTCAAAATTACTGCCATGCTTCCTGCACCGGTGAAATCAGGACGTGTAATTGAAACATATCCGGTTGCATTATCAATTGTAGCAATCTTGGTATCAGATGAAGTCCATTTAATTTCCGGAGCCATTAGCTCGATATTGGAACATAAAAACCTTCTGTTACTTTATTTGCATCCAAATCTACAGGAAGACTTAAAAAGCTGTTCTGTCGGCAGCTTACGTCTTCTGCGTCCTGCTTAGCGTTATTGTTATCAATGAGTTTAACATTCTTAACAAGACAATCGCCAAGAGACTTAGGATCGTTCATAATTGTAAAACCAACACCTTTGCACAAGTCCTTCTGAAGCTGCAAGATTCTCTTTTTTATACTAAGCTTATCCTTAGTAGTTATAACTTCACCGTTTTCATCTTTAACCGAATAAGTATATGTACCATTTTCGGTATCAATGTCACATCTCATAGTATACCATTTACCGGTAGAGTATGAAACACCGGTATCAGGTGTTCTGGTATTATCACTCCAGGTTGAAATACCGTATGGTGTGTTTTTGCTGGGATCCTGATCAGATTTTCCTGAATCCCAAAAATAACCGCGTCCCTAAATACGGAAAATCATCTCCACTTACTGCTGTTTCAACGTCGTCTGTCTTTCCATAGAAAAATAGACCAAGTCTTCCCGGTGTTTCTACATAAACATCAGCTGACACCGCAATAACTCCCTGTGCCGGAGTGTCAAAATTGTGAATTGCAAAAACGCCCTCATCACCGGATGCGGCACTTCCGTTTGAAGTGCCGTTTTTATTCTTCTGCAGTCTGAGAGCATTGCCGGCGCTGGAATTATCTACTTTTTACTACAGATGTTTTCTCACTTCCGCTCTTTGATACTGACGTTAGAACCCATCCGGGGATACTAGTGTCACCAACATTGTATCCGTCAAATGTTTCACTATAAATTACATTTTCAGCCTCAAGAGTAACATCTTCCTCATCATACTGAAAAAACCCTCAGCGTCAGCTTTGTACAAACTGTCACTTTCAGGTGCCGAAGTCGCAGCAACATCCTCGTCTGCTCCAGTATCTGCATCTTCTGTTAGTTCTACCTTATTGCCATTTTTCATCAATGGCATAATTAAGAAGAACCTCATTTTTCATCGTTAGCAGTTTCCTGCGCCTGCTCAGACTGCTGCTCCGCAGTCACAGTTCCGGCATCTTTAGGCTGATTCTTCAGCAAAAAGAATACATCGGAGCCGCCTGAAGCACAAACATCACTGCTACAAGCAACGCAAGAATAGCCTTAAGCTTCTTTCTTTACCATTTTAATTCCCCCTAAAAATATATAATGATTTAATATTTATCTAATTCATAACTGTATCAAAAAATATAGATACAGCCAGGTACTTATACATTATATAGCCTTTTGTTCCAAAAGTCAATGAAAAGAACAATTAAACACAAATTTATCAAGAAAACTTACAGTTATTTTTTGCTTGAAAAATTGTATTTTTGACCGTTTTTTTCATTTTTGACAGTTATAAAAAACTTTTGTTATCAAAAATCAAATACTTTCACTCATATTCAAACATAATAAAATATTAAGTTTACTAAAAAGTTAAAAAATTGCTATATATTGACAACTCAAGTATCTGCAATATATTGCTTAGCACTATAACGCCTAAAAATACAGGAGCCAAATACTTTACAACAATTATAAATACTCGTTTTCTTTTAAATTTTGATGTCAGCTCTATCTCATCAGAGATAGAACCAAGACAACAAACCATCCAAAATACGACGCACGTTGCAAGGCCTGCAAGCGGAAGCAGCAGAGAGTTTGCTATAGAAATCCATAAAGTCCAAATAGAAAAACCTAATATTTTAACAAAATCAATGCGCCATATCCCAAAGCGAAGCCGGTATACCTAAAATACAGGCCGACGCCACCACAATCAAAACCGCAGGGATTCTCTTAACCTTACATATATCACACAGGGTTGATATTAACACTTCTGCTATAGAAATAAACGATGTTAACGCCGCAAAAAGCAACTAGAATAAAAAAGGCCCTCCAATAACTTGTCCAAACGGCATCTTAAAGAAATACTTTAGGCAAAGTTATAAACATCAAACCGGCGCCTTGATCTAATGGGGTGTATCGCCGGCCGGAAATGCAAAAAGCTGCAGGTATTATCATGAAGGCCGCTAAAATCGCAATTGCTGTATCAAAAATTTCAACATTTTTACACTTCTCTCAATATCCGTGTCCTTACTCAGATACGAGCCAAATGTTATCATTATTCCCCATTGCAAGCGACATTGAATAAAACATTTGCCCCAATGCTCCAACTACGGTTTCAAATCCAAAATGAGAAAAATTCGAATTAAGATATACTTGACGCCCTCAATAGCTCCCGGTAAAGTAACTGAATATACAGCGATAATTATTGATATTATAATCAAAATAGGCATCAAAACTTTTTCCGGCCTTCTCTATTCCTCCTCTGACTCCGCCGAGCAGAACTCAAGACCGGCCAGTGAAAATATTACGCCATATAATATCGGTTGATACGGCTGTGAAATGAAATTGTTAAAATACCCGTCTACCGCCGCAAAAAAGAACCGCTGTTAGTTATGAATGTAACCAGATATTTTATGACCCAGCCGCCTATTATTGAATAATATCCCTAATATAATAGTACTTATTATAACAGTCAGTCAACCTACCCATGTATATTTTTGACTAAATTTTCTAAATGCTCCCCACCGGGCTCAAACCGGTTTTTCTCCCAATTGCAATTTCCAATGTCATTATTGAATATCCGAAGGTTAGAACTAAAATCAAATATATAAGCCGCCGCCATGTTTAGCGACTGGTAAGGAAACCTCCAAAGGTTTCCCAGCCCAACTCACTTCCCGCGGCAGCTAACACAAATCCAATTCTCCCCGAAAACTGTCTCTCTTTTTCAAAACAATAACCACCCTTTATTTTTATAATTGTATTTTAACACATCTTAATCTAAATATCAATATTTTAATTTGATATTGTAACTTTAGTAATTATCTGTTATATTTATAGTAAGTATAAATTATAATTGGGAGGAAACAATGAGTAAAAGAGAAGAAGCAATGTGTTTAAAGCTGGATACAACTGCTGTCAGGCAGTGGTAGGAGCGTTTTCTGATGATATAGAAATAGACTTTTAAAACTGCCATGCTAATCTCCTCGTCCTTTGGCGGTGGAATGGGGAGGATGGGAAGTTTGCGGCACTGTCTCAGGCATGCTTATGGTTTTAGGGCTAAGGTTTGATATTCTAATCCAAAAGCATTTGCGGAGAAAAACTGAATTATAAAACGCGTCCAGGAATGCTTCGGAAAGTTTAAAGAAAAAAATGGTTCTATTATATGCAGAGAATTATTAGGATTGGATCTAAAGAGAGGTGAGGCTGACAACCATATTCCGTCAGAGCGCTCAAAAGAATATTATAAAAACGCCCATGCGTTGACTTAAGGAGATGCGGCAGAAATACTCGAAAAAATTTTACATTAAATAAATAAAAACACCTGGCAGCAAATAATGATATCAAATCATATTTACTGCACAGGTGTTTTATTTCTATATTATATGCTTATTCTATTTTTCAATCTCTACTTTTATAACTTTTTAACATAGAATGATGAATCGGCTGAAGTTTGAGTACCTGACAGGAAACCTACATTTGTAAGCAATCCATTAAACTCTCCGTCTTCAAGTTATTGTTCTGCTTGTGAGCTCCTTAAAATCTTTTGTATCAATACCTTGGCTTATATAATCAGTTACTTTATAACTGTTATTTTCAAGAGGCTCAATAACAACTTTCATTGTAAGCCATTTCGTCATAAGCCATGTACCTGTCAATGAAGTTGGTTCTTCAAACGCCGTATATTTTATAAACTGTACCCTTTCCGCCAATACGTGCTATAACTGTCGTTGTTTTTGAAACGCCATTTTTGTCAGTATAGTTTACTGATGAACCGGCTGAATTTTTGCATACAGCCCCCACATATCTGTACCAACGTTTGCTCCTGCATTTTTAACAACAGCTGTCATAATAACAGGTTTTGTTATTTCAACACCATTTTCAGGTGTCCAGAATAACTTTTATCTGATCTGTCTTTGCAGGCGTGGATTTCTTTAATATTTTAGCTACATTTACATCTGTGCCTGCTTCCTCGCCGTTAACAATCTCAATTGTACTGCCTTCAGCCATAGTGTCTAATGCCATTCCGCCAAGACTATCGCCTGAAGCATCAATTACTGTCCCCAACTGTTTCGTTAGCAAATGTGCTTTCAAATAAAACCTCTGTCTCCGCTGCCGGTCCTTCTGTTGGTTTTTCGCTTGGCACAGCAGTAGGCTCCGCAGTTGGAACAACCGGATCTGCAGATGGCTCCGGAGCGGTTGTCGGTTTTTCAATCGGCACATTTGTCGGTTCAGGTTCATTGGTAGGCGCTGAGGTTCGTACCGGCGGCATTGTCGGCGGGTTTTCCATTGTAGATTTTGTATACTTAACCGCATATACATTCAATGCGTCTTCTCCATAAATATATACCGGAGATCCCGGATAAACGCTGACGGTAAATATCGACATAGTATTGGCGTCTACGCTCTTTCTGGCCTTTATTCCATTCTGCTCAACAACCATCACGCGAGGGGTGCCCTGACTGGACGCATGGGCAAAAGTATATACTTACTGCTCCAAACTTATCCGGAGTAAAACTTATGGCCCTGCTTGAATTTTTCTCCATCAATTGTTCCGGCTCCGCCGAGTTTTAATCTTCCTGAATATTTTTCGCCGTCGTCAAAAGTCTTATTGCTGACATCAATCTCAATAGCTTTTGCTTGGACTAGCGTAAATAGTCATACCATTATAATTTGAATTACTTGTTATCTTTAATTTTCCATTGGCGTCAACTTCGCCCAAAGAACTGCAATTCTCAACTGTATATTCCCAGGCACTAGTTTCCCCGGCAGGATCTACAGTTGGCTCAGGTCCATTAGTTGGTCCCGGTATACTGGTTGGCAAAGGTGAAGGTGTTGCTGTTGCCGGCGCACCCTTACCAAATGTAACGTTTACGGTAACGTCACTGGCCGGCATTACAAATGCGCTATTTTTAACATCAACATTTGAACCAGCTGAATCGACAACTTCCATACTTTGTACATCATAACCACTGTCAGGGAATCGCTTCAATATTAACAGTTTCTCCGTTATATGCTTTCAGAGTAAATCCATCGGTTTCAGCTTTTTTCCATTATCCGCTGTAAGTTTAATATTATCATAGTAAAGGTTTCCGCTTGCTGTCCTCATAAACTTAATTTGTGCAAGCTGAGGAGCTCTGCCGTCAGTAACCGGTGCTTCTGACGTCGTCAGAACAGGTGTTTCCGAAATATTGTCAGGATTATATGTTCCGTCTGTTCCATGCAGATAATATGAAACAGTAAATGGATCTGTTGCTCCAAGTTCTCCCTTTATCACAACTCTATACCACTTTGAAGCTTCTAAAGCGGCAGAACCAACCTGAATTCCTGCCTCAGCCTTTCCGGCTACATCATCCACCGATTTTGTTACAAAGACCTTTGAACCAACATCCATCATATGGAAGAATGCTGAGTCACTGTTAAACTCTGTAGCCTGACCTGTTGTTTCATCATACGGATGAGCTGTGTTATCAAGATAAGTTCTGAAAGAACGACCTGCTGCATTCGTATTGTCATCATAAAAATCATATGAGAACTCAAATTCTCCGGTCTTAATGCTGTCCGCCAATACATATTGTACCGCTTTATCCATTAACTTCATCTTTGAAGAAGCATTTCCTCCAATATCAGAGTTATCGTCAACAACCTTTTCTGCATCACCGTCAGCAGAGATAACCCACTTACCGCCGTTTCCGTCAGACATCAGGAAATTATCGGTTGAATTAATAACTGTGACTTTTTCTGCTGCAAGTTCTGCAGCACCCTTAGATAATTTTACCGTTCCATTTTCAGGCTTTGGAGCAGTGGCAGTATATTCTTTAGCAGTGCTGTCAACAAACGATGCTCCAACAGTAACATCGGATGCAGGCATAGAGAAAGTGAAAGTATTATCTGACACTTTTGTTACTTTTAACATCAGGATCGGTAGTAACATCAGATGCTTTGAACCCACTGTTCGGTTTAGTTGTAACCGTAATTTTTTGTTCCTGCCCTTCGCAGACAGAATACCATTGGAATATGTTACGCTCTTTTATACCAATCTTTGATCCGTTTGCCCAAGCATAGTAGCTTGTTAGGCTCTACAGGTATAACATAAGTATTAATCTCAGCTTTAGAAGGAGAGTAGTCCTTTTCGAAATAACTTCCTTCTGTGTCATCATATAAATTAAAAGCTTTATTAGGATTCAAGAATAATTCTAAGGATAAATATCCTGCCTCTTTTGGTGTGAAACTAAATACGTTTCCGCCCGGATCATGCTCCGAGAACGGAAAGGCAATTGATGGATTATCCAAACCTTTAATTACTTTAGTTTGAACTCCGTCAACATCGACATAGTACCACTGTACCGCATCCCAAAACGTAATTGTGCCGTCGCTGTCGTCCTTGCCATTTATATTTAATACAGCTTTTCCATTACCAAAAATATTTGTATCTTCTGCAACTGCATCTGCAGGTATATTGTCATCTGCAAGCCATTTTACCGACTTAATTTCATCACTTGAAATAGTTCCATTATTTACAACTATACTTCCATTTTCAATCGCGCTTGAAATATTAATATTGTATTGTATATTGGGATCAAGTGTCGGTTCAGGTGTTGGCTTTGGTGTAGCAGTTCCAGCCGGAGGAGGTGTGGGAACATCGCCATAAACAACGAAAATTCCATAGAAGTTTATACCTGCGTCAGGGTTTAATCGTTATTGTATCAGCACCGCCGGCATGATTAACTTCAAGCGTCGGTGTAGCTCCTCCTTCACAGGTTATTGAACCTATTACACCAGATGAATCAAGTACAGAATACGATCTGCTTTCTGAGCCGCTGGCAGACACAGCATCCAGTAATATCTTACAAGACCCTGTAACCTTAAATGATAAAGTAGCTGTTCCACTCTTCAAAGTCTTAGTATAAGCATATCCGCTTCCGGCGAACTTCTTATTGCTGTCCGCAATTGTAGAATCTTTCGATACTGTCAATCCACCTGTCTCAACATTAGCTTTCATAACTGATCCATCTAAATCACTAAACGGCGAAACCGAGAAATAATATGTAGGATCACCCAAGGGCTGCTCAGTAGGAGCTGGGGTCGGGCTTTGACGGATCCAATGTCGGTTCAGGTGTTGAAGTTGGTGCCGGCGTAGCTAAAATCTGCTCGAAATGTGCAGCAACCTCAATAGAACCCTTTTTGCACGTCTTCCGGAAATACAAATGTATATGAGCTGTCTCCGTTATCAGTTATATTTTTTGCATCTATTGTCACATTTTTGCCTGATACACTTGACACATAAGTAATCACAGGAATTCTGTCAACAGAAAAACCATCCGGAGGAATAATATTTATTGTTTCTTTTTTCACCGGGTAAAACTGTTGGGGAACAGGCAAAATTGCCGTTCTGATACTGACCTACGGTTTTTGTCGGCATATTAATCTCTGAAGCCGCATACTCAGCATTAACCTGCCATCTTGCATATATACGGGTATTTCCGGTTATAACTGTGTTTTTAAAATCAAATGGAGTTTTTAGAAGTATTGTCGGCATACCATCCAACAAACGTATAATGTTCACGCGTTACAACATCAGTAGGCTCAGCCGCATAACCCCCCCGGTCTCAACCTCCTGACTGCTTACTGAAGGAGTTCCTCCGTTTACTTCAAAAGAAACTATGGATTTTCCTTCTGCATACCACCCTGCATAGAGAACCATATTTCTAGTTACGGCGTCTGAATCTACCTCCCATTTCTTAGACGCTATCAAAGAATCCGCTGCGTCTTTTGATGTATACCAGCCGTCAAAAATATATCCTTCACGAGAAGGCGTAACTGCTTTTGAACCTAGAACACTGTTTTTTGGCAACAGTAACTGTTTTTGTGCCTGAGCCATTAGAAAACTTACCGCCGTTGGAGTTGAGCGTTACATTTGATGAATTGCTGTTCTGATTATTATTGCTGCCGCCTCCGCCTGAAGAACCGCCTCCGCCTAAGTTGCCAATTCCGCCGGTTGTTCCTGTACCGCCGCCGGGATTAGATGTCTGTGAAGGACTCTCAGCAGCTGCAGTTATTCCGTCTAATATCTTTACAACTTCTGCACGCGTAATAGGAGCGGAAGGCATAAACGTTCCGTCTTCATATCCGTTTATTACACCTGCTCCAACCAATGCGGTTACTGAGGTCTTTGCCCATTCTGAAATTGAATCGTTATCAGAGAAGTTTAACAATCCTATAGAATTTATCTTATAAGCACGCTGGAACATTGTAGCAGCTTCCTCACGCGTTACAGCGTCATCAGGTCTGAACGTTCCGTCTTCATATCCGCCGATAATTCCCCTGAGCAACGCATTTTCTCAAATCTGATACAAACCATTCATCACCTGAAACATCGCTGAAATTAATATCAGCAAGTGATGTGAACTGTTTTGCTGCAGATATAACTTTTGCCAGTTCCGCTCTTGAAATGTTAGCGTCAGGCAGGAAAGTTCCATCCTCATAACCATTAATTACATTCGCATTACTCCACTTGTCAATCACTGACTCTGCCCAATGACCGCTTGTATCAGAAAAAAGCTGCCGCTGAAACGACAGTAATTCCGAAAGTAGCAAGCACCATAGCCATAGCTAGAAGTAATGCCATTGACTTTCTCAACTTTTTCATTCCAATTCCCCTAAAATATATTAAAATAAACTTTTACTATATTATTTTAATGAGCAATTATGTATCATTAACAAATGCAAACCTGCATTTGTAGATAAAATTCTCATTATAGACAAAGTCAATTATACATTAATTTTTAATATTAGTCAATCAAACCAAAACAATGAGGCAATTATTCATTAGTTTTTAATAATTTTGTGCTATTAGTTCCCTAATATATTACAAATAATATACTAAATAAGTCGAAATCTTACATAATACAAAAAATCAGGACACGGTTTAATGCGTCCTGATAAATACTTACACTATTGGCTTAGCGCCGCGTATAATCTTAGTTATTATTATCCATTATTTTTTATGTATTCATCAAAGAATTGTTTTTTTATACCTGTTAACATAAACTTCGTCTACCATAATATTCACATCAGGCACACTGTTTTCTTCCTTTTGCTGTATAAACTGCAAAAACTTTGGAGCCAAGAAGACTATTAGTAAAAAGTATTCTTTTTGTCTTTTGGTTGCAAACTATAACAAACATAATTGATGTTAATGAGACCAGGTCATAACAAAGTGTTTATTTTCTATCACAGACATCCTAGGTGTTGAAAATACCGCATCTTTCGCCGAATGCTTTTTGTGACAGCTTCAGCAATTCTCTGATTTTAGGCAAATGATCCGCAAGCTCAATACACATTTCTTGTTTTTTCTTCTTCAGTTAAAATAACCATAACCAAACAGTCCTCCTAAATATTAGGTCCATTACTCACGCATATAAAATAAATTTTTAAATCTAACTGCCATAAATATTAACGAGTATAATTTTAACACACAAAATACATAATGTCAATATTTTATAATAATACGTAAAAATATTCTACTATTATATACAAAAGTGATTCTATAAAATAAAACAAAACCGCGGATATTAAATACCCGCGGTCAAATGTTTTAGTTACTTCTATATTAATATCCTTCTGTTACAGCTAAAAGTTTAACTCTTCCTTCAGACATATAAATCAATACTTTTTAGCCGGGTTAAGACCTTCATTATACTCAGCTATACCATCCATAATTGCTTCTTTATCAGAAGTTGCGTCAACTATTTCCGTCTTTCCGCCATTCTCGGAATATTTAAGAATTTTAGCTCCTGAGAAGCTTGAAGCAGAAATAGTATACTGGTCTTCGCCGCTTACATCATCATTCTGGTCTATATACTTTGGGAATGATAACCATACCTTCGCTGGAATCTGAAGCATATACGCTTCCGTAAATAGAAAATCAGCGCTGCTCCAATTTGAAACTCTGCCGCTTCCTACTTCGATATAACCTTCGTCAGCAGGATACAGACGATATTCATCCTTAAATGTCTTTGAAGCCGTCACTGTCCTCGCCCACTCTGTAGATATCACCAATCTGTGCATTCTCATTCTTAACTACACTATTAGATGAGGCGAAAGCCCAATCGTCAAAAAGTTCCGTTAGTTGAAGTTTTTAGAAATCTTAAAGCCTGAAACTTTATACATTGTATCAGATGTGTTTGCATTTATCTGCTGGCTCGGCTTATCATTAAATACATATATCGGCGAGCTGTCGTCCCAACTTCCGTGGCGCTTCCGCCGTATACAACAACTACCTTAGCGGAATTTGTGTTTGAAACATCAAATGCCTCAACGCTGTCATAAGTCTTATTGTGCTGAAATAGCTGTTTGTTGCTTTTTCCCTAAACCTATCCGTATCATTTCTTTGATCCTGCGGCGGAACTACAAAAAAACTATAGAGCTTCCGACTGAAAGCTGAATATTTCCGCTGCTAAGTTTACTGTTAAGCATATTTTAATGAAACTTCTCCGCGTTCAAGATTAGCAAAATTATAGAGCTTATCTGACTCAACCAGTTTGTCCGTCTTTTACATCCGTGTCAGGGGGTTACAGTATGAAGTATCTATACACTGGTTTCCTTTTATAAGTAGTATAAAGTATATTTAACTACCTGCTGCGTCTGTATCGACCAACTTCTCCGGTCTTCTGATAAGACGCGCCTTCTCTCAAAGCGTCCAAAAAGTCATATGCTGTGCAGAACAGCTTACACCGTTAACAGTGGTTCCCTTTCTGATATGAAAATCTGTTTTTGGAATTATTTTGAGTTTAGTATTCTAACCTGAAAATCATCTATTGATGATGAAAGTAGCTTCTCCCTCGTCATAAGCCAAAACATATCCATAATATTGGTTTAACTTACCTCATTGCTCTTGCTATACGCAAAACACATTACCTAAAATATCCAGGGCATATGTTCCATTGTCACCCAGTCTTTAGATTTCCTCAAGTGAACCGTCATTTCCATTCTCCATCAAGGAGCCGCGTCTGAGAACTTATATGAATTGCTGCCAATAGACATTTCATCCCGGAAATTGTTGAAGATACGTTTCCGCGTAGCACTTGTCAGTTACCACAACAGCTCTTACGAATACTGTTCGCCGCCATTCAACGCCAGTTGCTCACGCCAGCAGATTACATTACAGAAATAGAGCTGAACGAAACCTTTGTTCCATTTTTTATCTACTATTTCAAGATTAGTGTCTTTATCAACATCCAAAGTCAAAGTTTTATCAGTCGTGCAACTTGATGCATTATCAACTATCGAAGAATCACTTGTAGATTTCTTTGATACATAATATACCTGATAGTCCCAAATAGTAACAACGTCATACTTGCCGTCATTTATCAGAATCAGTGCATTGTTGATTTGTACGTTGGGGAACATATCTGTAGAGAATCTGCTTGCGTCCGCATTGGAACCATAAAAGCTTTCCATTATATATAACAATG